>Ga0209780_1001502_pt1 | contig 15454 bp, 10 predicted proteins | sample WorMetexBAHAMAS2_FD_187384 | JGI IMG/M metagenome (GOLD analysis project Ga0209780, IMG submission 187384) | Marine gutless worms symbiont microbial communities from Max Planck institute for Marine Microbiology, Germany - Inanidrilus exumae... | ecosystem: Host-associated > Annelida > Digestive... | reverse complement strand
GTCCAATAGGCGAACTGTCCATTAGGCGAAATGTCTCATAGGCGAAATGACCAGTAGGCGAAGTGTCCAGTAGGCGAAATGACCAAACAGTAGGCGAACTGTCCAGTAGGCAAAGTGTCCCGTAGGCGAAGTGTCCAGTTACCTTTCTCGGGACACAATGTAGACAAGTACGTCAGTGGCGACTGACCTCTATCCACACAATGTCACGCTGATCCTGCGTCCACACGCCGTACGATATTCCTCGAACGGTGCATCTCTAGCGTGACGTTTATGTCGGCGCATTTCTACGGTACTATAAATAGAACGTTCTATTTATAGTTCAGCATGCGCGCTGGCCGATTCGCCTGCCGATTTTGGGCTTTTGGGGAGCAAAATTCCCCAAAATGTGAGATTCCCTGCCTTGGACTCCGATGAACCGCCGTGCACAATTTGACACTGCTAGCTAGGCGGAGAAATCTGTAACCATACAAACAAACAAAAAACACAAACAGTAAACGATATAGCCACACCTTGCCTATCGGCATGTGTGGATAATTAGTGGGCGCACTTTTAATAAAACAGTAACTGATCCCTAACCCTAAAACCTGAACCTAACCCTTACACTAACCCTAATCTTAACATACTCACCCTACAGGCCCTACTGAACCCTACTAAACCTAACCGATACGGTATGTCTTTATAGTGTGCGCCTACTAATCTACATACTAGCCGATTTCTCGAGTTTGACAAAGGCGTGATTTTTCTGGAAAATCGTTCCATTATCTCCATTTTTCGATTATGAAGTGGAACGTTGTTTTTGTCTGCTCATGCACTTCAAAATGTCACACTCGCTCTTCCTCATCAGCAGTTCCATGTAGTTAGTGATCCTCCCTGAAACAGTTACAGTATAAGGTTAACTGATTATACACCGTAGCTGAAAAAACTACAGTGGCCGTGACGTGACAGTGTTCATCTGATACTTATGATTAAAATATTACACAATTCACATGAAGTTCAAGTTGCATATAACACTGTATAATTCTGTTATTTTATTGTCACAGACCAATGTATTCATGTCTGGAAAAGAAAGATACAATGACGTACATTTTTACCCACGCGGAGCTAGCTCTGCACGGGTAATAGCCGTCATCGTGTGTCCGTCTGTGTGTCTGTGTGTCTGTCTGTCTGTGTGTCTGTCACATGCCGGTATTGTATCAAAACGGCTAAACGTAGGATCACACAAACAACACCACGTGATTGCCCAGGGAATCTAGTTTTCTGAAGCCAAAATTCGTTAGTGGACGACCCCCTCCCCCTGAAATTTGCACTCAAAGTGACCCACCCCCCTTTCTAACAGCGCAATTTCGACCAATATTTGCTAATAGTGCCTCAACCATAAGAGCTAGCAAAAAAAGTTCAGTTTACGCAAATAGGAAGTCGACCACGTGCTTTCCAGTGAGCCATAGATGAACCGTGTACGTTACCCCTAAGTCCCCCATAGGGTGGCACAAAACGCGATTTTGCTATTTTTTGCAGTAAATTTCAACTTCTGTCGACAAAAGTCTGCTGCAAAGTTTCGTCGTGTGAAAACTTTCAGCGGCAAAGTTGTAGCTACATCGTTCCTCTATGTAATGGTCCATAGATGGATTGGGGCGACGTCCCCATCTACCTGAAATTTGCACTCAAAGTGACCCACCCCTGTCAGAAAACACCGATTTCGACAGATTTCGCTTAATAGTGCCACAGCCGTGAGAGCTAGCGAAAAAATTCAATTATTGCTAATAGGAAGTCGACAATGCACTTTCCTGCGAGCCATAGGTGAACCGTGTACGTTACCTCTAAGTCCCCCAAAGGGTGGCTCAAAACGAAAATTTGCCTCTGGCAAGTCTATAGTGGCGTATGGATAAAAGCAGCATATGTTGGCTGACAGTATTGCATTTGTATGTTTTCCCATACTACCCCTGTTCTTAAATCCTGACACTGGCAACAAATCAATGAACGTATAAATTGAAAGGTCCTCTCTTACAAGTTCTCGTGCCACTGAATCATCTTATCTGTATTACAAATTGCTTGTTTCTTTTTGCATCACCTCAGTCTTATGGTTCTCATTCTTCTCGACATTCGCCTCATTCCATTCATGCCAGTTCATGTTTATTGTCGGCAGTTCTCCTGTCATAACTCCTCTTTCTTACTATAGGCTGAAAACCGACCTATAAGTGCTATATTTTTACTAAACACAGACCACGCCTGGTACAACAGTACACAGTACATTACATTAAACATTTAAGTAACTATTAAATAATTCCGAAAACATAATTCCGAAAGAAATATATTTCGGCCATATCCAGGAATAGCCCATTCCCTTTTGCACTCATTTATAGCCATTAAAATAGCCCCCTGCCAGTTGGATAATACCTATATTTTTTAAAACATTAGAAATTTTTCACTGAGACTCCGTTGTGAGATTGGTCTCAAATAAGAAAAAAATTTATAATGAATTTCCACATCTTTTGCTTTTTTGTATTCACTGGAAACGCCCCCTTTCGTGTCAGAACATGGGTTTGGCTGCTTAACAAACTCGCCATCATAATGCAACGGATAATAATGTCGGCAGAGTTAACAGAACTTGCTGACAACTGTGAATAATCAACTGCAACTGCATTTTTGCAATACCAGCATTTTTGTCACTAATCATAGCAGCTGCAACTAACTGTTCCATGGCCATCTTATAAACACCGTGATTTTCATTAGGCACATCTCAAACAGAAAACAACTCAAACAAATGAACACGAATGCATTCGTTAATGAAAATCACTCATTTAGTAGTATCAGCAACAGATCATCGATCTCTTGCAGCCAGAAGCTAGATTGGTACAATAAAAAGGCACACACATCTTCAATATGTACACAAAAATTGCACTAGTTAAAATAGTTACAATAAAAATGTAAATACCACAAAATGAACAGCACAGTAGACTGTAAACATGGTGCTAATGCGGTGGAAAATTCAGCCACCCGACCCCTAAAAATCGCTAAAGTGGCAGAAAAGTTTAGCTTGGCAAAAACTGGTACTGAATTATTGAAAATGGCAACAATCAACCTTTAGAAAGCACAAGCATTGCGTAGATTTTTCATGATATTTGTTCATCCTAAAGTTTCATTGCCACCTTTCAAAACTTGCAATGAATATGTACTGCTTCGTTAATTTTGGGAAGATTAAATCTGATGAAATAACTGGGTCTGACCCTTGGGTTGGATTGGCCGAGGCTAGGGGTATGAGTGGGATTACTACCGTACTAGCCTCTGAGGAAAAATTTTAATTTTCTTTTGGAGAATCTATGTATATGCTGTGTTTGTAAAATCATTTTGCAACCTATGCTGAACTTAACGTTTTGCCACAGATATGATCAGTTTGGCCAACTGAATCTAGACATCAGTGTTTTTTGCGAAGCTCATTTTACAGCTGGGCAGTTTACGATGCTCCATCAGGCTCCTAATTGGCTCGTCTCCCTAACCGCCTTTGGTGGGTAGTTTTCTTGCTGGCTGTATCACTCTCCACACTGTAACCACCATACCAATCCTATTTTGGTTCCGATGCTGCTGGAACTGAGTCTAGAACTACTAGAATTACAGTTAATTTAAATCTATAACTGCTTGTGGAGCAGCGTTAGTAATCTACTGGACATAAAACCTGTCCTATGTACTTCTAAGATGGTTCTTGCCATTTAATAAATGTATCAGCTAAGCCTTAAGGCATTTTAAATGAAGTGCAATGTAGTATTTGTACCAAATCTAGACATCAGTGGTTTATGCTAGGCTGACTTTGCAGCTGGGAAGTTTACGATGCTCCATCAGGCTCCTAATTGACTCCCTAGCCACCGAACCCTGGCCACCTTTGGCAGCTTGTTTTTTGTTGGATTCGTCACCAATCCTATTTTGCTTCCAATGCTGCTGGAACTGAGCCTAGAATTGTAAAATCACAGAAATGCCTCATTGACACTGGATGATGGTTGGGGTTGTAGAAAGTGTTCTGTAAATGTTTTATTTAGTTTGGATGTCAGTTTTGAGGACACAGTTTTTTTTGCCCCAAGTACTAGATTGGCTAGTTAAAGTGTAACTTTAATAGGGTGTTTTTGATGAGCAGTATAATAACTTAAAATGTAAAGATTTATGCTCAAAGGAGACTTTGTGTGATCCAGTTTATATGATGTACTTTTCTTTTTGTAGGAAATCGGTCGAATAAAGTTCGAACTGTTTGCTGACTTAGTACCTAAGACTTCTGAGAATTTTAGGTTTGACGTATTGTACTTATTGCATATTGTTGGCTGTTTATTAGGTACCAGAATTGGCACTGATCTGCAATTCTGCATGTCATATGACATTATTTATTTAGTGGTATTTTGACATAAATTAGTTGGTATATGCACCCTGTCTCTAAAAATTGTGTCCGTGTAAATGTATGTTTGCATTTCAGTTTTCACATGTAGAAATATCATGGCTGCAAAATTTTTAATTGCTAAAACGAATTTTAGCTGATTTTAATGATTTTCAGCACACTCTGTCCTAATATGACTAGATTCTAAAGTAATGCATAATTTTCCACCTCACCTTAGTTTTGTTTCTACAATACCTGGGATTTCATAAAGAATGAAGAACACATGCGATCATCTGCCCTGTTGCCTGTCAACTGTACTAGTGTCTTTCAGTTTTTGTCAGCAACCATTGTTGAAGTCTGCATACTCCAAGTCTCCAACTTTTGCTTATAAATTCTTTCAGCAGCTTTTTTGCAATGTTTTCTTTTAGCATTTTACCAAACACAGATATTTAATCAAAATACAGTCTACTTCACTAGAAGTCTTATTCACCATGGATACAGCAGTGATGTGTGAATGCATGCTATTTCCACTACATGACTCAGTAAATAGTTAACAGTGTTAACCGTCAGGTGTAGTAAGAAATTTTGTTTGGGATTAGTAGCTAATATCCTGTTTGTGTCGCATTCCAACACTAAATATGGCAGTTTTTTGAAGTTACTCAAAATTTTGTGAGAGCAGTTCTTATACACAGCATAGTTGGATTAATGTGCAGTGTTGAATTAGTTGTGCTGCTGAGTTAGTGGCAGTTTGGCATAACAGTAATGACGTTGGGCATATCAACGAAGTTACTGTACATTGAGCCCGGTTAATACTCGGATGGGTGACCGTCTTCGGGTGGATATGCCACCTCGGTATGTAGCCAGCCACCTATGCAGGCCCACTCAGTCTGGCCATCCCTGTGTGGGTAGGCGCAGTGAGTACTGGCGATGTTTCGGCCACCACTAGGGAAGAAATAACGAGTTTTGTATAGCATTAGGCCCTGTTACCAGGACTGTTGGGTGTTGGCATTCTGATCTAGTCGGTTAAAGGCGCTGGCTTCTAACTGAGCCGGCTATCTGGCCAACGTTGGTTGTATGCTGGATTAATTGGGTCTGACAACTCTCGCTGGCTGAAAGCACCACTTGAGGTGATGAACTCTTTCACAACGGACCTAGCTAGCTGTCTATGCGAAATCTTCATCTTCTTCTTAGTTAGTGGCAACCGACCACATGATTTCCTTTCCCTTTCTGTTTTGTACCTGTCTTAACTTTTATCTTCTCTAGTGTTGTTACGACCACTGAACTTTCATTGCAATCGAGGTGGTTGGCTACCATGGAACCAACACCGCCATCACAGTGTTTTACAGTGTTTTCAGCCATCTTTCTGGGCGCTGTTTCCTGAAAACTGCCCCTCGCTATTCTGCGGAGCAGCGATAGTCATCTAAATGCCGCGTCATCTGATCCCACATGAATGCACGGCGAGTCGGCGACACCACCCGCCCTCCCCCATGCATTCGCTTCCCCACTCGCAAACGACACGACAGCTTCCATTCTTTGTCGCATCACAGATCGTCTTTGTTTGCAGCGCATACAGTGATACATCATATAGTGTAACAGGAAGTGCAACTTGTGCGTCTGCATTAATTATGAAGCTTAGTATGCTTCAGAGTTTTGGTTGTCAAGCTCTGAAGTAAGTTATTATAAATTATAAGTTACTTATTTATGATCACATTCACGGCGCCCGATGTGACTCAACTCGTCTTAACACAGCCATTTGAGTTGAAATGAGTTGAGTCGGGTTGGGTTCTGTGCTCATGGCTTTAGACTAGAGCGGAGTAGCGGCAATGTAATTGTGTACCTTGGACTGGTAGTGCGATTAGTTAACTTATTAGCAACAACGGCAGTGGATGATGTGTGCATTGTGATGAGGCATGAGGGGAAGGGAACAGGACAGATTGAGGAGCAATGCAGGGTGCATACTGAACTTCAGTTCTGTTCTTTAGCGGTCCTCGATCCGAGGGTTGGCCACACCATGGACGTACTTTCTCCACTTATTGATACTGCATGCCCATAAAGGCCAGGCTGCATAGCCCATTTAGATAAATGAACTACATGTCCAAGTTTAAAGCACAACAGAAACTGCCAGCGGCTAGTGGCTATCCGGATATCGATTAACAACCCTAGCTTTGACACCGACCAATATTCGCCAACGCCACCGCGGTGGCATGTCAAAAAACACTGCCACTGACTGATTTGCAACTTCCTGCCACCGTAACAACATTAGTCTTCTCCTTCATTTTACCCATTTCTTTTGCCTCAATTCCTGCCTTCCTACATCCATTCAGTTCCCGACCCCGTGAAGTTGCCCTACCCTTGGAATCTCCACAGCCTCCTGATTCCTATTTAGAGTTATCAGTTGGTACATGGATAGCTCGATAGAGATATTTAGACTTATAGAGTAGATTTTTGCTTCTTTTTACAGGCAGCTTTGCACGGGTGAGTATAGGAAGGATGGTGTCCCAATTGGCTACAAACGTTGTGCATTTCATCGTGTGATCAAAGATTTCATGGTCCAGGGAGGCGACTTTGTGAATGTATGTTTGTATTTCATTTTTCACATGTAGACATAGCATGCCTGCAAATTTATTTTGAGTAATTAACACTAATGATTTATTTGACAGTTACATAATTGATGAATTATATTATGAAGTACTTTAATGTTCACATATCACTTGATACACTATGCTAATATACTTGAAACCACCTCAGCCAGGGTCCATTTGGTTAATCAGGATCTAAACCGTGTCTGGAAATAAGGTGCTACAATATTTTTGCAGCTAACTTTGCCGATTTTCAATATTCTTTCACCGACAGACTTAGCAGCAGATGCGTAGTAAATTGATGATAAAATATCCAACCACCCCTCAAATGCATTGCTACACTACCTTGTGACATGTTTGTGCTCAAAAATTGCTATGCTTCAAGGCTGAGTGGAGCGAACTGCCATGCAAAACTCAGCCATTCGAAACAGTGAAAAATATTCATCGAATGAAATTAGCACTGTTTTATTAACTGACGAAAAGATATTTGCAGTGGTCACACCGAAAACCCCAAAGAATCACCAACTGTACGCAGTTGCAGCAACCAAGAAGAAAGATGTCATGACAGAATGCTTGCTCACACAATCAACGTTCAGATAGTCACTGATGGCATCAGTCGGCGAGTCACAAGTGGTCGAGAAAACCAAGTTTGATATTTGTCGATCACAGAGACAAGGTTATTGAGGGCTGCTGTCGCAACGTGATGCTGTTGTAACAGTTACTGCCCGCCATGCATTAGATTACAATTCTCAAGTGAGTTCTTCACATTTCAGCAGGACAGTGCCCGGCACACATGGCGCTTGAGGCAGTCATCTTCCTTACCGATAACTTTGCCAGATATCGACTGATTTAAATTTTTTTAAAGCAGACTCAGCAGTAAATTTTTTAACAAAGTATTAGTAAAAGATCCCACCATTCCTAAATCACGTTGCTTCACTACGTTGTGATTTATTGTTAATCACCGTACACATTTCAGGTTGTTGCTGTTTTTCTGAGATTATATTTCACAAGGTGGTGTAACGACGCATTTGAGGGGTGGTGGGATATTTTATTATCACTTTGCTACAAATTGACCGCTAAGTCAGTCGGTAAAAGAATTTTGAAAATCGGTCAGTATTTGGCAAAATTAGAGGCAAAAATGTAGTGGCATCTTTTTTCGGACACGGTGTAATTGCATTATGAGCATTTTTGTAAACAACAGAGGGCTGTTTTTTTCATGATTGGTTGTTCTGGCGTCAGAGGCAGCCAACCGCACATGAAAAACACACCCGTTGGTTCATGAGAAATGCTCCTAATGTTGTTAGTGCTTGATTGACCAACCCGACTGTGGTCGACGGTGAAAAATGGAGCTCGTTTATTGTGTGGTGTTTAACTTTGTTTTAGCATAAATGTCTCAAAGACAGTTACCATTTGTGATGCCGTGAAGCTGTAACGAAAACTGCTACTTTTAACTTTTAAATTACTGCACAGTTGCTTTAGTGCTCATTTTATTCTCTCATTTTTTATTCAACTGCTTTGAATATTTAGCTTTTTAGAATGCACTGTCAGCTGCAGTTTGATAATTGGTTTATTCTGGCACATGTGTTGTTGCAGGGTGATGGAACAGGACTCACGAGTATATATGGTGGACCATTTGCTGACGAAAATTTTAAGCTAAAGCACAGTGGACCAGGAATACTGTCAATGGTAGATAATTAGTTTTACTAGCATTTTTTAATGGTACAAGACACAATTGCGGCTTGGGCCTGTTTGTCCCGCCTGTCCTAAACCACTCCCCTGGCCAAACAAATTCACTGATCGATAATTAGATATATAGATATTAATGTAGTCTTTTTTAAATCCATAAGTTTACTTTGTGTAGAGGCTTTATTGCATGTGAAACTGAACAGTTGTTCTGAATTGTAGTGATATATGCCATATTATTTTTTATTGCAACTTACACATACTGTGAGGCCATTTACTTTTCTCCTCTTTCCTCTATGTTTCTATGCTGCCCTACATTACTTTTGTTGTTCACCTTCACACCTTCATTTAATTTCGATACCGAATTTCAACTCCATATTCTATTCACGCAAATCCTCTTCGCTTGCATACAACAACTCCAAGGATAGACTTTTTCGCAGTTTTTTCATAATGACCTGTGTAACTATTACAGGCAGCAGTAGGCTCAGTACAGGAACCTGATGTAGACCAACCACCACACTGAAAGCATTCCGTCACAAGTCGATGTACTACTCTGACGGCTAAATGTAGGATTTCAGATAACAGTGCCACAAGACATCCCAGGGACTCCACTTTTACGATGCAAAAGATCTCTACGAAATTCTGATGGGATCACCCGCAACGGGGGCACCAAATGCAGTTGGGGTAGGTAAAAATTGCATTTTTTGACCGGTCGAGAGTTCTTTGACTCAGACGCCTTACCGCCGAAAATTGGTGTCCATTTGCCATGGTGGTCCGCATCTCCGATGGTGTGCTGGCGGAGGAAGGTGCGATGTCATCAACAACTTTGGTGATAGTCTCACTTTGATGATCACAGTTATGGTCCAGTTGATATCAACAAGGTTGGTAGTATGAAAGTCTATTGATGACACCCACTGTTTACTTATGTACTTGATGCAAAGCATCGCATGCTTGCTGTGCGGTAGTTGAGCTTCCTCTAGAACAACGTGTGTACAAAACTATGCAGGTAGCAGAATAAAACATGGCAATTGCTGAAAATGCTCCTCAGACTGACAAGCAATCGGTATGGGTAATTCACACCAACAGTAGGACAACATCCCAACTGATACGACACTATACGATACTGATACAGATCGTCACATGGGTCTTGGCGATAGCTGAGCTTCTTGTTTTTTGTATATTATACTGATAGTGAATTGTGAAAGTGTATTGAGCATATGTATTTTTTAGTTGACTGTTATGTTACTTTAAAGTTGATATGCCCCATGTGGGGCCGGGGTAATCCCTTTCCCCCTTTTCTTCTTTGTCCATTTACTTCCTCATCTATTGCTCTTTTTTTACTTTAACCTTTTCTCACTCGCTTTACCTATTTTCTTCTTTTGTCCATCCCTTCCCTTTCTACCACAATAGTCCCACTCTGTTTCCACGCCGGAGGTCGTAGAAGGCGACCAAACCTGGGGTTAGTTTGTTGCATTCATTCTTTCGTTATCTGTATTGCTCAGTTAAGATTTATTCTGGTGTTTTGTTGTATTCGGTTTAGTTTAGTCTTGCGGTGCGATAGTTGTCTTCCCCTGTTGTAGGCGCTAGCGTAATAGTTTAAATGAGCTTCTCGATCCCTTTCCTTTTTGGGTGCCTGCTGAACAATAAGGCGGCCAGGGTTCAGGTTAATATATCGCTGGCCTTCCTTCACTATGTAGGGATAGCTCTCCACCCCTGACCTTTTATCTCTGATATAGCCATATTTGTGCTGAAAGGGACGTTAAACTCCAACTAACTAACTAACTAACTTCCAGTTGATATGTGTGCCACAAAGCAGTGTTTGAAAGCTGTTTTTAATTTTTTTAATGGCACATTTATTACATTGTCATTTCCTTAGTTGGGGCAGAGGGGCTGGTCTGGTACCATGTGTGGGAGGTCCCCCGTATGCTTCTTTTGGGTTTTACCTAAGAGATGCCAGACGAACACATAAAAGATATTATACAACAAGAGTACAAGAGTAATTAGGCACTGATATGTTATAGGCACTGAAGAACAGCAATTACACAAGATATCACATTGAACTGATAAATAGGTCTTGCGGTGGCTGGTTAGATTCCAACCTGTTGTAGGCGCTAGCATAGTAACTTATATGAGCCTATGAGCTCCACTATTGTTTCCCATTGTGGGTTGTTGCTGAACAAAAAGGCAACAAGATCGGGAGGTTACTGTATCGTTGGCCATCCTTAACCCAGCATAACTAAATCTTCACCTTGTCCCCAATATAGCCTATTTGTGTGCTGAAAGAAGGGGACGTTAATCTCCCAACCAACCACCCACTCACTTAATTGTAGCTTTTGTGCATTTTGTAGGCAAACAGTGGGAAAGACACAAATGGATGTCAGTTTTTCATCACATGTGCTGCCTGTGAATTCCTTGATGGGAAGCACGTTGTATTTGGTTTGTATGTGTGACTGATGTAATGTGCTGTTTCTGTAACCATGTGCGAATGAATAGAAACAGTAGTTCAAAATAAACCGTATGCATATGCTGTAGCAGTGTAGTAGTACTTAGCTGTTTTTGCCACATCGTGCATATACAGGGTGGCCCAACTAAAGTGGTACCAACTGACGTTTTTGCTTGTAACGTTTGAATGCCCTGACGTAATTCGATGATTTCTGCTGTGTGCAACAACAGTTTACTCACACACGTTGCGAAGCATAACAGTTAAATATTGTTCGCCGGAAGGCGCCAAAAAGCAGAAAGTTTGAGAACGTGAAACAATTGAAGCAGGCGATTGTGCTGGAGTGGTGCGCTCTGTCGCAGCAGTTCATTGATGACAGTATCGACCAGTGGAGGTGCCGGCTGCAGTGTGTCATACTAGAGAATGATGGACATATTGAACAAAAATTTAAGTAGCCTGGACGTCTTTACTGTAGCACTGTTGTTTCGTTACAGACGTTAAGAGTTTAACTATTTCCAAGTTATCTGTCTGCGACAGTCGTGTTGATCGTATGTGGCGCCTTCTAGCGTGTTAAGTGCTCATTAAGATAAAAAATGCATAACATTTGCATCACACCACTTGCATTTAATGCCGTTTACATGTGCCAAAAATCAAATTACGTCAGGGCATTCAAATGTTACAAGCAAAAACGTCAGTTGGTACCACTTTAGTTGGGCCACCCTGTATATGTGTATGGAGTTTGAGAATTCATTGCAAGGCTTTAGACAGAATACAATGCAATACAGTTAACGTGCACTAAAAGGCTAATAGGTAGCCAGCTTAATTTTTGCATGGAAGCATAGCAACAACTGTTTTGTGGCCATTTACACGGCAAGCTGTGTTAGCCAGCACCTGCAGGTAAGACCTGGTGGATTTTATTTATTGGAGAAAAAATTTTACTGCCCACATGCACAACTAGCACATTTGAATTATTGATAAGAAGCTAGAGTTTTTTCTCAGCGATTCTACCTACACTGTCACCATTACCGTCACCACAGAGAACCATAAAAAGAAAAAAAAATAATGAAAACATAATAAAAGGAAAATTCGTGGAGCACGGAAGATCCAATATGCATCGTGGTCATAAAATGATGCCATTTAACGTACTGTAGCTCTAGTTAGAGGGCTGTAAGGTGCGACTTTTCTTGAGTATTTCAGCAGTTTTGATCAGATCATGTACTAAGAAGTATTGCCAGGTAGGGGTCATGGTTAACTGTGCCGTGACTTATTTTTGTGCATTGTTGCGCATTTTTCGTAAGACTGTGTAATTTCTTTTATTATGTTTATATACTGCATTGTTTTGGTGAAGTACATGGTCTGTGTTTTGTCCATTAGTTGTTAAATACTTGTATAGTCACTGTGATAAACAGTGTTCTGTAGTATCACCTGTTATGCTTCTGAGAGCTGGTTTGCATAACTAAATTTGTTTACTACACTAAAGGTAGCCAAAATGGCTTGATTAGTATAATGAGTTACAGAGATATACAGAGAGAGATAAAATAGTGCTTTTTGTGAAGTTGACTGGCTTGTGAACTAAGAACTTCAATGCTGTCTTGTTTTAATTTGCAGGCCGTGTGATCGACGGTTTGTTGGTGTTGCGGAAGATTGAGAACATTCCTACTGGTCCGAACAACAAACCCAAGATCGCCGTTTCTATATCTCAGTGTGGTGAAATGTAGTGTTTTGTGCATCTACCATAAACTGATTCGTCACGGACCATGGCATTCGTAATTTTGTTTATAACATGCTTTGAAAGACTAAAGCATGATTCGGTGGTGTTGTTCTAAAAAGATGTACTGTGGAACATGATGCGTCTTATGCAGTTTCTGACTTCCTGATGGCTAGTTGTCAGTAGAGTGTATAGTTTTTGTGTGATGGAAAGTACCATAGACTTAGTTTCTGAGTATTTGCAATTAGTAGGTTATCAGAACAAGCTTGGTCGTGTTCCCACCCTGTAGAAAAGTTGTTTCATTTCTGACAACTTGAAGCCTGAATAGAGTAGTTGAGGAACCAATGCAATTTACTACTTATTAAGCTATTTTTAGCATATGCGCAAATCAGGCAACAATGACAGCTAATTGTGTAATCTGTCAGATGTGCCAGTAGCAGATGAATAATGAATTTATAATACACCTCGTTTTTTAAACAACAGCAAAATTGCAAATAGTGGGCTTCGTTGACTGGTAGCAAACGTTCATCGCATTTAACTTTAAATTAGCGAGAAAGCATAGCTGTCAAGTAAGCATACAGTTAACGTTTGGTTGTAACAGCGATAACATTCTGCTTAATTGAAATATAACATTATGTAATATTTTTCTGTAGAACCTTAACTACAATTTACCACAAAGTTTGTAGAACCTATGCTACCAGCGGCCTCCTGACGAGCAAGGTACGAAAATAATCTTTCGTGGATACACTCTGGTGCCGCCATACGAACCTGGCTGAGTTAAGGAAGCTCGAAATCTTCCCAGCTGGAAGCTCGAAAGCTTCCCAGCCCATATGACTGGGCAGACTGGTCCATAGTCATATGCTTAGGGCGAGGGACGGCGCTAAGGGGAGGCACATATGTCGATGGATTCATCCCCTGTCTGGGAGCTCTTTTCCATCGGTGAATTTAGGTACTTTTTGTATGGGATGGCCAGATGCCCGGAATGAAGAAATATGTCAACGTTTGTTATTATTGCATCTGAAGACGAGTTTTAACGTGGACAGGAGGTGGAGGGGGTAGGTCTGGTACCGTGAGAGGGAGGTCCCCGGATGCTTTTCTACCCAGCAGAAGCATTCCAAAGCCAGACCAACACAGACATGGCAGATCCCGGACTCAACATTAGCGGAGCTATATCCTTCCCTCCCTTCCTTGGGGCCGCCTGTTGGCTGCCTTACCCCGAGGGGCCCGAGGTAGCTTACCCTCCTAACGCCCCCCACTCTCGACGGCCCTGTCATTCTCTACTTTGAAATAGAGTAGACATTTTGTGATTTGTTTGCATTTTTTATTACCTTTTCTGTTGAAGGAAGCCAGATAATGTTTTGTGCTATGTGGTTTCCAGTATTATAGCAATATTGCAGTTTAGACAGACAATAACTCATCAAGAGATGAGATAGCGAACGTGAGCTTTTTTACGTCTATAGGCTATATCGCACACGTACTTCAGAATACCAAAAAAGAACCTACTTCGTTTAACAAATTAGACGACTAGGCAAGTACTGCGCATTAAATGTTGAATTTATGAATCCGCTACAGAATTTCCACCTTGCAGTTATAGAATATTTATACCAGACGTTTACTACTAGACATACTAATCGCAAATTGTCTATTGTTATGACTTTGTCAACCACTTTTACGCAATGCGCCTCGGTAACTACCAAATTCGGTAAAATAACGCAAAATAAGGGCCATTTTGCCGTTCAGGGTCATTCAAAGTCACTGATTTTGGTACCAATCGAAAGCTCATATAGGCCTACGACTTCCTATCAAGACGATAGCTAGGCAAGTACTGTGCATTAAGTCTTGCATTTATGAATCTGCTAAAATTTATACCGTGGGCATCCCGCGGTCCCTCTGCAGACGTTTACTACCAGATATTGCAATCGTAAATTGTCCATAGTTATGGCTTTGTCAACCACTTTTACGCTATGCGCCCCGGAAAATACCAAATTCGGTGAAATAACGCAAAATGAGGGCCATTTCGCCGTTCAAGGTCATTCAAGGTCACCGATTTTGGTATCAATCGAAAGCTTATATACAACTTCCCATTAGTGATTAATACTAACTTACCTCCCAGGCTCCTACCTTGCACTATTTCGGAGATACAGCATTCCAAATGTCAAAAATCGCTATTTTGGCTACCCCTCTTGCGTTTAAACACCCCGACCGACGGTGGGGTTCGCCTGGGACGATCTCCGTAAAATTTTAAATGGATGTCAATGGATGACCAAGGTAACAAACGGCGAAGAAAAATTGCCGAAAATTTCAACCGGCTCAGTAAGACCACGGCGCACAAACGTTACATACAGACAACAGACGGAACGGCGATAGCATAGCGTTAGATCTAGATTGCTCATAGTCTGATACTAATCTTAGATTAGTATCAGATTAGTCATCAACATGTAAGAATTAGTGTAACGTATAGAAGATCATCCTCTTTTATAATCTTTATCAGCAAATAATTAATTAGAAGTTAGTATAAAGAGGTAACGATACGATACGGTAGATTTACGTGCGCTCAAAAGCTGACGAGAGGCCAGCTTACTCTAGCGCACGGCCCAGAAACGAAAAATAATGAAAAAATCAAAAACCGAGTAGCTCAGAAGAAACGGTGCAGGCAAAAGTCCGTGGAGGCAGTCCGGGAGGAAGAAGTG
>Ga0209780_1001501_pt1 | contig 15456 bp, 12 predicted proteins | sample WorMetexBAHAMAS2_FD_187384 | JGI IMG/M metagenome (GOLD analysis project Ga0209780, IMG submission 187384) | Marine gutless worms symbiont microbial communities from Max Planck institute for Marine Microbiology, Germany - Inanidrilus exumae... | ecosystem: Host-associated > Annelida > Digestive... | reverse complement strand
TCTCAAGAAAACCTTACGCTGAACTTACGCAAAACTTTCGATCAATGTAGTATCCGCAGTTTTGGATCCGCAGTTATGGATCCGCAAATTACCCTGTTACACCCGCAGATTTTCCCTGCAACTTTGCTCCGCAAATTACCCGTTACAATATCCGCAGATCCGCACATCCGCATTTTACCCCTTCACGGATGCGGAAATCCGTAATGTTATTTTCCGTCGCTACGGACAGAAATCAGCTGTGATAATTCGCCATTTTCCGTCCCCGAGGACGCAAATTTATAAGCATATGTATGCTATTTTCCGTCCGCAGGGACGGAAATCTACAGCTAAATTTCGCTATTTTCCGTCTGCGCTTTTACTCTTTAACCCACCAAAGCACTATACCCCTCTTTTCTTATACTACCCCAAAATATACCCTTTTCTATGAGAGTGTCTATTCACAAGGGTGGCCGTTTGTTTTTCTTAGTCGTATATCTATTCACATGGCAGTTGAAAATAATTACGACAATTATATAGACCGTGCACATGCCTTCATTCTTTCTTTCTGTTATGCCCTCAAAAAGACCTAGCCCCTTTTTCTTATATATCCCCACAAAAAAACCTCTTTTCAACGATAAAGTATGAATTGTCTTCTGCAACATGTTTGCTAGAGCTATTATTTGTTGAGATAGTAAGTTAACATATCCCACCTTCGTTCGTTCATTCGTTCGTTCTTTGCTGGCAGGGGTCCAGCCTACTCTGGACCCCAGCGCTGAGACCTTTTGAATTGGTCCAATGTTCCAGCTCAGGGAAAGGAGGGGATTAGTTAGCTGTGTATGGTGTGCATGCTATGTTGGGTGGAGGGAAAGTAGGCTTGAGCAGCTTGTCAGCTATTTCTGAATGTACCCCCTCTAGGCATAGCCTACTGTCTGACCAAACCCGGTCTGGCACTTGTTCAGCGACAGCCCTGACCGGTCCACCATTCAGCACCTGGCCCGGACTGGCACTTATGCAGCGACAGCCCCAACGGTCTGCCATTCAATGCCTGGCCACCTGATTGACACTTCTGCAGCGTCAGCTGGGAGACTTAGTCACAGCTATCTGCTTCGGCTCTCACGTCAGCACGGCTGATACCTTGACGATGCTAATCAAGGCATCAGCAACGGTCACAGTTTATAGTGGACACTGTCGAACCCTCTTACTTGCCCGGGATTAACTCCCTGTTCATCATGTGCATAGGAATTCAAATAATTCTTTGGTAGGCGGACGCGCCCGGGCTGAGTCGAACCCCGGCCACTGAACGCGTCACACTCTACTGCACATGGCGGCCAAGTGCGTTAACCACTCGGCCACAAGGGCAGGTCAACATATTCCACTAATACCATTGTTTTACTTTCATTCCAGGCTCAATGTAGAAAACTCCCATTTTTAGTGAACGTGAACTCGCGTTTACATTCGCTAGAACGTGAACTCACGTTCACGTTCGCTATATGCTATCGCCGCTTTATCTGTCTGTCTGTCTATCTGTCATCTGTAATGTTCGTGCACCCTACTCAGCCGGTTGAAATTTTCCGCAATTTTTCTGTGCCGTTTGGTACCTTGGCCATCCGTTGACATCCACGGAAAATTTTACGGACATCGTCTTAGGGGAACCCCTCAGTCGGGGGTTTGCAAGAGGGGTAGCCAAATATAGCGATTTTTGACATTTGAAATAAATGCTGTATCTCCGAAACGGTGCAAGATAGGAGGTAAGTTAGTATTAATCACTAATAGGAAGTCGTATATGAGCTGTCGATTGGTACCAAAATCGTTGACCTTGAATGGCGAAATGGTCCATATTTTGCGTTTTTTTGTCGAACTTTGCAGCTTTCAGGGCGCATTACGTAAAAATTGGTTGAAGATATACCGGTACTTTGAGCATCAGAAATGTAGCCCAAAACATCTAGTTTTTAGAGATATATCACTTAACGATGATACGATATACATGATTTCGGCAGTTTAGCATCATAGGAGTGTCACTCAAATTTTCATATGGATTTTTCTACTGACTGGTGTTTTGGGGTCTTCACACTTGCCAGGCGGCACTGTCATAAATATGTTACCGATTTCTTACATGAATTCTTTATTGTAGCATGTACTTTTGTGCAATTTCATACTTTTATAATTGTGAATAACTATACCGACATTAATCACAAAATGAACTACAACAGGAATCGACAATTTGGATCATTGGAAGTATAATAAGCATATCTGAACAATTTTCAAGCAGTGTGCTTTTAGTCATATATGGTAAGACGCGGCCGCATGCTTTAGTAGTGTACCGCAAGGATCTCTGGTTCGAATCCCACATCTTTTTTGGTATTTTGAATTACGTGTGCGATATCGTCGTTAAAGGTTCACGTTCACTATCTCTCATGTCCTGATGAGTGCTTGTTGACATATGGCAACTGATATCAATCACACCATGACAGATTTGGTAAATGTTCAGGGTGTGCATAAAAAAACAGCTGTATGCAAGTGTTTCCTTTGTCCTGTACGGTTATTAAATGGATCATTTTGTGAATGAAGGTGTGACCAAGTGTTAATTAGTCTGCATGGAATCGCGATGCCGAAGGGCTTATATTTTACTGCGATGGTTTCTACTTTCTTCTTCTTCTTTTTTCTTTCATTCGCCGCCTAATCTTGGAGGTCATTGAACGGATCTCAACCAAACTTGGACACATATTCACTTATGACTGATATTTAAAAAATTTGGTCCGAACTCCCCGGACATTTACCCCCACTTTTTTGCGACCGACTCTGAAATTTGACAAAACACATCTCTGCAACAGAACATGCTATCAACAATCAGAAAGAAACCTGTCAATCTACAGGGACTTCCCTACATGTCCGCCAAATTTGGTGAACTTTGGTCCAGAAATGGGTGAGAATGGTCGGTGAGTTTTTGCCCACCCCCTAAACTTTCGTACTGGTACACTGCCAGCCTTATCACATGGACGTTATATGGACAGCAGGCAAACTTTGGCACGTGTTATGTAGTGGCACGAGCTTACAGTCCAGAGCAACAATACTGGGCAGGCTCAAGCTGGGCTATGCCATGCATCTAGTTGTGATGTGTTTTGTGTGTGTGTGTGTGTGTGTGTGGGCAATGCAACATAGCATGGAAGTGAAAAGGTTGCAATTTCTGTTTCCAGTTTAGCAAAGTAGTGTGGAAGCACTAGTTATTTGAGGTGGGAAAAGATGACATCTTTTGATTGACTGCTTTCTGCTAAAAATTATTAAAATTGGATAATGCTTACTCAGGTTAAGGACAAAGGTGTTGGAATCTTTTTTTGTGACAGAGTTTAGTTGCACTTGTAACATTGTTTTTAGTTCATTAACACTGTTGGTTACTGGTGGTGGCATGAGGGCATCTGGTGTCAAAATTAGCTCTGTAACCTTAACAGGCAACTGGGTATGGTATCCTTGCTAAAATTGCTGTTAAATGGGTGTGTGTTTGTGTTTGTGTGCAATTTCATGATGTGTGCGTGCATGTGGATAGTTGTAACGATCAAGAATGTGTTGTAGAATTCTGCATTACATTGCCACCTTCGTAAGGTAGGATTCGATGCAGAGGATGTGCAGGTGCAACAAAAATGCATCACCAAAAACAGTACATTTTTTCATTTACAGCAGGCTCGTCAGTTAACTACACATAAGGTAAGTTAACTTTCGTAACATATGATAATTATTACCCACGCCAACGGCAGTCATGGGGTACGGTTTCTACCTCTTGTTTGTCTGTGTTTGTTTTTTTTTCACACGGTATCTCAAAAACCGATGCAGCTAGGCTCACCAAACGTGACGTAGAAATGTTTCACGATGAGTCCTGGAAACCCATTTATTTTGGGGGTCATAAAGTCAAAGCTCAGGGTTATGAGTCACAAAAACATTGCCGGTGTGGGTCTTTGCACAATTGTGAGTGCTGTCTTCTTCTAGTTTGCTTATTGTTTGGAGTTGCAAATTGCATATCACACCATCATAACAGCTATGCTTAAGGTATATGTATTCGTTATGCTGTCAAAATTTTCGTATTTTCTAAAAATTAATTAACATACATTTCTGCTTATTAATTTATTATGATGTAGAGTGATTCAACATGGACACAGTTGAAGGGTCAGTTGTATGGCTACATATTTGATGACTCGTGGTACTCTCACATTCGTCAGCTGGTCAGTCTGTCATTAGATAAACTTGTATTTGTAACATGAAGCTCAACCATTACAGAGAGTTCGATGCACTCTGTGTTGTTTTAAACATACGTATTAGCATAGAATAACTACTGTGATCATTGTGGCATCAGCTTGGAATGTGGCAGTGTTGTAAATCATCTGTAAGTTGTTGTGTTATGTACATACTGATATGTTATGTACTAATGTTACAACGTGAAAATAGTACTGGCATCAGGAGTTCGGTGATAGATGAAGAAAGGACGAGGCCAGGCCATTGGTTTGGACTAGTGCTTTGTGTTCTTTTTAGGGCGTTGATTGGGTGGCAGGACAGACATCTGGGTGGTAAAAGACCCCATTCCATGAATCGACAGATGTTTTCTTTCACATTAAGTGGAAGAGGATAACTCAAAGGGGGGTACTACTTGACCCAGGCTCACCTGGAAGAATGAATGGCCATTAAATGGAAGTGTAGTAGTAGCAATAGCAGCAGTAGTTGTAGTACTTCGTTTTTCTGTAAACTGAAGTAAAGAGTTTTGTTATAAAATACAGTTGCATACAACTAAAACAAGGTGTCGCCCTAACGGGACGTAACACGTTACACTGACAATGTCTTAGGTTTGATATGTCTATTTGTCTGTCTGTTGGTTTGCGCTCTAAAAGGAAAAGGCTCGAGCTGTCAGCACCAAAGTTGGTAGACAGGACATCGGCATGCACTGACCTTGAAATCAAAAGGTCAAAGGTCAAATCCTAACCTTAACCCTAGGATTGGGGTTTTAACGTTTGCAATGGGGATAGGCCGGGATGCGCAGCAACGTTAGTGTGCGTGTCGATACTACTGCTCATTTTTATACTTGTTCCGTATTGTTATCAAGTGGCAACAAGTACCTACATTCGCCCGCATGTCGATACAACTGCACATTTCTCTAGTTAGAAAACGGTATTCATTATTTGCTGTTCAGTTTTATATATTACTCTGAATTGAACTGAATCTGATGTATTGTGGAAAATGTATGTTGCAGTATATAACTCACACACGTCAGATTGTGGATGAAGTTTTGAAATCTTCAGTGCTTGGTGAGGAAGATGCTGCATATATCGAAAGCTATGGCTCATCATTGAGCACTTCCAGGCTTAGCGACAGCAGTGATGGCGTCCTTGGACAGATGCTGACGTATGTATTGCTGGCTTTAGTTCCAAATCCAAACTAATGCCTCGTATATGAATTTTTGTCATCAGTTATAAATTGATTTGCAAAAGTATAATATACACTGTGTCCTAAAAAAAGGAAGACACCAAACTCATAACAGTAACTCAGTCAAATCTTAACGGATCTTCAAAATTCTTTTATTGTAGGAAGAGAAGGAAATTTTGAGCAAAAATCATATTTAAAAATGCCACCAAGCCTTACGTATGTTGCCACACTACTTTGGGAGAATTAAAAGTCCAAGTTTTCCTCAATTTACGGAGGTCAGCTTTAGAAATAATATCATAGTTGACAGAATACAAAACATTTTATGCCATGGATAGGCCTACTGATTAATGTCGCAACAGTTGCTCAAAATGTCCACCGTTTGTTCTCACACATGCATGAAGATGGCTACACCACTCATCAACTGCTTTGTCAATGATGTTCTGGACCATGTCATGCAAAATGTGCAGCAAACACTGCTGCAGTTCGTCGATATTATCTACCCGTGACTGATCATCTGTTATTTACTAATAATATTTAATATGAACTGAAAATGAAGCAATGAGCAAGTTAACAAAACAACTTAAAATTGTTTATGTGTCTTAATTTGGTTTGTTTCATGCAACTTTCACTTACCTTTTGACTGTGGTTACTAACGAGTCTACCGGTGAAATAATTTTGAAAATCGGTTAAGAATTGATGGAGTTATTGTCATGAGTTTGGTGTCTTCCATTTTTTGGACATGATGTAGTAAAACCTTAAGAAATAATAAATGTTGGAAAACACCATTTTATCGTGATCAATATTAGTTATATTATAACTAATTGACTTGTTATTATTACTGGCCTATCTAATAGGCCAGTATTGTTTTGCTCGCTGGCGTCTGTCGGCGTCGTCTGTAACGCTGTCGGACGCCGGGCATGTGGGCAGTCGGGCGGCCGACACTGCACAGCGGGCCAGTAAGGTTACGTCCCATTAGGGCGACATCTTGTATTAATAGTTATAACTTAAGTAAGACATCAGTAAAGAAACAGTAATGTCAGAGGCACTGATTGTAGACTGCTGATGACAACTAGTTTCATGTAGCCCATGTCTTTTCATGCATTCATGTGAATGGTGGCATCGTTGACAGACAAGTGTTTGGTAATGGACTCATGTATGCTGATTTAGACCAAAATTTAGTGCAAAATGATGCATATAGTCATTACAGATGATTAGTCATTGCGCCGCCTTCCATGTCACATTGGTGAGTGATGGTCGCCCGCACATAAAACAGTGCTTGTTGTCAGTACACTTATCTAGAGAAAAGAGTACCGTATTTTCGCACATATAACCCGCGGGTTATACACGTTTCTGCATGCCAAAAAGAGGCCCTGCGGGTTATATAAGGGTGCAGGGTATACAAAATTATTTGTACTCTCTGCTGGCAGCTCGATTGCCGTGAGAAGCGGCGAACTCACACACCTGCAGCTTAAAATCAGCAGTGTATGATTTGTGCTTTGGAGGTGACTAAACCCGGCTTTAGTTTTTTATGTGGATTTTGTGTTATATGTGTTTGTTTCTAGTTACGGATGCATGCTTGTTTTGTCATATTTGATTTAGTTTTGTCTTGTGGTGTGATAGTTGTCTGCCTCTGTTGTAGGCATTAGCATTATAATTTAAATGAGCCTCTCGATCCCTTTCCATTTTTGGATGGCTGTTGAACAAAAAGGTGGCCAGGGTTGAGGTTAATATATCGCTGGCCTTCCTTCACTGGGTAGAGATGGCTCTCCACCCTTGACCTTTTGTCTCTGATATAGCCATATTTGTGCTGAAAGAGGACGTTAAACTCGAACTAACTAACTGCACAAAAAGGCAGCCAGGGTTGAGGTTAATATACTGCTGGCCTTCCTTTACTGGGTAGGGGTAGCTATCTACTCTTGACCTTTTGTCTGTGATATAGCCATATTTGTGCTGATAAGGGACGTTAAACTCCAACTAACTAACTCACTAATTAGGTAAATTAAATCTTTTCTGCATATTTCGGCTTGCAGTATTCTATGCAGCTATATGGTATATGATGTGATTTAACTCACTGATGACTGTGCAGGTTGCAAAAAAAGTGGCCACATGTATTATCAGACTATTTGCTACCTTATCGCTCCATAAGCTAAACATGTGGTAATAAAGTGCAAGACAGTGATATGGTTACTGCAATCTGCCAGTAGGAAGTGACGTGACCTATAGAATAGCTCCATTGTCCATTACCTTAGTGACCTACAAGATCATTTCAGCCACTGCCTGTAATTTAGGTGCCTTATTTTTCTGCTTTTCCTTTTCCCAGACATGGGACTTTGCCATTTTTGGCCTATCTTTTATCATTGCATGAGAGTTGCTGTCAACTGAATTGACTGTCACAACTTGTCGATAACACTGAACACCTGACTTTGTTAGCAGTGCTTGTCGGGTTGTTGTCAGCTGTCAGTTAGCCTATACTTAGCTTTGTAACATTTTCAGATATATGGATTGCTGTGTGATGAGTCTGCAGTAGTTGAGGTTCTTTTTTTATTTGTAGACAAGTTGGAGTTTTGGCTGTAACAATGGCATATGGGTTGTTCCGAATGTTCTATCTTAAGATGCCGGAATATGCATCTGGTGTGTATGTGTATGCACTTGACGTATTGTCAGTCATCATGACAATTGTGGCGCTAGCACCTGCAGCTCTCAAGTTTGCGACAATTGGTCGGGTAGTTGGACGGCTACAGACGTTTGTTGACTGTGCTTCTTCAGCCATCTCTGTCATTGGTGAATTTGATCATTTGACCTCGAAAATTGTGCTATTCATTCAGGAAGTTGAAGTCATCCACCGTGGCTTTACATTGTATGTCTGTCCAGTTTCATCGTTAACATTTATAACTTATGCATATTTCAAAAATATATTTTGTTATTTAGATGTCATGGTATGCTTTGCAGTGGCTGTACTTTTTTAGTAGGTTGTCTTTATTGATATCAGTATGTGCTTCTGCTCTTTGTTTCTGCCATTTGTTGAAACTATTTATCACCTATACTGAGTGTCCTTTAAATATCATATTCTAGGCCATGATAGTGGCCTATTGCTACACACAGAGTAGCGTGGTCATTCGCTCGCTCGCTCGCTCTATCTGTCTCTTGATCATATTTGTGAGCCCTGCAAAAATGGCAGAAATGATCAAGATGTCGTTTGCTGGGCCCAAGGAACCATGTGTTAGAAGGGGGTCTAGATCCCCCACATGAAGGGAAATTTTTTGGGAAAAGTGGCTGCCTATTGTAAGCAGATTGTTGCTGCGGGTAGCACTAAATACCGAAAACAACCGGAAATCACTGAAAACTGCAGAAAACAACCGAAAACTGCCAACCCCCAAAAAAACTATTACCGCTAACAAGTCAAAGTAAAGTGACCCTAACCATAACACTAACCCTAACCGACACAGTAACGCTAACCAGTCAAACTAAACTGACCGAAAACAACCAAAATGTTTTCGGTGTTTAGCAATACTGGTTGCTCAACGCACCGCTGCGTGATGTGGCATGTGCTGCAATTAGCTGATGCAGCACATGCCTGACGAGACAGAAAGTACTCTGAGAGAGTACAAATCCCCGCGAAAGCAGTTGCTATAATAATCATTTACTGAAGGGCCCTGTTGCGCTGTTGCGTATTGCCATCACAGTGGGGGTGCACGGTTATTGGAACAGCCGTTGCCGCAGTGTTGATCGACCAGTTACGTTTTTTCATGAATTTGGATATTAGGTATTGGGGGTTTTTGTCGCCAACACTTGGCAATACTTGCCACACGTAAACAATCGCCGTTTATGGAGTTTTTTGATCGTTACTTCCACATCCCTCTACTGATCGTAACGAAACACAAACTTGGTCTTCCCTTTCCCCTGGAAACCTTCCCATAAAATTTGGTACAAATGCGTCTACAATGTTTTTAGTTATTGTTGTCACAGACTGACAGACAAACCAACGCCGGTGAAAACATATTCCCTCCCTTTCGCGGGGATAAAAATAGCATGCAAACTCAATAGCTTGGCGACGTATTGACACAATGTGCAAATCCTCTCATGTTGAAACCGTTTAAACAAAACATGTACCGGCTGCAAACGATTGAAGATTTGTGAGCACGGGCGATGCAGCCTGGCGTCACCTGTCATTGAATTACTTTGACCACTTGTTATCATATATGACTGACATAGTTGCTGTTGTAGTCAATATTATTATTGCTATGATGTGTGGAATGTTTGAATGTACTGCATTGTTTTTCAGCATCACAGCACCAGTATCACGACTTGAACTCAGCAGCCTGAATGGGACGCGGTTGCGGCAGTGTGCCGACTTGAGGCGTGTTTTTTTCATTCGCACACGCAAGGTTATGCTTGCTATAAAGTCTACAACCAAAGAACTGCTTAACCAGTATCCTTGTTCTGCTGTTGCAAGTTTAGCTGATCATTTCATTGTTAGTGGTGTATCAGACATCACTAATATGCAAAGATGATTGGCATAAATGGGCAGTCTTAATTTGTTGCCCTACTGAATAATATCAGATGCTGCTAAACCACGGACACACCAGTTTCATGGCAGTTTTCCACGTAAACCTGAGTTAGCCGTCATTGCCCCTGAATTTTCTTTGACAATTTGTTCGGAAGGTGTACATCGTTCCGGGACAGATAAAATATTTCATATCCTGCTAACACCATCTTTCTGTGTTGTCCTCCAGCATCTGCTATATGTCCTTTTACCTCTATCACTGTACAACGTTTGATCCAGTATGTCATCGTTGTAGTCGACATGTGCAAACCATGTGAGTCCACCTTTTAATAATCACAGGTCTTTGTCAAAATGAGTCGGAATACTAGCAGAAAACAGAAACGTTTTCGGCTGTCATTTTAACGTAATGAATGGTGATGCTGTTATCTGTGACGCCAGTACCTACTTGTACCGAACACCATTGTCTGCTGCTTAACACATGTCATGATTACATGCATAATAAACATCGTTTTATTGTATACATTCGTTCTTATCCTATATATTTGCTAGATTTCCTTCGGATGTTGAGTTGGAAGGCGTGCACAACTACCTGGCTAATGTCCCTTTGGCTGATTATGGACCGTCAATCACTCTGACAGATGATGATCATGATGCTCTTCGCGTTGCCACCGATGATTTCTGTCTTAGTTCATTAAAGGTTGATTTTGATGTCTGTTCGCTGAAATTTTATGAATTTGTTGATAGTGATCTTAGGTTATGCTGGTGCTAGAAGTGCTCGATAATTGGAGAGTTGATTGACCCTTTCAGTGCTTTGACACTACCAGAGAGGTATCCAGACTGCAAAAAAGCCATGCACCAACATCTGTAATAGTTACACTTTGGGCAATGTGGGGGACCCGACACGACCTAACTGCCATTAATTGCAGCAAAGAAGGCCATTCAAATGGCAAGAAGAGTTGTAGTTGATGTTACATTTCTATTATGGCGGGCTGCTGTTTGCTGGCTGCAGAGTTTGATTCAGATGACTGGTGCGCATTGCTCCGAGTTTCTTCGCGTGCTCTGTCTTGTGTGTCTTGAGATTTCTGATGACCCGCGTCGTTCTGCTACAACAGGTTTGTATTTAGCTTTGATGCAGTGTAGAAAAACTAACCTTTATCTATGTAACTGTGTAACATTTTACCCACATGACGCTATGCTACCGCGGTACTTGTTGTCATCGCATGTCTCTCTGTTGTGTTTATTGACTGGTTCAAACACCGTACCACCAAAAATTTATGTGCATTTACCTCGATTGCCTGCATCAAAAACAGTGCACTGGTGGAGGGATACTTAGTGTCGTCAATAGCGTTCGTCATTGTCAGTGTCCATTTGTAACAATATGGCTCACTTGAGTGTATGACATGGAGCATCACATGTGCACATTGTGCAATAGTTGAACCTATTGTCATGAAGCATGTACTAATGATGCAGGTATCCGAATGAAAAGTGACTGTTGCTGAATATGCTCCTGAGGCTGACACGCAATCTGTTTGAATCATTTGTACAGCAGTTGGTAACATCTTTACTGACATAGCATCACGCGGGTCTCTCGGCATTAGCTCAGCCTCTTGCTTAAATAGTGTCAGACAGCACATTTGTTTGCCAATTTTTATTTGGAAATTTCTACGTTATCCATCGTAATATTGATGAAATCTTCAATCAATGAAATAGCAAAAATATCTTTAGATTTCATTAAAAGTATCGATTTGTATGATAAATAATAATCCTAGAGGTACAGTGTAACCTAAGTTATGATAAAAGTGGTGCTAAACTTTAACCAGTAAACCAACCTGCATTATCCACAAAGTACTTAAGTGTTTTTTAGCTTGTATCAACTAGCACCTAACAACATTGAAGTTTCATTTCATACATTTTCACAGGTTTCATAGACCAGTTGAAGCTGCTTCAGAAGGTGTCTGCTGTTTGTCGTGACAATTATCGACCGCTCGAACATAGCTATACTCTGCACAGAAAGCTGGAGGTGAAGTTGGACAGCATTGACAAACAAACGCTTGCTCGGAAAGGCCGACAGTCATTTCAGTCTCGACCTCTTTACACGGCCGTACACAGTTTGTGCCTGCATTTGCAGGCAGCTATGCAGAGGCAAGTAATTGTAAGTCTGTTTGAATAGCTAAATCACTTCACCTCACTGGTGTCGTAAAGCCGGTAAAAGGGAGCGATGAGCAACACTCCTTTCTGTCAGGAATCCAGTGCTGGATGTTAGAAAGGATAAGGCCGGGTCACTGATTTGTAGGGATGTACCGGATTGTAAATTTTACTATCCGGCCGGAACCGGATAGCAGCATGACAACTTTATGTCGCACACATTACACACCGCCACCGTGCAATTTGCCGGATTGACTGTAAAATGTACCCAAATACTACTAGTTTTCTTAGTAGACATTTTAATTCATCTAATGCACTATCCGGCGCCAGTCAATATTTTTGCCGAAACCGGAACCAGATATTTGGTACATCCCTACTGATTTGGTTAAAGCTTTGAGTTACCTTCAGTACTTTCACACTGTTGACTGGGTGACAGGCAGGATATTTGGCACATAAAATCCCTGTGCCAGATAACCCTGATTCAGCTAAAAATGTAGTCACTTTTCCTTATAGACTGTTTGCAAAAATAATTTTATATTATCGTCTTTGTTTCTGAAGGTTCAGTTGTTCAGTTGAATTTTTGCCACATTGTACTGGATAGATTAGTATTGTTATAATCTTTCCATCCATAAGTGACTGTATTGTGAACCAGTTGTACACTGTATCACAAGTAATCTATATATTAAAGGTGGACTGTGAATCTGCGGGGCCACGCCCACGTGCGACGTGGCTCACTTCGAGCATAGCTTACAGCGTTGAACTGTAAGCTGATAGTACATAGATGCTGTGTGTCTTGGCACAGGCCGTGGCTGTCTGCCTAGCCCGTGTCACCAGCTGCATGCAGGCCGCGCGTACGTTATGGGACTAGCGGTATCCGACAGCGGGTGATCGCTGTCAGTGTTGTCAGTTGAGCTGCGGCTATTCATCGTCGTAGTAGTGTGTACATGGAGTGCGACAGTAATGTCGGCTGCGTTACAGAACGTGACTGTCATCAAATTGCGCGGTGTACAGCAGAAACTGCTGAACATTTTGAAAGTCGACGGTCAGCGGAGCACAGTTGTTCGAGGCGTCGTCCGTCTGTCCGAGTTGTGAAAAGGTTGAGCAGACGGCTCGACTGACTGCAGACCGCTGTCGGTCACAACTTCGTCGAAATGCCGAAACCCCAGAGCAGTCTGCCGCGCGACGGTCGTCGCGCGTGACTGCCGGCAACGTCAGCGACAGCAGCTGAAGTCAGCTGTACCATTAAGCCGACAGCCCAAATCGAGCCAAAATCGCGCGAAGCACGATGTTGGCTCGTAACGTTAAAATACAAACTGCTTTGACTATAAGAGATCTAATCGGAATTAAATGTCCTTTTAACCACTATACTAGTTGATTATTTGACATAAATAGTACAAGCTCCAACAAATGCACTGTATGGTTTCTGAGATGCAAACTTTTAAAACTTATCAGAAGGCTTAAGCATCAAGTATTGAAAAATTGTATTTGCTATATGATTCAGTTTGATTATAGTCTGAGACAAAATCTTTTGGTTCAGTGCTGTTCTGTAAGTACAATGTACATTGTAGCATTATACTAGGCAGAAAGCGATTTGAGAGTAAAATAGCAAAACTGCACAATGTATGGTGTTATGAAATGTTACTTATATAGATTGAACTGATTTTTGTGATTATTTTTTTTTAAACTCAGTATGTGACATGTATCTGCATGATTGTATAGCATGCTGTGAATTATCAGGACCCCTGTGATTTCAGGATTCAGACTGCGGACAGCTGTTTGGAGGATGCAGTGGAGCAGTGTGAAGGTATGTTGAGCAACGGTGTGATGACGCAGCTGTCGTCCAGCCTGGAGGTGACCGTGTGTGAGTTGGCAGCATGCAAAGATTGCTGTGATGAAGCTCAGAACCAGCTTGCTAAACTGAGTGATTCGTCTACAAAGGAACTTAACAAAACACGTATGCATGCATTGAATATGTATACTGTTAAGACCTCTGTAATATGTATGAAGACAGTGTGGAGATGGTGTAGGTAAAACTATTGAAAGTAACTCTTGCATCTTCTAGCTAATCCATATTCGCTAGTTGTTGTCAGCAAGGACTTGTGGGCAGGCAAACATTTTCCAATAAAATCCTTCATTTCTTAACTGGGGTGCCGGCTAACACAGATTGACCTGTATAATGGCTGTAAGATGGTTGTGAGTATGGTGGCAGATTATCTTGACTTGTGGAATGTGTGATCGGCAATTCTGGTTGGTAGTTGCATAATTTGTATGTCGCATAATATCAGTGAGGATGGCAACATATTTTCTTCATTTGTAAATGAATTGTCCAAAGTGGTTAATACCGGCACATAGCGCCGGTATTTTGGTTACTCAGGCGGACGATTTTGAGGTTGTTCGCCCCGCAGGGGCGACACGTTGCACCAATGTGGGGTGAATCTTGGCACGGAGGAGTAGGTCGACTCCTCCAAGCTAAATTTCCCCCCTGTTAATGCATGGGTAGGGGTGTGGGTCCCATAATATATAATTTTACCCAAATTTTGCAATATAAATGCTCCACAGGGGCATATTCCTTGGATGATTTTTCCCAAATTTTAACCATTTGTGAGCAGCTTCATGGACGGTCGTGTATTAAAATTTGGGCAGATTCGCTCAAGGGGTTTCAGAGTTATGGGGTTTAACTTTAGGGGTGCGCTCTGAATTTTCAGCACCCACTAGCAGCGAAACCATGCGTCAGGCAAATACGTTTTGGAGGTGCAAGAATGGTACGGACCACCTCAATCACCATGCCAAGTTTGGTGGGGCTCGGATTTCGTGTGCTGTGGGGGGACGAAAAAGTTGGATGTTTTTTTTGTTTGTGTTTGTTTTTTGTCTGTCACGATTTTGAGCGAAAACGTTTGTGAATGCCACCGCCATGAAGGCATTGGAATACGGAAACGATCTTGATATCGTTGCAAAGTGGAATGTTTGTAGTTGTGCATCCGCGTTAAACTTTGTCTCTACGAGCCACTGCAGAATGGTAAATTGGTAAAATTGTGGGTTTTTTGTTTCTCATGGGTGCAAAGTATACCAAATTGGATGAAGTTTTGTAGGTAAGTGCAGACCGTGGGTCTACTCTAGTACGCCAAAATTGGCCAGGATCGGTCTAGGAGTGTCGATACTGGAGCCCCAGAAATTTTAAAAATTAGTCATATGTGCGTGGTTATGTGTGGTTATATGTTACATTATATGCCAGTCATAATGAAATTTGGTGCGAAAGAGTTACACCTTGGGCCTGCACTTGCATGCCAAATTTGGCCCAGATGGGGAGGGAGGATGGGTACAGGAGCCGCTCAAAGTTGAAAATTTGTTAAAGTTGTTTTTTTGCGGTTTTTCGGGGCTTATCTCCTGTTTCCCTCTCCATTTCCTTTCCTTCCCCTCTTCCCTTC
>Ga0209780_1001500_pt1 | contig 15457 bp, 12 predicted proteins | sample WorMetexBAHAMAS2_FD_187384 | JGI IMG/M metagenome (GOLD analysis project Ga0209780, IMG submission 187384) | Marine gutless worms symbiont microbial communities from Max Planck institute for Marine Microbiology, Germany - Inanidrilus exumae... | ecosystem: Host-associated > Annelida > Digestive... | reverse complement strand
TTCATTAACGGTTTCAATGGTTTGAAAGGGTAAGGCAATACGGAGTGGGGCATTTTTTTTCCCGTCTTTGTTATATTTGCCTTGCCAAGTGAGTTCTGTCACGATTAAATTCTCCGCTGAATAGAGCCAATTGTATTTTGGCTCAATAAAAAACGTAAAAATAGTATCTTTTTTAAAAAATATCCCTGTAATACCAGAAAATTATCACCGCTTGCGAAAACGTACCGCCAACTGTAACACCAAAGACAAAAGAGCCGGCATAAAAGTCAAAGTAACCAAAGTTGAGAACAACAGTCCAAACAAAACGATAGCCCCTAAACCCCGATAAAGTTCGGTGCCAGCGCCAGGGTTAAAAACCAAGGGCGATAAACCAGCGACGGTGGTTATCATCGACATCATAATCGGGCGTAATCGAATACGCACGGCTTCGGTAATGGCTTCCAATACGTTCATGCTACGTTCCCGCAGATTAGTAATCGCACGTTCGACAATCAAGATGGGATTGTTGACCACAGTACCGATTAATACTAAAAAGCCCAGCATTGTGATCATATCGAATGGTTGTTGAATGGGATATAAGCCGAGCTTGTCCAAATGGGCTCCGCCAAGATTCAGTAGATAAAGCCCGGCAATCCCACCGCTGATGCCAATCGGTACGCTGCTCATGATCAGTAAAGGCCATCCCCAGTGGGAAAATACTGCTACCATTAATAGGTATGCAATCAGCAGTGCTACGGCGAAATTAGTGCTAAGTGCTTCGCGAGTTGCATTGAGTCGATCACTGGCTCCGCTGATGCTAAGTTTGATCTCTTGGGAGAGTTCGCCAGACTGTTTCATGCCTTCAATGATTTCACGCTGCACAATACGCACACCTTCTTCTAACGGCACTTCTCGCGGCGGAATAATGCTGAGTGTGATGGTACGATCACCATCGACTCGGCGAATAGTTTCAGTATTCACCGTTTCTTCCAAACGGGCAACCGCGCTAATCGGAATCATGCCGCCACGGGATGAGTAGATCATCATTTGTTCAATATCCTGGGGATGCTTAATATTGCCTTCAGTTGAGTAGAGGAAAATGTCTATCTCATCATCATCAAGGAAAAATTCATCCACGTAAGCCCCGTCAGAATAAACCCAGATCGTATAGCCTAAATCGTAAGGGTTGATGTCCAGTTCAGCCGCCCTTTCCCAGTCCGGGCGAATTTCCACCATGGGTTGTCCCATTTTCAAGTTAGACGGTGTAGAACGCACTCTGGGCTTGTCAAAAATATGTTTGGATTTCATGAAAACTTTAAAGCCGGCTTGGAACAGGGAATCTAGATCGGGTGCGCTGACTTCAACATTAATACTGCGGGTACCGCCAAAATTACTGGAAAAAATGGAGCCTCGGCTGGAAAAGCTACGCAGTCCGGGGAGTTCTCTGGTTTTTTCTGTTGCGACTTGCATCAACGCGTCTGTCTGACGGCGATCAGTCGCTTCACGCACCACAAAAACTCGGCTTTGGTTGGCAAAACCGATGGTGAAATTAAGTGCTGGTACTTCACTCTCTCCCCGCTCAAATACGGCAGGGTTTTGACCTACGGCGTGGTAAAATTCTTTATCCACTTTACGGAATGCATCGCGCATCATCTGAATATTGTAGCCCGGTGGGGCAAATATCATGGTGAAAATTTTGGCTTCCTCGCCTTCTGGTAGATATTCGGCAGAAGGGGTCAGGTAATCAATAATGGCGAAAGTAGCCGCAAGTACAAGCGCAATGGTTGCCAGTGGTCGCAGAATCCCGCGTGCTAGCCAGTGTGTAGATGCAATAACACCGCGTCCCAGTGCGGCTCCTAAGCGAGACAGCATGGGGGTACTAGCGTTGTGGGTGTGTAAGAAGCGACCTGCTGCCGCTGGTACCAAGGTGATGGCAACGATCATCGACATCAGAATCGAGGAGGCGATGGCAATAGCGATGTCGGAATAAAGCTGTCCGGCTTCTTCTGTAACAAAAATGATGGGTAGAAAAACACAGACTGTGGTTAAAGTGGCTGCCAGTACCGCCGGCCAAACTTCACGTACTCCATCCAGGGCGGCTTGTAAACGTTGTTTGCCCATATTGAGATGGCGATAGATGTTTTCTAGCACCACAATATTGTTGTCCAAAGTCATACCAATAGCGAAGGCGACTCCCGCCAGAGATATGACGTTGATCGTCCGTCCACTAAGCAGGAATCCCAGGAAGGCAGCTAGGGCGCAGATGGGAATACCGATAGCACCGATGAGTGTCGCAGACATTGAGCGCAGAAATAGAAATAACACTCCTAGTGCCAATAAGGCTCCAATCGCCAGATTGCGTTGTACTACGGATATCGCGTCGGTCACGTAGACAACGTCGTCGGCGGTGCGTACTAGCTGGAGTCCTTTGTTTTTCAAGATTCCTTGATTAAGTTTTTCCACCGTTGCCAGCATATCTCGCTTGATCTTAATAACATTGCTGCCAATCTGGCGACTAACTGAGAGAGAAAGTATGGGTTTGCCTTCGGAGTAGGCATAGTTGCGGATTTCCCCAAAGCCGAGTTCGGCATAGCCTAAATCCCGCAAGCGGATGAATGCTCCGTCGCGTTCAGCGATAACTAGGTTTTCCAAGTCTTCGACATTCTCGAAACGGCCAATCGTGCGTAACAGATAGCGGCGTTTGCCACTGTCAAGATCACCGCCGGAGACGTCGCGGTTTCTGGCACGGATGACGGTGCGTAAATCCATCAGCCTAATGCCGTGTTCAGCTAATTTAGCCGGTTCCACATAGATATTTATCTGGCGACTTGCGCCGCCGCGCAAGGCTACGCTGGACACTCCTGGTACTCGTTCCATCGGGGTTTGGACATATTCTTCAGCCCAGTCACGCAGTTTTAGAATTTCTTCTTCAGTGAAGTCGCCACTAATAGGCATTAGCCGAAAGTACATAAAGGAGTTAGATGAAAATGCTTCTGCTTTGATGGTAGGCTGATCTACATTTTCTGGATAACCAGGCACTTGGGATAAGGCGTTATTGACGTTGAGCAGTGCCTCTTCAACTTTAATGGAGAAAGGAAATTCTAGTTCAATTTCTGCGGAGCCGGTATTGGCTGTTGAGGTCATGCGTTCCAAGCCTTGAATGCGGCGTAGATAGCGTTCTTGTTCAATAAGAATCTCTTTTTCTACATCTTGGGGGGATGCAGCTGGCCAAATTGTGCGGATAGAGATCACCCGTGCGTCCAAATCGGGAATCATTTGCACTGGAATATTGAAAATTGATAGGATTCCAAACAATGTCAGAATCAGGATTGCGACACTGAGTATGATCGGATGGTCGATGGAAAATTTTAACATAGAAACCTCAGTTTATTATTGTTGTTTGTGCCTGCACCGCTTGATTGGGGCGCAAGTTTTCATTACCCAATAGATATTTATTATCAATTTCAACATAGGTGTACCTTGCATGGATTAAATTCCCTGAATTGTAACAAATTTTGGGGAGAATGACTTTCATTTGATATATACAGAATCGACGTAAATCTGCTAGTTTTTTTTTGAAAACCTAGCAGATTTTGGTCCGGTTTAAGCTGTGACTTGACAGTTTTCGTTCAAGCACTGATAGTTAATAACTGACGTTACGCACCGTCATTCCGGGGGCTAATCCATTCAGTTAGTAATCATGAGTTATCAGTTGTCACGGCAATGCTATAAACTAGGCGTAATTAACCGCAAAACGCACTAAATACGCCGCCACAATAGGCGGCTTTTAACCCATTTATCAAAGCGTTCCTTAGCAGTTTGTTGCAGGAGCATTCCAATGCTATTATAATAAATTACAAGTTCGCCAGAGGTTTTGAGAAGCTAGGCGCGTAACATAGGTAAGTCCAGAAAAATTGGCCTTAAAAAAAGCAGGTAAATTAATTATAGGAGCGAATGATTATGGGAATAAAAATTTACGCCAAATTGACCCGAAAAAGCCTACCCAAAAAATTTGTTTTGATGGGTTCGGTGTTTTTTTTGTTTGTGGGCAGTTTTAATGGTGTCCAAGCTGGATCATCGTTAAAATGCCATTTTGAGTTAGAGCCGGACGAAAATTCCCTGATTGCCTACAAACAACGCGGTAGTGGTAATAGTAAACGTTGGGAAGGTTTTTATACTGACCAAGTGGGGGCTGTTGCTCTTGATGTTATAGGAGTGGTGAAAGGGAGCTTTCAATTTAAACTTCAGAAAAGCGAGGTGATCAAAATTTCCTCGCCCACTGTTAATGACAGACCAATCTGTGTCACGGCTAAAGGTCCAATTAGGTCTAATTATCGCATGGACGCGAAAATTGACCCCAATCAAACACTGAGCTGGACCGTTGCCGATGTCCTCTACGGACAACTACTACATTCCTCGGAGGAGATCGGTGTTTTTGGTTGGATAAAAGAGGAAGCGAACCAAATGATTTACGTTCCAGTTCATGCAAAGGCCAAAAGTTCTGCCAATAAGCAGGATGGGATAGTCAGATTATTTTTACGTGCTGCGGCTGATCTCGAACAAGCATGGTGGCGTTTTGTAAGCCATAGCAATTGTTCCTCACCAAGGGATTGGCGTGGTGCGTCCACAAAAGGCAAGTCTATTAGGATCACATTGCCATCCTGTGCGACGGGAAAATTGTGTCTGGAGGTGGTTGCAAAACGTTTAAAAATGGCTAACCAATTGAAAGATAAGATTTGTTTGCTGGTAGGAGCAGAAAAATGATGGTAAAACTACTTTTTCAAAGGATTATCTACGCATTTCGCAACACGCCCTTTGATAAAGAAACTGTCAAACAGTTCAAATTGGAACGCGAACGGCATATTCAAGCAATCGTTAGCCAGTCAAAGCAAGACAATTTAGACAGTGCTAAAAATAATCTGGCTTGGGTTGAATTTTATAGCCAATTGCTTTCCATTAAAAAATCAACCCGTTTGGCCCAATTAGTTTGGTCAGTGGTAATTGCACTTATTTGTCTTTTTATAGTAGGGCTGGCTTGGATACTGCCGGTTTTCAGTGCCAAAGTGCTACTTGAAATTGAGACAAAAAGTGTAACGCTAACACTGAATGAAGAGTGGTATGCTGATGAGCCATTTTTGGTTGATTCATTCAAAATTAATAAGCTGGCTGAAGTAGTAGCGCCTGGTGTGGGTGACGGAAACTGGAATAGCGAAAAAATGGAGTTGAGCCAGCAAAAAACCACGGTTGCAAAATTGAAAGTGTGTTTACGGGAAAATTCACGTATTTGTAAGACGCTAACAAATGCTCAGGAATTGTCTCAAATGCCAGAATGTGTTTTGAAAGATTTACCATATCCACGCATCGATTTCAGCGTACAAGATGACAAGCTCAATATGTATGTTAAATGTGCATTTGTAACTGGTGAACTTTATGCGCCGCCGGGTGCTATTCTAAGATTGGGTGACACCGGAGAAGTTCAAATTTCGGGCGAAAGCATACCTGATATTTCAGAAACGATTGAATTTTGGACCAAACCAGTCGGCGAATTCCCAATTTTACTTGAGCTTGCCAGTGAAAAAGCTTTTAAATTACGTGATTTAAATGTTCAGGGCAAAATTGAGTTTTTAGAAGAAGTTCCACTCGCACCAGGAAAATTTGACTCGACGATTCTTTCAGGCAAATTGACGATGTTGGAAACCGGAGTGACTAAAAATTTGCAGGAGGGTGATTATCTGGTTCTGGGAAAGGTGAGCAGCGGGTATTTAAAACTTAAGGAAATAGGCAAGAAAAGTATGAAAGTCATTTTTGAAGGCGATGTGAAGCAAATACGAACGAGGCGTGGTTTTTTTGAAAAAAATTTGGTTCCAACCTGGCTGGAATACATTTTTTACCAAAACCGATTGGCATTTTTCTGGAGTGCTGTTATCTTTTTATGGGGAATCTTGTGGAGTGTACGCAATATGATTTTTCATTAAACTTTTAGGTAGGGTGGGTAACGGATTTTTGTTGCCCACAAGATTATTGATACCTTTTTATTTTTAGAGGGAGGATTTGGTGTATATTCCATTAGCAGTTCTGTTACTGTATTTAACGTTTTTGTTGCCAGTCAACGCAATAAGTCAGGGTGATGAAGTTACCCAAAAATATCTTAATAGCGTTGTTCATATTACCACTGAACCAATCCATGAAAAAGGAAATGGTTTTGGTTTTGTAGTAGGTAAGAGCAGATTTGGAGATAAATTATATGTCATTACGGCAAAACATGTTGTGGTGCCAGCAGGACCATTCAATGATGACGAAATGACTATCATCATTAAATTTCGTGAAGAACAATGGCAAGAAAGGGCAACATTATTAAATTATAATAGCAGTTTAGATATTGCTTTGCTTAGAGTCTCGAAACCAAAATGGTACCAATGGGAAAAAGGGGTTTATTGTCCTAACTATCAAAGGAATGAAAAAGTTTGGTTTATTGGAAGAAGTGGCAATTGGTTTGTTCCGGTTGATAATGAAGCCGGTATCATTCGGGAAACAAATCCAAAGGGTTTGATTGAGATTAGTATTCCTAGTGTTCTACCTGGAACATCGGGGGCTCCTTTGATAAGCCAAAATGGTATTATTGGTATTATCATAGATAATAGTATTTCAAAAACTCAAGTTCTGCCTATAAAAAAGGTGAAGACTTTTGTGGAGCAACAAAACTATCCTTGGGGCTTACAGGAGTGTACTCAAAACCATCCATCGCCTCCGCCAACAAATGGTAGTAGTGTTGTAGAGTCTTTGAGCCGTTTAAATATTTATGTTTGGGATTTTACTACCCGTGATTTCCAAAAAAATGAGTTAACGGAACAAATGACAAAATTGTTTGAGTCACAACTTCTAAAGGCAGGTTGTTTTGCTAAGGTTTTGCAACGGCGTGATGTTTACAAAGTCTTATTCCATAGGGAACAAGAAACAGAAATAACTAATGAAATCTGGGGTATTTCTGAAAACACTAAAAATCAACTCAAAAAACTTTCTGCACATGGAGTCGTTTTTGGAAGCGTTAATTTGTCTCAAAGCGAGTTTAAGAATTTTCAACAATCTGTGTGGAAAGGCGCTTCTCTTGAGGCTCGTGTTGAGGTTACCGCACAAGCACTGGATACGGCAATTTTGGGCAAAAGTAGTGTTGATTTCAAATTAGACGAGAAAACGTTTAAAAGTATTTCGTCAAAAATGCAAGAATTAGCCGAAAATTTATGTCCTAAACCACCTATTCAGGTTGAGTTAAGGACATTATCTCGGATGCTACCCCCAGATAAAGTCTTGGTTGATGGCAAACCGGCGAAAATTATTGGTGATAGTGGTATTAAAATAATAATTGAAGTCAAGCCAAAACCAACCAACCATCGTATCCAGTTGATCAAAGATGATATTATTTGTAGCCGAGAAATCACAATTCGTCCAACAACCAAAAGAATATATCTTTGTGTTCAATAAATTTAGGTTCCCATGCTATTACATGGGAACTCAATCATGTTTCTGATTCCAAGGGAAAAACCATTATGAAACTTGTTGATGGTAAAATACCGGTGCTACTTGTGGCACAGGTTTTTTTGCTTAATCTAAGTAGTTTATCTGTACAAGCCAATCCGACATTAGATGGTTTAAATGTCTATGTTTGGGATTTTACTACCCATGATTTCAAGAATAATAAGTTAACGAACCAAATGACAGAGTTGTTTGAGTCACAACTTGTAAACAACGTAGGTTGTTTTGCCGGCATTTTGCAACGACGCGATATTTCTTATCTGTTGTTCCATAAACAACAAGAACAAGAAATAACTAACGAGTTATGGGGAATTTCCGAAAACGCAACAACCCAACTTAAAAAATACTCTGCTAATGCAGTAGTTTTCGGGCGTATTCATTCTTCTAAAGACACCTTAGATGCTTTGTTATCTGGAGAAGTGTCACCTAAGAATATTAGTCTGGATGTTACTGTTCAAGCCTTTGGTAGCACGAAAATCTTGGCGAAACAAATGGTTAATTTGAAATTCGATACCCATTTCCGTGATATGCTTGAATCAAAGATGCGAGAACTAGCAGAAAATCTATGTAGTTCCCCAAACCTGTGGTATGAGAAATCCGGTAAGATTATCAAAGATCGAAAGAGAAGGCTAATGTGGTTAAACAAAGTCGAATTTTTGACTTGGGATAAAGCCGAGCAATATTGTAAAACAACTAACCAAAAGCGTATTGCTGGATATCGTGATTGGCGATTAGCAAGTACATCCGATCTTCAGGAATTAGCTAAAATTGCGGGAGTGACTGGTGATCACGGTTGGTTTTGGTCAACATTAAAAGCTTCTGTGCTTAAAAACCCCCGTTATCGAAAGGCGTGGCTTGTTTATGTAGGGCGAGAATACGTCAAACTGGCAAATGTCAAAGAAAAACATTACGTTCGTTTAGTACGGTCATTTTAACAAAAATAACCCATCTGGCGTTGTTTTGCCGTGGTGGTGAGTACAGGGAATGGTAGACAACGAATAGTCAGGCAATACACCAAGCCGTTAAGTCTTGCATCAAGCGTGATTTGGGTTGGTTGCGCCCGAAGTTTCCGAGGATGAGCTTGTTGAATTGGTTTTTATTCGTTGTCCTACATTCGCTGTACTCATCAACGAGGGCGCGTAACATCAGTTACTTACTTGGAACCATTGGTTCCACTTGAGGAAACCTTATCGTTGGTTGATGGTTGATGGTTGACGGTTTTGGTCCTCTTAAAAAGGGGCATTACAGTTTTGCTGGTATCAGAAACTTCTCCCTTTATATCTTTCATCCAAACGATGTTTCCACGTCTATTCAATAACCTTACATTCATTTTCACGGAAACGGTCCTTTTAGGAATGGGAGCTTTGTAATGAAATGAATAATGAGGTGTGGTTGTCGTTACCACAAAATCTTTGGTTGTGTTCAAGAGCAACAAATAATTAGCTGCGTCAAATCGAGCAAATAAAGAAGAGCGCTTACGAGTTTTCTCTTTTTCTTCAATCATGGAGTCTTGTTTAATATCCGCTTCTTCTCGTTGTTCTGTCTCTTTAGTGGAACTTTTATCTTGTCTTTCTGTATTAGTCGGCTCAGGAATTCCCACCTGCTGCTTCTCATCGCTTTTTTCACTAGCTTTTGAATCTTTCGCTGTATGAGCAGCTTCAGCCGCTCCCGTTACCTTACGCTCTTTTTCTGTAATGACATCCTCAATACCAGCTAGTTTTGCATCGTAAACAAATGGTTTGTCTGGACCTTCATGGGAAGTTATTACGCTGTATTCTAAGTAGTCGAGATAAGGGGCATCGGCTTTCTTCTTATCTTTGAAATCGACCTTAATAATAGATTCATGAGCTAACTGGATTAATGCTTGAGGGTGTCTCTCTACCACTTGGTAACCTGAATTAACCAATTTTTCTATCACATCCTTAACAGCCTTGCGATCTACGTTTGCCTCTTCCCCTTTACTATATTTAAAATTAGCATCTTCTAAAACCGATACTGCTAATTTCGATCTACAAACTCGTTTATTTCCACAGGGACGAATTTTCTTTTGAAGCTCAGGCACAATCTTCCCTAATACCTGTTCTCGTGCTTGATTTTTGAGCTGTTCATCGGTAAGAGCCTCCTTTCTCACAATGATAATTTTTACCTTGTCAGCATATTCTGGAAGCTTTTTCTTGCCGTAGAGAACATAAGGGTGATAGGCTCCACTATTCAAATAGGTATGGGCTTTAAACACCTTACATATACCGTATGATGAACACTTTATTTCTGAGCTCGGTACACTAATGGGTTTGCTGCGATCACCGAAGTGAAGAGTAAAACGATTTTTCGTGTTTGGAGTAAGTTCAAATACTATCCTATTTCCTTCTATAACCATCGTTTTGCGGGGATCAGGGTACATTTTCCATTTCATCTTCCTTTTCCCGATGGGCAGTTTGATGTCATCAGTCTTTTTTGGGAGCCGTTTACCTCCATAGTTTACGTATGGCCTAAAACTTCCGCTGTCACGATAGGTGTGTGCTTTTAACACCTTACATATACCGTATGATGAACACTTTATTTCTGAGCTCGGTACACTAATGGGTTTGCTGCGATCACCGAAGTGAAGAGTAAAACGATTTTTCGTGTTTGGAGTAAGTTCAAATACTATCCTATTTCCTTCTATAACCGTCTTTTTGCGAGGATCAGGGTACATTTTCCATTTCATGTTCCTTTTCCTGATGGACAGTTTTATGTCATCAGTCTTTTCTGGGAGCCGTTTATTTCCATAGTTTACGTATGGCCTAAAAACTCCAGCGTTACGATAGGTATGGGCTTTAAACACCTTACATATATCGTATGATGAACACTTGATTTCTGAACGCGGTACACTAATGGGTTTGCTGCGATCACCGAAGTGAAGAGTAAAACTATCTTTGGTGTTTGGAGCCAGTTCAAATACTATCCGCTTTCCTTCTATAACCGTCTTTTTGCGAGGATCAGGGGATATTTTCCATGCCATTTGCAGTGTACTACAAGCATTCAAAAAAAGTAGCAGCAACACCACCAACGACAGTTTAATATTACTATTCATAGGCTACTCCTATAGGTTAGGTAATTTGATTTAAAAAATACCAAGGTTTTTTAATTAACTCATACACCGGAGCCGCTAAGTATTGAGCACCGAGCGTGATTTGGGTTGGTTGCGCCCGGAGTTTTTACTAAGGATGAGCTGATTAAATCGGTTTTTATTCGTTGTCTACCATTCGATGTACTCCCACGCCCCTGTCGTTATAGTATACGTGTAGGGTACCCTACATTATATCCAAATTACCTTAAACACTAAACACACGAAAACCCTGATTACCAAAACAGTAAATGACAAATTGCGAAATCCGTGCCTCGGGATACTCCTCTTTTAAACCTTCCACATAACCTCTTATTTGATCTGTATCTTCCTTTTGTAACTGAAACTCCCCTATACTTGTCTTGAACTTTTTGAACGCAGTATTGGAATAATACTTAAATTCAATCACCCATCGAAGCCCGGCAAACTTTTCATGATATTTGCCCACAAATTCCAAGTCGCTTTTGCCTTGTGGATAGGAACGTTCCACATGCCACGTAAACCAGCGGGATAGGTAGCGGCTGCATAATTCAAAAAACGTGGTACGATAAAAGTTTTCGTTGACTTGTTGAAATATGGCTTCTGGCAATTGTGAAACGTATTGTTCCCAGTAGCCTCCAAATAAAAGTTCTAAATTGGGTTCATTGACAAAACCTTGCATTATGTCAGTGTAACGAGTCTATACGTCTATGTGGTGAATTTCATTGAAATATTCTACAAATATTTGTTGTAGATTGATATTAGGCAGTTTCATATAAAAATCATCTTGCTTAGTCAACATGACCATATAAAAAAAAGAAATGGGAAAAAAACTTTTATCAAAGAACTGAAAAAGATTGAATTTTTCCACCAAAAACGCATCATCATACAGAATACGATTATGTAAGGTGAGTTTATCCACAAATTCTTCTGTTTGTTCAGAGTTAGAAGCTGTCAATCGTTTCACCCAGGAAATATCGGTTTTGAGGTTGAGATCAATCAAATGTCTAGGAATTTGTTGTTCTTCACAAAACTGGCTCAAAAAGTACATCACAGCTGTTGAATTGTAGAGTGCCTCGCCTTGTTCCGTTACAAAATGGTAGCCGTTGTAATAATTCTTGATGATAGTCTCAACAAGTGCTCTAGTCTTTGGCTCAATCTCATAATCGCGGTACAATTCATCTAAGAGTTGAGCCACTTCCTTTTGTGTAAAGCCCAACATCTGTTCAAACTTGGCACGTAGTGTGATAAAAGTCGCAATATTGTAGCCAGAAGCCATATCATCTATGGCAAGCGGCAAAACACCTGTGATAAACACATTGGCGAGTGCGCCGGTTTTTCGCCCTTCTTTCAAGGTTTTAAAAAACGTCTTCAAAAAACTATTATCCGCCGTCAACTCACGGTAAAGTTGATCTTTATGTTTGGTAATCAATTGGTTCGCAAAATTATCATATTCGTCAATGATGACATACATCGGTGGCAAATGATGTACTCGCATGTAGTGTAGTAGTTCGCTTAGGTTGGTGGAAACGGGATCGTCTCGAATGATTTGTGGCATGTCGCTGAGAATTATGGCGTATTCTTGTCGTAAAAGTTGCAATATGGAGTTGCAGTAGCGTTTGAAGTTGTGTTCGATGTCTTTAGTTGTTGAGCCAATTTCGATGCTGGAGAAGTCTAGTGATAGGATGATAAATCTGTTTTGGTTGCCGGTGGGGTGTTGTCCTATCCAGGTTTGGCCGAAAAGTTCGGTGAAGCGATTTTTGTAGTTTATGTCGTAATAGTGTCGTAGTATGGAGCATAGTAGGGATTTTCCAAATTTTCTGGGGCGTAGGAATACTGGGTTGTCCACCGTTTCCAGTTTTTCAATATAGACGGTTTTGTCTACAAAGTAGCCATTTTTTTGCAAAATTTCCTCGTAATTGGTGATACTGTATAAAATTCGTTTTTTCATAAATATAAGCTCCATTCTCCAATCTTTTTGGATTTGATTGTTCCCTGTAGTTGAAGTGATTACTTTGTACTTGATAATCACTTTTTTCTTTCATCTAAGCATCCATCACGAAAAACGGTAAACCCCTTAAGCCCTAATCTGTATGCTGCCCAAATCATATCATAAACTTGTTTTACAGTTGTGTTATTAGCCATGTTAATAGTTTTTGCTGCGCCGTCATCGGCGAATTTTTGAAAGGCGACTGCCATTTTCAGATGATATATAGGTGGTATCTGTCTTGCGATAGCAAAATGTGCCCCGATTGATAAATCCGACAACATATGCTCACTAGCAGGATCAAGAATGTGTGTCACTATTTCATGTATTTCGGGTGTGCTTTTTCCAGTTCGTTTGAGTGAATTATATATTTCTTCCGGTATAACAGGTATTAAAGTACCAGAATCGTTCATTCTATAATCGACTAGCGAAAAATAGGGTTCAAAACTGGTGGATATATTGGCTATTTTGCTGCTTGTTCCTGTGGGAGGAAAAACGGTAGTAGATGCATGACGCATTCCCCATTTTTGAATGTTATGATATAGTTCATCCCATTTTCCCTCTGCCAAAATACCCGTTCGGCGACAGTGTTTCCTTCTCACCCATTCAGGTTCGGTATATTTACTATTCATAAAGGCTGGAAAAGCACCTCTTCGTTTAGCAAGAAGCATTGAAGCATTTTTAGCGTGGAAATATAGGTATTCTGAAATTTGTTCAGCCAGCCTTATTGCTTCTTTAGAGGCGTAAGGTATATCTAAATTTATCAATAAACTTGCAAAACCAGTTATACCAACACCTATTCTTCTTCTAAGGGAAGAAAGTTCTGCAAGATCATTACCATTATTAATAGTAATTCGTACCGCCGCATCAAGTAGCCTAACTAATACAGATACCGCTTTTCCGAAGGAGGCAAAGTCAAAGACTAAAGAATTACCATATTTATTAATTAAACTAGCTAAGTTTATATAACTAAAATGACATAAATCACCTTTTGCCATTGCGAGTTCCGCACAAGGTGCTGTACTGATGTATTTCCATTGTGGTGTTGGGTTGTCTCTTTCAAATCTATCTTTAAATAATATTCCAGGCTCACCGCAATAATGAGCACTTTTCGCAATTTGTAATAGTAGATACTTAGCAGAAATTGTGTTTATCATTTTTCCATTATAATTGATTAATGCCCAAGATTCATCATTTTGTGCTTTTTCAAAGATTTCTTCTGTTACAAAGACGGATATATTAAAGCGACTCTTTGAAAAGTCTGCTGTATTTTTGGCCGAAATAAAGCGTAATATTTCTGGGTGTGTTGCCTCAAGCGTTATCATAGAGGCAGAAGGGCGCTTATTTTTATTTCGTAATTCATGATCTGTTTCATATAAATAGTCAGATATACGTCTCAATAACTTAAGCGAAAAATGGGTACTAGAGAAATCGTATCCAGTGCCAATTCCCATATTAATGGCATACCTAGAAGCTTGGGTCAAATTCTCGAAATCAATTTTGCCATGTTCGTCAGTAGGAGATAAAACGGTACAGGCTCCAGTAGTAAAACCCTCCTCGCGACCCACATTGGTTATGTGGGGTTCCATAAACAATTATCTTTTTATTAGTAAAAAATAGTAACTGTTCTAAAAAACCAGCATCAATAGTATTCATATTATCTAATTGTAAATCCTCATGTACTAACGAGACTATTACTCTTCTAAATACATCTTCAATTTTTTCATTGGGACGCTTAATCCCTCTTTCTTGCATAAGGTAATGAGTATGAGGGTTTTCGTATAATATAGTGTTTAGTTTCATGAGTTTATAATTAGTTAATTATCTGATACCATTATGTTTTTTAGCTGTAGCTGAAAGTTGGTTATAATCTATGGCAGACGAAAAAGAGTGTTAATTTTGATGATGTAGAAAAGTTGGTTTTGCCTACTTAGCTATGTAGGGTGGATTAAGCGATAGCGTATCCACCAAAACTTATATATTAATCAGGTCCCTCGTTCCGCTTAATCCACCCTACATGTATGTATATTTCCTTAACTTAATGGCATTGAGTTTTAACATGGGAACCTCAGTCTATTATTGCTGCACCTTCACCGCTTGGTTGGGGCGCAAGTTTTCATTACCTAAGAGCACAATGCGCTCACCTGGCTGTATTTTGTTGCTCAAAATCTCCACCCATTCGTCTTGATGTCTGCCAGTTTCAATAATGAGAGGAGAGGCTCTCAACATGTCCTCTTTCTCCTTCACTTGCCAAATTAACTTGCTACCATCGCTCTTGGTAATAATGGCATCGCGTGGTAGCATAAGTACTGTGGCACTCTGTTGCTCGTTGAGTTCAATCCAAATCTGGGCAGACATACCTGGTGCTAAGTGCCGCTTAGGATTTGGAATGTCGATTAGTAGCGGAAAACTACGTGAGTTTTCGTTGCCAAGAGCGATACGTGCCAACACAGGAGTGGTGAATTCGCGTTTTGGAATGGCATCAAAACGTATTCGTGCCTTGCTGCCGGTGGTAACCAGTGGGAAGTAGCGTTGTGGTAGTAATACCCGTATACGCAAGGTATCAATAGCCAACAGTTCGACCAGGTTCTCTCCTGGCTTAACCCATTGCCCTACTTCAACCTGTTTGTTGACTACCATTCCGCCAAAGGGGGCAGACACCGTGTGATACTGATGTAATTCTCGCGCACGCGCCAGTTCAGCCCGTGCTTGGGCTAGTTCTGCTGTGGTGACTTCTACTTCGGTGAGTACAGTTAGCATTAAACACCAAAACCACAAAATTCAAGCTGATAAAATAATGAAATCTTGACATACAATAATTATTTGTGGTTTAATTATTTTTGTTGAACTTAGATCAGATTAAACTAAAAATCGGT
>Ga0209780_1001499_pt1 | contig 15458 bp, 9 predicted proteins | sample WorMetexBAHAMAS2_FD_187384 | JGI IMG/M metagenome (GOLD analysis project Ga0209780, IMG submission 187384) | Marine gutless worms symbiont microbial communities from Max Planck institute for Marine Microbiology, Germany - Inanidrilus exumae... | ecosystem: Host-associated > Annelida > Digestive... | reverse complement strand
CTACGACGACGGCCTACACGCGTTCGGCTGTAACCCTTCCGAACGTGAACCGAGTTGGATGGAATTTGGAACACTGTGAGCCAAATGTTGGGGGCTAGCTCTCGCAGAGTTTGGGCGCTATCTGCGGAGTAGCGACAGTTTGAAAGGGAGACGAAATTGTTTTTTGTTTGGTAAATAACGCACGATTTCAGCGATTTCCCGTCGGACAAATTTTACGACATTTCAACGCAACAACGTTAATGGGTGTCGCCCTGTAAACTTTTGGAACATAATTTTGAAAATTTTGTCATAAGGGGTCGTTTTTCCCAAAAAAACACAAAATTTGCTAAAAAAAATTTCCAGGTTTTGCAACTTCAAGCCGTCATAATTTTGAAATGTGACCCTAAACACATCCATTTCGGAGGTAATCTATCATGCATGCACCAGTACTCCTCTGTATCAATAAGCACACGAAATTTGAAATGCCTAGTTTTACTGATTCCATAGATATGACTGAGGGCCAAAATTAACAAAAGGGGTTACATGACCCTGACCAGCGGGTAGTTTGTTATCCTAAGGCTAACACTCGATATATTCTGTCTGCACACAAAATTTTGCGACTCTCTCTTTAAGCGCCTAGTGACTCCTATCGACTTATAGGTGCTATATAAATAAATGTATCTATCTATCTAGCTATTCCAGAGATATGATTGCGGGCATCAAAATTGAAAATGGGTCATGTGACTCTGACCACGCCCCTTTTAGGGGTGGTTTGTCATCCAAAAGCTAGGACTTAATATAGTCTACCTGTGTGCACAGTGTGACGATTCTCGCTTCAGCCGTTTCAGAAATATGATTGGGGGCGCCAAAATTTAAAATGGTCACGTAACCCTCACCGTGTGCTGGTACCTGTGTACAAAATTAGATCACTCTACCTTCAGCCGTTCTGGGTATATGATTGGTCCTCACCAAAATTTAAATGGTTTGCGTGATTTGACCACGCCCCTTTCAGGAAATATTTATAATCCGTAGGCTAGGACCTGCTACTATCAACCTGTGTACCAAATTTGAAGTCTCTATTTGCTCCCAGGGACTCTAGTTTTCTGATGCCAAAAATCTAGGTGAAATTCCAACAGGGTCATTTCCAACGGGAGCGCCAAATAGAGGTGGGGTATGTTCAAACGACGATTTTCCAACAGTATGTCGCTATATCTCAGAAACGGTGCAAGATAGGGACATAGTTACTATTGAACACTAATAGGAACTCGTATGTGCTCTATCGAGTAGTGATATTTCCAGTGACCTTGAAAGGGGCGTGTTTAGGTCACGTGAATAATTTAAATTTTGGTGGGCACCAACCATATCTCTTGAACGGCTGATCGTCTCAGATGCTGTCAACTTAGTTGGATGGTCAGTATGGTAAACTTGTGACGGTCTTGCTCACCAGTTTATCACACTGACCGTCGAAATCTGAGTACAACACGGTGGGCAGTGGGTCGAGTGTGTCTGTCAGCGGCAACAGATACTTGTTATTATTATTATTGTAAATCTTGCGGGCTGCAGGTAATTGGTCGTACTGTGTGATATGGACACGTCATGCGGTGTTTTGTGGTTGCTGCTACAGGCGTCCCTGCTTCATCGCTAATGTGGTCCAAATGGAACGATGCCGTCAGATTTCCTAATGGAAGTACATTACAACTTGTGGGAGTTGAACTGTCACATATTGGAGTTTATTCATGTACGCCAGTCAATGAAGTCGGATCTGGACTGTCAGCTAATCTTTCTCTTGATGTGATTGGTGAGTTCTTCTCATTGTGAAACTAGCGTCTACCCGGCCAAAGGCCGGCCGGGAAGTGGGCGCACTAAACTGGACTCAGGAACCCAAAAGCGTTTGAGACGGTCCCGCATCGAAGTCTACGGGCCACACCCCCAGGCCCGCGCGCGATTGGCCCGTGTCGAAGTCGGCCAGCGTGCAGGCATGCGTGCTGACTGCAGGCCATTGCGCAGTCCTGCGCTCGTGGCCCGTGCGGACTTTCTCTAAATCGGCCATTTTTCAACGTTTTTCCAATTGAATTTTTACACATTAAGGGTTGAAATTTTCCGGATGTTTTTTCGTTCACGTCTGCCTATGACCCCTATGAACCATAAAAAGTTTCATGGAAATCGGTCCGCATTTCGGGATGATGGGCCAAGCCGTTGCTGAGATATGGCGATTTATTAGTTTTCAAAATAGCTGCTGGCTGTCATCTTAAATTTTTTAAATTAAGAATTTTTAGCACTTCGTATTGCTAAGATGCCCAGTTTGCCTCATCGTACCTAATTTCATCTCAGTTAGTGAAACTGTTGCTGAGATATGGATATTTTCGATTTTCAAGATGGCGACCGTTTGCCATGGATGTTACAATTTCCAAATTTTAACCATCAGCAAGGATCAGTGGGTGAATATGCGTCATCGTGCCAAATTTGTGCTGATGGGACAATCCGTTGCCTCGATGGTCGCCTTACTGATAGTTAAAACATGGCCATTTTTTTCATTTTTCAAGATGGCGGCGTCCGCCATATTGGATTTGTTATGGGTATATTGGGACCACCCACTAAGATTACTTGGTGGTCTCTATCATTCTGCAAAATTGGGTTGAAATCGATGCTGTAGGTTCGACAATGTGGACGATCTAATATTTTGTGTGTTTGTCTTGAAAATGCCTATTCACGGCCCCAAATTGGGGTTTTGTGGGTTTATGACTGCGTAAATATTAATTGTTATCATCGAGATCCCAAAAGGCACTAATGATTGCGAAAACACGTCGTTTGAGCCATTATGCGTTAAAATCGTCCCAAAAATGTGACCTGAGCCCCTTCGATGAAACTTGGAATATATATCTACGTCGTGGGTGTAGGAACGGGTACCGGGGTATCCTGGTACCCATTTTAATACCCCCTAGCCTGGTACCCGCCAGATAATCGGGTACCCGGGTAGAGCATAATACCTATGGTCAGGTTTGTGTCATACCCATGAAAAATTTAGTAAAACTATGAATAAGCGATAGTTCTAAAGCTAATTAGGTATGTATCATATATACTTAACACAATTTCGTATACTATTCCTGCGTATATGTCTGTTCCAGACTGTTTATTCGATTGCTTATTTACATACCAAGCACAGTTGAGTGAGTAGCATCACTAATGAGTTTTAATGACGTGCTCCATTTTATGGGTGATTGTTTAATTAGTTTTGTTTCTTCATTCATAAAAAATCGAAAAACGGCCATATCTCTGGAACCGTTTGACTGATTAGCACAAAATTTGGCACGGTGACGCATACTGGCCTATGAACCGGACCGGAAGTTGAAATTTCCAACTTCTAAAAATCCAAGATGGCGGACGGCCGCCATCTTGAAAAATCGAAAAATGGCCACATCTTTGGAACGGTTTGACCGATGGTGCGAAATTTGGCATAGTGAGCATATTGACCCTTCGAATTGGACTGGCGTTTAAAATTTCGAATTTTTAAAATTCGAAGATGGCGGGCGGCCGCTATTTTTAATAATTGAAAAATGCCCATATCTTCAGAACGGTTTGACTGACTGGCACAAATAAGTGGCATGGTGACGCATGTTGGCTCTCCGAATGGGACCGGTAGTTAAAATTTCAAACTTAAAAATCCACGATGGCGGACAGCCACCATTTTGAAAAATCGAAAAACGGTCATATCTCTGCAATAGTTTGGCCATTCAGCATAAAATTTGGCACGGTGATGGATATTGGCCTTCTGAACCGTATCGGCGGTTAAAATTTCCAGCTTTTAAAAATCGATGACAAACCGCTGACTGAAATAAATGTGATGAAAGGACGAGAGGTTGTTGTCACATTTAACACAAAAGGAGCGAGATGATGATAAGTGAGATTTGAACCAGCTGAGAACAGAGCCGTAGATACCGAACCAAGATGAGAGGCGAGTGATTAAGATGTTGTGATCGATGGTGTCAAAGGCAGCAGAGAGATCAAGAAGGCAAAGGCATGATACTTTTTGTGATCCTATTGCATTGATGAGATAATCGTGACTGTAGAGCAGAATAGTCCCATAGTTCCATAGAATGATGTTTACAATAGGCTGACTGGTGAGGATTAAATATTTTGTTGGAAGTGAAGTGATCAATGAGGCGGGATTTAACAATGCATTGTTTTATTTTAGATATGACGGTAAGGTTAGAGATTGGGGGATAGTTGGAGAGCTCATCTTTGTCTAAGGTTGACTTCTTAAGCAGTAAAGAAATGACAGATTCTTTGAGAATTGGGTGGAACTGACCAAAAGTGAGAGAGAAGTTGACGATGTTAGTGATTGTAGGACTAGGACAGATGCAAGGAAAATGATGTGAGGAATTTTGGTGTCCAAAATTATCAAAATCAGACAACTATGCCTCAACGTAGAGCCAATGATATGAGTGGATGTTTTTTTTCTGAAACACGGTGCATAGATGCGGCCTATTGCTACAGATGTTGCACGTAGCGTGGTCTGTTTGTCTGTGTGTCTGTCTATTTGTCTGTGTGTTGGTCACACAGATGTGCTGTACAAAAACGGCTAAAACAATCACGATGCCATTTGGAGGGCTTGACTTTTGTCGGCCCAGGGAACCATGTATTAGTTGTGGTCGAGATCCCCCACTGAAGACAGCTTTAGGGGTTGTCAGGCCCATTAAAAAGCATTGGGAGTCACTGCTGCGGTGTACGCAGCAGTAGGGATCATTTAATCTTCAATAACGGCACAACAGAGCGACTGCTGCAGCGACAGTACTGCAATGTTCCTGACTGGTCGGTATCGCATTGTGTTGTCCCTCATGAAAAATCCGCCCCCTGCGATGTGGCCTTTTATCAAAATTCTTTGACCATTAGTTGTAAGTGCATACAAATATTTAGTCTTTAAGCTGCTGTAGACATTGTCGCTGAAGACGTCGTTTGCTATAGTGGCATCATGTCAATGTATTTCAGAGCCGCCATATTGGACAGTGAACACGTTGCCGCCAACACGTGGTGTCCTTGTTAATGAGACTGGTGAACGTCGTGTTAGCTGCATTGGTCGTGGGAATCCTTCGCCTGTAATACAGTGGACGAAGGATGGACAGACGATGGATGCAGCGTGGTACACAATACACGCTCACCATCAACCTGTTGACAATTTCAGCACCGTTGTGACCTCCAGTCTCTCCTGGCGAGGTACTGTGTCAATATTACAAAATAAAGTAGACGTGCTGCATGTCCCATTAACTGAGTTGCATGCAGCACACCAAAACCTGCCTTATTACTTACTTATCTACTAATAACTAGTCCCCTATTTCCCATTGTTTTAACATTACGGGGTGGCGCAAATACGCCCACTAGCGGATAAAATTTTCTACAGTAGTAAAGCTACTGTGCATATCTATTCACACACCAAATTTGAGCTTTCTATCTCAATTACTTCCTGACGTATGAGGGGGTCTCAAAAATCCAAGATTGCGTCGTGGTGTTGTAAAAGCACCACCTAGCGGATAAAATTATCATCTGTGTTAAAGCTCCTATGCATATCAATTCACATACCAAATTTCAGCTTGGATTTTCAAAATTTCAATTTTTCAATGGTCAGAACGGTCAAGAGGGTGGAACTGCATCACTATGCCAAATTTCATCGAAATCGCTTGAACCGAGGTTGAGATATTGAGATTTTTCGATTTTTCAAGATGGCGGCCGCCACCATGTTGGATTTTAAAAATTCAAATTTTTAATGGTCGAATAGGTCAAGAAGGTCGAAGTGCATCAGTGTGCGAAGTTTCGTCGAAATCACTTGAATTGCATCCAAGATATGGTGATTTTTCATTTTTCAAGATGGCGGCCGCCGCCATCTTGGATTTTCGAAATTTGAAATTTTTAACATTCGTAACAGTCGAGAGGGTCGAACAGCATCACCGTGCCAAATTTTGTCGAAATCGCTCGAACCGCGGCCAAGATATGGTGTTTTAGGATTTTTCAAGATGGCGGCCGCCGCCATCTTGGATTCTCGAGATTTGGAATTTTTAATGGTCGGGCGCGTCACGAGTGTCGAACTGCATCACCTTGCCAAATTTCGTCGAAATCATTTGAACCGCGGCCAAGATATGTGAGTTTCAATATTATGCTAGTTTGGCTTGAATATGTTTATTTGTGCCCCTTTCGAGTTTTTTGGGGGAACATTTCCCGCAAATGATGTCACTCATCGTCCTAACCCCAAAATGGACCATCCTTGGGCTGAACCACGTCATTTGAGCCATAAACCGCAAATATATTCCTATTGATTTTTGAATGGGCCTTACACGAGTCCTCTATTTCCCATTGGTTTAAAATTACGGGGCCCCCAGAAATGGTTTTTGGGGTTTTATGTATGGTGGGGGTAAATATTTCAAATCTAAGTAGCCTATATATATATTGTTTATTACGCCAAGTGAGGCAGCAAATACAGACACACACACACACAATCACAATAGCACATATAGAAAGCAAAACATTACAATGCTATAGCATTCAGCGTAAGACGCTGTATTTGCTGGTATAATTTTTATGCAAATCGGTTCAGTGATTTGGGAGGAGTAGTTGCAAACACATACATACATAGATACATACACACGGAATTTGGTCAGTGCGGCTCTTAGTATACGGGTGACGCTCAATACCAAACCTGCTTTGCAGGTTTTGATAACAAATACCGGTTGCACAAACGAATGAGAGAATAAGTCTGTTATCAACTGTTTGGTTGACTCTAGGTACACGCTGACCACTGTGAATTGACTGTTGTTTGTGGTTGCATTCATTGATGGAGTTTGATGTTGTCATGATTGAGTGGTGCACGTGTAGGTTCAGCAAGGAGTCCCCACGTCACGTCACTGCGGCCGGATGATGAGGGTCGATATGAGTGTCATCTGAGCATGAACGTGTCGAGAGTCGAGTCACCTGTGGCACAATCAATGCAACTCATTGTTTACTGTCTGTATTAACATTTGCTGTATCATTGCACTCTTTCAGTTACCTACACTGATATAGACTGTTGCATTGTTGGAGCTCTGGCTTAATTAGATAATTCTAAGATTGAAACGTTTTAGGACATCACTGTAAAACATCACTTTTGAGTGATGTCAGTCAAAACTTGATACAAAATTACACTGTTCCATCACCAGACACAGAATATGTCAACACTGCCATGTCTCAATTAGTTATTGGAACTTCAGTGGCAAGTTCATAAGTAATTACAAACATTGAGCAATCCATCATGACTTGCTTTACGTAGTATCTGACCAAAGTTGCATAAAGGGCCTTTACAGTAACCTAGCTTCCAACTCGCTACCAAACAGGCTGACTATTAAATGTCAGTGTACTTGTTAAAACACTTTAAGATGATAGATGAACTATTTTAACAGCTGTTGTTTATTGACGCAGTCCGAGGAGCAGATCTGTATCCGTGATTCCGTGGACTTCATGGCACTACATGTACAGGGTGGGCCAAAAAAACGCATTATTTTATATTTATCTTTATTCATCATAATGGTAGAAACAATACAGCAGTATTAACTTAACTAACACACAAATTTCTACAACGTCACGCAAGCATTTCAAACAGTGTCACAATATCAACAAGAATTGGTATGAGTCTGTGCAATAATAACTATCTATACCCATTCGGCTATAAAAGCATCGAAGCACTGGATCTAAATTCTGTCAATGATTTGGTGTGAGGGCGTTGCAACAGATGGTATATTGTCACACAGTTTCAGACACTGATCAGCTGAAATGCATGGTAATCGATTGTTGGGCTCAGCTAAGCCAGTACACATTGAACCGTGCAATTGATCAGCTGCCAAGAAACTGCTGATAGTTATCAAGACGATGAATGTCACTGACACACAAGTTTATACTTTTTTTCTGGAAAACTTTGGAAACTGTTGACATATTCAACGCCTTTCTGACTGCAAAGTTATCAAATCTCCAAACAGTCCGTTGTTTTTGGCCCACACTGTATATAATGTGATTTTATTATTATTAGGCCGCACTGCATGCATGTTGTGCATAGATGCATCTTATTGCTACCGATGTCGCACGTAGCGTGGTCTTCTGTGTCTGTCTGTTTGTGTTGGGCAGATGGGTGAGCTGTGCAAAAATGGCTGAACCGATCGAGATGCCATTTGGAGGACTGACTCTTTTAGATCCAAGGAACGATGTATTAGATTGGGATTAATCCATTCGAAGCCATGAGGGGTGACGAGACGATGGTGCGGTTTTTTGCCAAATTACTTGGACAATGATTGCTGTTGCTATGGTTATTATTGTTGTTATTGTGCTGAATTATAAAATCATATTGGTTCATGTGATTATGAAATGCCATGCTGTCACTGTATCTGCAAATGAAGTGTGGTTGCACGTTGCACAGAGCAGTCTACCACTGACATCAACGTTGTCATCACACTTGCCGTCAAAAGTAGTGCGTTTGTTATTATTCACATGTAGAGCGTGTCTCAAAAAAACAATACACTTGACTTTTGATTGTAACTTTGGCAAATGTACACTGATTTACAAAATCCTTTCACCGTCAGGTTCTTCAGGAAATTTTGTACCAAAATATCACAAAGATTCTCCACCTTACCTTAAGTGCTTCTACTCTACCTACTACATCGTGACATATGAAAATTAAAATTGTTGCCAATTTCAATGGGTGGCACTTTGCATGTGAGAGCTCAGAAGTCATCTTGCAAGATATGAGGCCGCCTAAATAGCTCGGGTCTGAATCCTGTGACTATAAAATGTGGAAAACAATGCAGCACTGCTCTGAAGAGGATCCGTGATGTCAGCGAACTGAAGCAGTGGTCCGTGGATGATTGACGTGTAACATGGGCTGCAGCAGACAGTCATTGATGAAGCTCGCACCAGTGAATGGCGTAAATGTCTGCGAGCTTGTATTTGTACCAGAAATGGACGTTCTAGGCACTTGCACTTCTAGACTATTTTTCAGGTAGGTGGACTTCATTGGGTATGAGTTATAAACATAATTATCACATTCTGACAATGATTAACTTGTTTGTTGCACAAATTCCACGGGAGTTTGTCATCGAATCATATTCCGAACGTCGTTGCTTTATCTGCATTCTATGCTTCATACATTGCACAAAATTAAACAAATCATCACGATATTTTTTGTTGCGGCGTTTGACGTCGAATTGTTGTTAAGTTTTGTTAAGTTTCAAGTAAAAGCGATTAATTTTGATGTATGAGCAAACGTTCAGCTGTTATTTTAGATTTTTGAATTTCAGAAGGTAGTGTAGAAACACAGTTAAGGTGAGGTGAAAGACCCTGTAATTGTTACATAGAGAGTTTCCTTGGTAATCTGTCAGTGAAAGAATTTTGAAAATTGTTCTATATATTTGTGGAATTTATGTTCAAAAGTCAAGTGTACACAATTTATAAGGTTTTAATGAGTTAATGTGTGACTGATGCACGGTGTTTGCATGTGTGAATGACATGTAGACGGACCAATAATGAGTCGGTCGCGTGTGAAGATAGCCGTCGATGCAGACCAGTCGGCCGAGTTGTCATGCAGAGCTCGAGGTTGGCCGAAGCCCTCCATGACGTGGTCAACAAACTCCACATTATCAGCTGGCTTCAGCAACCAATCAGTCACTGGAAGCTATGATGCTGATGAACAGTTTCCAGTTGAGTCTATGCTGAACATCAGCAGTGTCCAGCTTCATGACCTAGGCATCTACACCTGCACCGCACAGAATAACATGAGTGTCAATGTCACCCACTTCCATCTCACTGTTAAAAGTAAGCCACTCCTCTCCTCACAACTTTTTGTGGTGAAGGATGTATACACTGTGTCCCAAAAAACGACACTGCTGCTTGCTATAACTTCGACGTACATCATAATTTTTGACAGGTATGTTGCTAAGAAAGTAAGCAGTGAAACATTACTTTATTTTCCCATCTCACCTAACTAGTGCTTGTGCAGTACCTGGTGAAACAGAAAGCCGAAACTTGCTTCTTCGCACTTAAACGCTGAATGTTGCTTTGTCAGAGTTCATCCAGTCGCTGCTTGATTTCTTTAATTTTTACCCACGCTAGCGCGGTACTTGCCGTCATCGTGTGTCTGTCTGTCACAAATCGGTGTTCTAGTAACCTAGGATCATGCAAACAACGCCATATGATAGCACTGGGACTCTAGTTTTGTGATGCCACAGATCTTGGCGAAATTCCAACGTGGAATTCCAACGTGGTTACCCCTATTAGGGGCGAAGGGAGTGGGGGTGGGCGCCAAATAGAGGTGGGATAGGTTAGAAGTGGCAATTTTCAACTACCGTAATATGTCACTATATCTCAGAAACAGTGCAACATGGGCCATACTTACTATGAAAGGCCAGTTGGAACTTGTATGCACTCTATTGAATGGCGTTATTTCCAGTGACCTTGGATGACCTCTGACTACCCCAAAAACCACCCCATTTTCCACATGTTGTATCCATTTTCATATATTTGTAGTGGGCGGAGATAGAGACTTCAATTTTTTGGTAGGCAGGTTGATTCCGTAGATGACAAATCGTCCCTGAAAGGGGCATGGTCAGGTCACGTGAACCATTTAAATTTTGATGGGCACCAATGAGGTCTCTGGAACAGCTGAAGCTAGAGTGATCAAATTTTGTACACAAGTAGGCTATGTCACGTCCCAGCATATGGATGTCAAATCGCCCTTAAAAGGGGCGTGGTTGCTTGCAGTGGCGTCGCCACGGGGGCAAACGGGGACAGTTGCCCCTCCAACTGTCTCGAAAATCGGTTAGGATTTGACAAAGTTAGAGAGAGTTTAAAGGTGGGAACTTTTTTGAGACACAATGTATTATCGATTGTCATTTAACTTAAAGCTCAACAAACAACAACTCCCACTTCTGACACAGTTGCCGACATCATGACAGACTTGGTAAATGACGAGTGTGTGGTAACGGATACGGATGGTAGCATGCTATACTCCCTTTCTAGGTTTTGTTTGGTGCACACGATCAATTCTTGTGCGAATGAAGGGTGATTCAACTGTGACCAAGTGATAATATGAATATGTTTTGTGTGTCTGTTGGCAAAGCAACATTCAGTGTTTAAGTGATAGACACAATTTTCGGCCTTTTTGTTCCCTAGGTAGTGCAGAAGCAGTCGTTAGGTGAGGTGGGGAAATAAAGTACCGTTTGACTGCTTGCTTTCTTAGCAACATTCCTGCCAAAAATTATCAAAATCGATTGATGTACGTCAAAGTTATAGCAAGCCAAAGCAGTGTCGTTTATTGGGGGGAGACAGTGTATATGATCTGCCATTACGACATTACGACATGCCATTGCAGCTTGCATAGATACACAGTTGCTTTCATGTACAGTAAATTTACAGTTGTGGTAAAACGTGAAAATTCTCATAAATGTCGTAATATCTTTAAATAGTAAGTATATTTATAGTCGATGCACTAAAAGCAGCCATCACTAAGCGCTGGAGTCTGGACGAAAAATGCGTTTTCAGTAAGTGTAAAACGCCTATCGTCCAGTGATGCTGACGAATATAAACGTTCTCAGTACCAATTGGGCTCACGGACCTACGGTAGTGAATGCGCGATAGCCAATTCGTTAACGTGTTCTGAGAATAGAACATTTGAAGTGGTCTGACGATTTCGAAGTTGACGCTGACCGGAGGCAGTTAAGAGCTGGCAGTCATCCATGAGGCACTGTGGTGTCAGGCTGTTAAGAGCCGTATGAACCAAGGCAGCGAGCTTGAAGTCCACTTGTTGTCATACATGTAGTCAATGTAGTTGCTGGAAACCCGGAATGGTCACGCTTCCAAGCATTCTGCAGCGTTCTGCATAGCCTGCAGACACCGGAGTAGACGTCGGAGATGCCGTATGCAAGAGAGTTGCAGTAGTCCAAGCACGATGAGATGAATGTGTAGACTACTGTCTTTGTCACCATCTTTTTAACGTGATGAATTGTTGCCTGCATTAATCATGTGAATTTTACAAAAATCAACCCATGTTGAAACAGCAAGAAGTTAAATACTAAGTATAGTTTGTGCATGTTGCCAGCCAACAGTGCATACGTTACGTTTATGTATTTCACAGTTTTGTTAAAAGTCAAAAAATCAGCTTTCTACATCATAAATTATTCTATATTATCTGTTACTTTGACAACAACACCAACAACAAAACAAAGCAATCGTAGGTGGCAAACTTCATCTCCAATACCGCCATCTGGTGAACTCGACAAAACAACGTTGTGTTTCATTTTGCCCCATTTGCTTTATTATGCGAAAAGTTGATGTGTCATCCACAAAACCGAAAAGTAAAGTAAAGAAAGTAAAATATACGTCCATTTGTATAGTGCATTGCGCTAATGCGCTCAGACATGGATCACACAGTTTTAACTGCGAATTACACCATGCCTGCCTTTACTCCCCAGCTGCAGAGCATCGTCGCCCTTTGGCTGGTACTCATTTTACCGTCCCACGAAGGGGAGTACATAACTTATTGCATTGTTGTCAGAGTATACTCTGTAGGACCTATGAGCCTATAGGTCCTATGGGACCGAACTGCGGCTATAGATAACAGGTACAGTAAAATTTAGTGTAGTTTGGACATGTGGTTTCTGAGACATGCGAGCAGACAGACAGACAGACAGACAGTAATACAGATATTCAGACGAGCTGATTGCAACACTATGCATCCCTAACGAGGGCGAAGTAACAATCCGTTTACACTGTTGTCCAGGACAACATGGGTGAGTCACTAGCAGAAAAAAACATTCACTCACTCCGTGTGCTTGTATTGATATCTAATATTTTTATTCTTAGTTATTTTTCATTTATTACAGTGCATAGCATCCTCCTTGTTTAGTTGCCAGGTCTATTAATTTAATCAAAAGGAATAATGAAACTAGCATGTGAAAAAAATACATGAATGTGACAGTTCTATCTACGACGTTTACGTATGTGACGTTGCTGATGGTGTTTGTGCTGCTAGTGCAGCATTCAGTCGTTTTTTGTATCACTTTGACTGCAGCGTATCCAGATGCACCTCAGAAGCTCCAGGTCATGTCTCAGACGTGGGAATCAGTTGAACTACAGTGGACTCCGGGCTTTGACGGCGGATATGAACAGGAATTCGTTGTTGTCGTCACTGTTCCGTCATCACAACAGAGTGCACTGTACCTGTCAGCCGGTTCTTCATCCTCATTTAATGTCACAGGTTAATTCACTTTCTCGCCTCCACGTGCAAATGATGACACGTTTTATTTAAGTTGCTGCTAGCGTTGGTTTTTGTTACTGGCTTCGCCGAGCTTGAAGAGAGCAACCACCTCTTCCATCAAGAGTCTGGTGGTGGATAGTGATAGGATGAGGTAGGGTGCTGGTTGGCGGTTTATGCTGCTTTGTGTTTCCTTCTGTGCTTGGACACCGTTGGCTGAGTGACATGTTAAATCTCTTGATTTTGCAGTTGTACGATTCTTCATGAAATTATTTAATTCTGCGAACATTGACGTTATTAATAACTGTCGGTGGTACTTTGACTTCAAATTTCCCAGTGAGGTGTTGGCAAAAAGGGTGCCAAATTCCAGAGGAAATTTGCTGATCATAAAAATCTGCATCGTTACTTTGGTATTTGTGCGATCTAGTTTTAGTTAAGGTGTATTTTGTTCATATTTGTAATGCATTTGCAAGGATCTATGTGTGTATTTTCAGTATTTCTATTTAATGTTGTTATATTTTATTTTATTTTTCGTTTTCATTTTGTTGCTACCGGATTTTCCTGGCGAATACAGATATTCATAATACTGTAATTTAATCATTAACATTTGCGTACTATGTATCATGTAATTTTATGCTATGTTCAGACTTGAATCCGTCCACGCTGTATATAATATCGGTTTATGCAAGAAACAAACTTGGTGATGGACAGTTCTCAGCAAATGTGTCTGCAGTCACCGACGGTTTGTAGCATCTGCACAGTTTCTGATGTCAAATAATCTGCTATTTTTACTATGTCATTGACCCTTGCTTATTTATTTCAACCGTACGTGCACCAGAAGTGTGTGTGTGTTGTGTGTTTTGCTCGAACGTGAAACTTACTAAAGCTGAAAACTTAACTACATTGTGTCTGGAAAAACTGAGACCCATTGATTTTGCAATAACAGCTGCAAACCTGAACCGAATTAAATAAAATTTTACAGGCACAAAGTGACATAGAGTTTAAACTACGTGATAGTTTCAAGCAAATCCAGCTCAATGTTACTGAGATGTTGAACTTTAAACATGGTAATAGTTCTAATGCAGTTAATGTCAATAAATGTAAAAAACTGCAGTTTACTTTTTATGATTTTTGTGGTTTCGATCCGTCGCCGTTAACGGTGTGTATAAACTGCAGTTTTTAGATTTATATTTGCTGTTTTATTACCAGTTTTGAGTAGGCTATTAATAATGTCCATTAATACTACATTTTCCATTTTTCAAGATGGCGGCCGTCCGCCATCTTGGATTTTTAAAATTTCAAAATTTCAACTGCTGGTCCGGTTTGGAGGGCCAATATGCGTCATCGTGCCAAATGCTGTGCCGACCAAACAAACTGTTGCCGAGAAATACTGATTTTCAAATTTGTAACGGTGCAAAACGGTCAAGAGCGTCGAACTGCATCACCGTGCCAAATTTCGTTGAAATTGCTGAAACCGGGGCCGAGATATGGCGATTTTTCGATTTTTCAAGTTGGCGACCATTGCCATCTTTGATTTTTTGAAGTTTCAAATATTTAACGATCGGAACAGTCAAGAGGGTTGAACTGCATCATCATGCCAAATTTCGTTGAAATTGCTCGAACCATGGCTGAGATATGGCGATTTTTTATTTTGCAAGATGGCGGCCGCAGCCATCTTTTGGATTGTCTAAATTTCAAGTTTGTAACGGTCAGAGCGGTTAAGAGCGTCGAACTGCGTCATCGTGCCATATTTTGTGGAAATCGCTCAAACCGCGGCTGAGGTATGGCGATTTTTCGAATTTTTCAAGATGGCAGCCGTCCGCCATCTTGGATTTGTGATGTGTGTGTTGGGACTACCCACAAAGGGCACTTGGTGGTCTTTAGCACTGTGCAAAATTTGGTTGGAATCGATGCTGTCGTTTTGATAATATGGACGTTTTTCGACTTTTTTGAGTTTGGCTTGAAAATGTCTATTCACGCCCAAAAATTGGGGTATTTGGGGGTTTGACCCCCTAAATGGGGAGCCATGTGAACAAATCCCCAAAAACACATCCTTGCGCGAGTCTGCGTCGTTTGAGCCGTCATGCGTGAAAATCCATCGACGGGTCTGACCTGTAGATGAATACCCAAGAAGAAAGAAATAAATAAATAAATAGAAATAATAAATAGAAATACTTTTGGTTACATTTCACCCATGTGCCCAAAAGCCCCCCGTGGAAAGATG
>Ga0209780_1001498_pt1 | contig 15459 bp, 8 predicted proteins | sample WorMetexBAHAMAS2_FD_187384 | JGI IMG/M metagenome (GOLD analysis project Ga0209780, IMG submission 187384) | Marine gutless worms symbiont microbial communities from Max Planck institute for Marine Microbiology, Germany - Inanidrilus exumae... | ecosystem: Host-associated > Annelida > Digestive... | reverse complement strand
TAATTATGCCGAGTACCAGACTTAACACTGTCAGCGATCATGTTTTTGGTGTCGCTACTGCTCGCGTGTCTAACTGTTGGTTACCGTTGGTTGCAGTTGCTTTCAACACAGTTCAGGTCATATTGCGCCTTTAACGTGGAACTATTTACAATTTAATAGATATTTATTAATTCTGTTGCAACAGGCGATAGTTTTAAAAACTGACACCTGAAGACCCACTTGTTTCACTGTTCCTTCTTCCTTTCATCATGACATCAGCTCAGACTTTAGACCTAGCTTTGTTACCATATCATACTGTCCTAGAAGTTTTGACTTGAAGCACGTTAAACTTGTCGTTTCTAATAATAATAATTTCGGCTGAAAAAGTAAAGTGCAAATAATCGTTTGTTGATTAATTAAGATTTATTGGCACTTTCAACGTGATTTAGGTTATATCGCACCTTGTTATTATAATTTGTCATACAAACTGATATTTTTGATAGCATATAATATGCTTGCTAGTCGCATTATTAGAGTGCTAATCATGTCAACTGATTACCACTAAACAGTTCACAAAAACAGCCAACAATATGACGAGTTGTGCTAGTTTTAATAAACAAAACAAAAATGCAACCAGTATATGCAGTAATGTAGTAAACGTGACGGTGAATAGGTCTAGTCGAGTAACGGTAAGTTAGTCTAACTAGGCCGAACTAGGCCTATACCTAGCTAACTATCATTATGAAGAATGCAGTAAACTCGCATACAACTCGACGTCCAGATGCTACCAGGAAAGTTTGTATGCATCAACTAGAGTAAGAAGTAACGGCCAACGAAAATGCCTCGCCTTTCATTTCGTTAATGTTTAAAAACTACCAGCAACTCATGAATAACGAGCAAACAACGGTTGGAGCAACAATTACACAAAATGGAAATGTCGAAGCCTACAAATTTGAACCAGCTGTGAACAACGCACAGCACACGACACACCCATGAACATAAGTGGTGTACTTAGAACTTTGGAAAAGGGCGGCTCCTTTCTACAATTCAAATGTCACAGTTTGCTCATCTCTGTGCGACTTTTAAACGTACATCAATTTATACTACACGTATTACGACTACTTTGTTGTCTTTCTTATAACTACAGTATCCTTCTTCTCCAAAGACCTGCCTCTAAAACAGAACTTTTTGCAATAAGCTTTGTGCTGAATTCCTTTCAATCGCCCTAACCACTGTGTAACCAGCACTCAGTTTCTCCATTATTTGTCGGAACTGTTCCAGGGTGGATGGTACAGAGCCGCCAGTGATCAGTGCTAGTAGTGCCTGCTAGCAACAGTGGAACCAACCAATCAGACGAAGCTTAATAAGCTTAGGGCGTGACTCTTGATGGCTGCCAGCAGTACTGTGACAGATAGACTAGTCGGATTGGACGAGTTTTAAATGGCACGTCAGCAGTAAAGGGAAAAAAGAGGTCCAACTGCTGTTAGTGACGGTAGAGACTGGCTTGCAGGGCAATGTGTCAGTTGGATCAGCTGTGATGTAGTCGGACTGTTTAACAAATAAGTAAGTAACGGCTATGAAATGAAGAGCTGCACTGACATGCATTGACGACGATGACATCAAACGACAGTAATTCTCACTGACAACATTTACAATTTTCTCACCACAGACAGCAAACTACTGTAAAACACTATATTTTCGCTGCATCTTAATTTAGCGATTTTCTTACGTAGAAAATTGCTGCATTTTAATTTCTCGTATTTTCCAGGTGTTGATGTTCTACGCAGATAAAGTTATGGTGATGGGCAAATTCCAGAAATTTGCGGGTATTTAATTTCGCGGTTCTAGCCAAATCGCGAAATTCGCAAAAAAATTGATGCACGCGAAAATAGTGTTTTACAGTAGCTGATGGACATTTTCACATGGCAATCCACACATTTGCTGAACTGAAGGCTACGTGACATATTGATGGGCTATCAGTAAAAAACGGTATCAATATATTACTAACAATATTGATGATCATTATGATAAGCGATATTTCAGTCATACAAATGACGGCGATTGTGTTCACATTATTACATAATAGTATATAATCATAGTGATAATGAAGTAAATCTCATTTGCATAAGAAGTATAACAAAACAAGAGTGCAAAGTTGCAAACTGGTAAAAGCACTACCAGCTACCTGTGTCACTCTGGCTTACCTCTAAATGTAGCAGCATACAGTGCATAAATACGCTGCACTGATGTTTCATTTTCATAATACTGTAGAAATGTTTGGCTGTGATTCAGTTTGTTAATAATAATAATAATAATAATAATATTATTATTATTATTATTGTTAATAATGTTTTGGCTGGTCACGGTGGTCTGGCTTAGAGGTAGCGTGTTGGTCTCTATCAACAAATTTATTCTACATTGGACTCAGTTAGTCCTGGGATGGGTGACCATTTTTGGGTGAGCCACCAAGATTAACTCGGCCTGGCCATCCTTCATGGTCTCACAGCATAAGCTGGTGTCTGATTGAAGGCTGCAGAAACGGATATCACTCGGCGCCGTCCTAACGCCTTTGTCGCTCAAGAAGGACTTTACGCTTTTATTTTATTATTATTTTACTATTATTTTACTATTTTCCTGCAGTGTTTTGGCATCCTTCCTGTAGAAAGCTTGCTTCAATTATCGCAAAGGTATTCAAGTACAGAGTCTAGACAGTACTGAATTTATTAAATTCTGACCTTTACAAAAAGCAGCCTCCAGAACGTATGCACTGCACATCAGACCTTACACAGCCGTTTATATGCCACATCATCCACGTGGGTGTTATCAGCATAGACAGATCTCGCTATAATGCCAGTTACTTACTGACTAACACATGGACTGGAACTTAACTTCAAGCTATAATGAAATCTGCAGATTTAATACCAAGAATCAATTTCAAGTAACAGGCACGGAGATCGTACAGCGTTCATTGCACATTGGGCAGACAGTATCACAACAGTTTGACAACACCACAGGGCGGCTGGCTACATTACACTGTATTTGCACACTCACAAGGGCTACATTTTTCACACATGGGTTTTCATCATCGTCCAGGGGGTCTGGATGTGGATGGTGCGTTTTAATGTGCAAACGGTAGTCCCTGACGTCACAGCAACCCTCGTGATAAATTCACCCAATGGTTATTCATGACAAATACTCCTAAGTGGACGGAGCCTGGTAAACCATCCAGACCCGAACTAACAATCAAAAACGGAGCTAAGATGATATCTGCCATGCTATATGCTCCGCTGTGATGCACTGAACTGGCTTGAATTACTACATTTTTGTTACTGGATGGAGATGGGCCACACAGTTTGCCAACTTTGTCAGTTTTAGTAAAGGTACCAGAGGCATGATTAAGTGACTAATTCACTACCAGCAGAAAATGTCACTTATAATAAATAACATTTCGGCATCGGACTAGTTTGCACACTGTGACAAATTATCGTGCAAATACAACAGCTCATCATCTTCAAAAATTTCTATAAACGTCACTTAATACTGTGTTTGACATGTACAGACACATTAACTGATGGTCGTCTACAATGCACAGACATGGTAACTAATCTGCCACTATGCATTTTAGTTGTAACTGAAACAAACACTGGCAGAAATGTTACCATGAAAGAAGACCAGCAGCAAAAGATTATTTTTTTCACCTGAGCCAGCTAGTGCTTCTTCACTACCTGGCTAAGCAAATGTAAAAATCTCATGTTATGACTCAAACGCTGTATTACTTACTGCTTTGCCAAAAGATTTGCAACCACAATGTTCACAGTTAAGCCTACAGTTTCATTCAGTTTTCCAACATCCACTAAGGAGTCTGCGGGAGTGCTGTAAGTTGCCCCAGCAGTGTCTGGGGCGAAGCCCCAGCCACAATATAATTTGGTGCATTTTAGCCTTAAAATCTGACATCTGGTGAAGACAATTTTAATAATTTTCATGACAACTAACTGACAATGTATATAAATGTAATCAGTGCTGTGCAATTGTGCATTAGTACAAAACGTCTACCCCCGATGAAGTAGGGGAATAAGATGCAGGGCGTCTCCACGTCAAAAAGTAGTGGGGACATGACCCCCTGTCCACCCTCGGATCTAAGCCCATGACTTTCACTTAAAAAAACAGCCCATTAACTTTGCAGTTTCCACGTTCTGACAAGGTGACTGATGCCACGACAGATTGTGATGAACGTTCAGCACATGCATAACTGATGGATGGATGCCACGATTGCTTTCTTGGTCCCGACTGGTGCACACAGTTGATCATACAAACTGAATGGCGGCTCGACTGGGAACAGGTGAAAAGATGCGATTTCCATTTTGCCTGGCAGTGCAGAAGCACTAATAAAATGCTGGAAAAATAATCTATCTTGCTTTCTAAGTAACATTTCTGCCGAAACTTACTAATATTAGACACCGCTTGCGAAAGTTACGCCTAAGAATGTCACGGGATCCTTTCTGAGACACAAGTGTAACACGCATTTAACACGATATATAATGTGCAGAAAACTGCTCAAAAGGCTGCCTATGTATACTGATTATAGTCCACACAATACACAGCATTTCTTTCATTACAAACACATTATTGCCACATATATATGCCCTACTTAATTACGATATCATATCAGAACTCAGTTTGTATAGTTTCACAGCACATTTTAAATACACATTCATCGTGCGACTGGCAACCGTATATCAGACAGTTTGTGACTCTTTGATTATACTCATCTTAATACACACAACACCGGCATATTAGCACATACTATCATGTACCATTTAGGCAAAAGCATTTACTGGAAACACGAGGGAAAAATTTTTTGGAAAGTCCTTTTATGCCACTGAGAATAAAAACACGTTTTCCCAACAAATCAGTTTCCCCATTTGCCAGCATTTTACAAACGTTTTGTTCAAACTACTGACTTTTGGGCTGCATCCAAAATGGCAGCATGTTGTAGAAAAAAAGGCCAAAAAATTCACAAACTGTTCCAATAAAAACTGGATCTGATGGATTACTAGGACTACTAATTGTGTTCATCCTAGTATGGCTGGATTCCACAAAAAGAAAGATTTGGGACTGCTGTTCAATGTCGGATTTTTACAGGCTACGTGCCTTTCCCGTCACAACCGACAGTGACGAAACATTGCAGAGGTATTAGTCATGCAAATATATTAGCCGAAATGGTACATCACATGGTAACAGGAGTAATGCCGACAGTTACGGTGAACTCACAACGGCTTGTGTACATGTCTGCGAATACTGACGCACAGCGACACCAGCCAGAAACGCTGACGGCAATGAACATGAATCGAAATAAAATATTGCAACGACGAACAACTGACGATCACTCGTCTTCAACGACACACATTCAACTGGACGGTGAAGTTCAGAGCACACCAAGCTACGACATGCGGCTACAATAGACTATATCTCACTTGCACTGCAGTGATTAATGACTGTCCCGCAGCAATCTCATTATCTTACTATTTACACTTTTCTATCTCTTAATTAACATGCGTATTGCAGAGCAACTGGACAGCTGCCATTAAAAGATTTAAATGGTTATTCGCTACAAACAAGAAAATTATCTGGAATGTTTTAACAACAAAATCGTAGGAATAATTTGTCGGTAATACTTATGGGTAACATTTTTGTTCAAAAATGTATGCAAAACATGTAACACGTCACCACTGTTTCCATTAAAACGAGAGGCAATGGCTATTAAAATGGGCACAACATGGTGTGATACTGCTACTAAATCTGCCAGGAAGGTTGTACGCCTCGATCTGTTTGTCTGCAAGATGACTCAAAAAGTTCTGGATGAACTGTCACAAAAATTCGGGAAGGTCTACGTTTCCCATAGGTTTTCTTCTGCAACAACTGGTAAGCTCTACAACCGAAAAAACAGGCTGGTTTGTGGAGGTGATCAAATCCACATCTGGGATAAACTGTTAAATAGCTATGCAATTAAAGATGATGAACCGCAATGGAGAATACTGCTGGAGGATATCCCGCAATGGAAAATGGCTGACATCAGTAAGAATGACAGGGAACGTACTTCAAAACAAAAACTGACTTGGACAACCACTACCAGCAGGTCGGATTGTCTCTATTTTCTGTCTACGAGTGCCAGCACCATGACACGGGGCAGTGGCAAACATGAAACTTCAGTCATGGCTGCAAAAGGCAAACTAATTTCTGTACCAGCTGCGACGTATGTACACTGTTTTCGAAACAGAAACCTCCGGACGTCGGCGGCAATAAATAGGAAGCAAGACAGCTAGACACGCAGACAGAGACAGTCGCTGACAACGACACACACACACACACATACACATACACATACACACACACACAACTGCAGGACAACGACGGAGACAGCGCGAGACATACTCAGTGTACAACAGCTGCTAACGATAGCGCAATGGAAGAAAGACGACCAAGGTCACTCGGCAAGGTCAAAGTGAGATTGTCATGCTGCGGACAGGTCATTTGAGTCGCTGAGTGACATTGGCAAGCGCGACAGCGAATGCCTGGATGGCACTGTAAGGGTATTGAAAGTCGAGAGTGTACGCGTTGTTGTCGATGCGTCCGAACTGCATCACCTGACACACATACAAAGAAAGTCAAACTGAAAATCTATCACTAATTAATAATTATCATCCCTTAAGTAAGTAAGCAAATTAATAAGTAAGTAAATGTTGATCTATCTAGTACGAGTACACTGCTAATGTGCTATCAACTAAATGCTAACAGAGATATATTTCTAGATCCCATAAACAGACTGGTCTGGCCAAAAACTGAACTGTTTAGACAGGTAACAATTTCCAGATTGGCGGACTAGCAAAAGCCAAGGCATGAGTACCAAAGATGAAGCAGATGATGTTCCAGTGATTGCCATAGTTAGCTGACTCTTCCGAATGACGGCTGGCTCGTAAAAATCCCATTCACTGACGATGTTTTCCAGTCTTATGATAAACATAATAAACAACTGGAAACCATAAGCAGCCACCCCAGTCGCTGCAGAACCTGACAGACGGCTAGCTACGCCAGACCTGTAAAATGGCGTGTGAGAAACATAATCCAGTGCCAAGTTATCAAGCCATACGCACCTGTTTGCCACCGAACTCAATCTGGAAGTTCTTGGCAGATTCCTGCGTGACACGGCCACCAAAATCAAGCTGGTAGACTTGGCTTGTTTCGTTCCACATCGGAGCTTTGTTGTACATGACAAACCGGCGTCGTCTGGCCGAGGTCGGCACGGGGCTTGGTGAGCCGCCGGCGTTGGTGGCCGCTGAGCCAGCCATGTGCATTGGACTCTGACGAGGACTTGTTGAACTGCTGGCAGCGACGAGGGTTTCACGACCACCAGCACTGGCACAGAGTGTCTCTTGCTGGTCGAACTTTGTGCGTACCTTTCTCAACTGCAGAGATGAACAACAACCACCATCAATATACTGACTACAAACACCACAACTAGAACATAAACACATACACAGTCTAACAGCAATTTTCCAGTAAACGTCGGTCAGCCATTTGCCTACTTGACCTAAGACTTCATCCCCTATCTATGAAAATAAAAAGGGATCACATGACCGTGATTGTGCCTCTTAAAGTTCACTTATCGTGTAGGCTAGCAGTCTCCATGATCAAATTGTGCACCTAATTTAAACTGCTTGGTTATACCCAGTCAAACAACAGGGATGCAGCCCCAAATGTATAAAAATTTAAAAACTAGATGTCTGTATTGTGTGGAATGCCCACAATACCGTATTTGACTCAAAGCGCTCGGCTGTCTGTGAACAAGCTCTTCACTTCCTGCATTCGATGAGGCCTACTGTCACGTGACTCAATAGCCAATAGTGATTGGCTGCATGCAACTGAGTGATGTCAGCGTTATCTTTCATGTTGTCAATCCACGTCGAATGTCGCAGAAATTTTGTGGAGCTTTCTTGTACGAAGTATACAGGCCAGGAGAATGACTTTGAATTGATTCCAACAGTAAAAATGGAAACTAGAAATGCCATAGAGGGTTATTTTAGTAGCAAATTTCTGGCGACCTGTAATCATTGTGGATTTATGGTGGCCAGAAGTCACAAGACAAAATTTTTAAAAAGATTTTTTGCATTTTTTGGCAAAACAACCCCTTACGGTAAAATTTTCAAAATTCTCTGCTGAAAGTTTTCATCACAATACCGATCAACATGTTGTGTTTAAATTTCGTGAGTTTGTTAGCTGTAGTTTAGAAGTAGAAGGTGGAAAAGTGGGAAAGTGAAGGGATAATGGGGAGGCGAGATTGCCCCAGGCCAGACCGGGCTCAAATTTTGTAAAATTTGGCAGACAGGAAATCGGTGAAATGGTGCATTGCTTGCCTGACAAAGAAAACAAAATTTCGCCTGGCTCCAGCCGTCGCTACTGTGCAGATCACGCACAAAATCTGCCAGGGCCAGCCGCGACAATGTACTCAGAGTGCTCCAGGTTTCATCCAAATCGATTCACTTTTTGGCAGAGTTATAGGCGAATGCATGAACACCACCCAAACGCGTCATAAAGTTAGTCCAATATTCGGCTAAAGCCTAGCTTCGAGCCGAATAATGAGTCATATGTCCTCCTATTGGGAGGTTTGTCATTCGTAGATTAGGACTTAGCAGGTGTCAAATTATACAAGTATACAAAATTCTCTGCTGAAAGTTTTCATCACAATACCGATCGACAAGTTGTGTTTAAATTTCGTGAGTTTGTTAGCTGTAGTTTAGAAGTAGAAGGTGGAAAAGTGGGAAAGTGAAGGGATAAGGGGAGGCGAGATTGCCCCAGGCCAGACCGGGCTCAAATTTTGTCAAATTTGGCAGACAGGAAATCGGTGAAATGGTGCATTGCTTGCCTGACAAAGATGCTTATGGATCGCTCAAGGACATCAGCAATGTTGGCATTTGATAGAACACAAAGGGCGGACCTCCTAATCATCTTCCGCAGTAAGTATTTAAGTATTAGATATTTTGTATGGTAACATTTCTGAGATGTAGCAAGACATAGGTCAAAAATTGCAAATTTTTCCTACCCACAGGTATTTGGCAACTTCCCCCCCTTTGACAAATCATGATCACACACAATGATGCACTGAGCCATTTTAATAGAACGTTGACTTGTAGCAGACAGATGGACAGACACTGCACTACAGCAAAAAATGTTATGGGTATGCACGGCGTATGCATCTTGTAGTAAAAATTACAAACTAAACATCATCAATAATCTTACTGAGAAGATCCATCAGCAGTGACTGCCAATCAGTTAGTAAAGTTAGTTATGGTAGTTGGAGTTTAACGTCCCTTTTCAGCCCAAATATGGTTATATAGAGACAAAGGGTCGGGTGGAGAGTTATCCCTACACAGTGAAGGTAGGCCATCAAAATATTAACCTCAACCCTTGCCGCCTTTTTGCTCAGCAGCCACCCAAAAAAAGAAAGGAATCAAGAGGCTCATTTAAATTGTTATGCTAGCGCTCAGAATGGGCGGAGACAACTATCACACCGCAAGACAAAACTAAATCAAATATGACAAAAATGTATGCATCCTCAACTAAAAATAGTTAAAAATACATACAACAAAATCAACACAAAAAATACTAAAGCCAGGTTTAGTCGCCTCTTACAACATCTGGCCTGGAAATAGAGTGGGAGTATTCTGGTAGAATGGGAAGGATGGAAAAGCAAGAAAATAGATGAAGCGAGTAAAAAAGGGAAAAAAGTAAAATGCTATTTGTACATTGCCCTATAATGAGTGTGACAATCATATCTATCGCACAGGTATGGCATATGTTTACAAGGGAAAACAGTTTTACCTGCCACTCATGTGTTTATCCATGAATGGAATGAGCCATCTTGCCTTTACTCCCCAGCCGCAGAGCACATTGCACTTTGGCCGGTACTCATTTCCCATCCCACTGAGGGCAGGAAGCTGAATTTGCCTGGTTGTGCAGATAAGGGGTAAAATGCAAGTCAACAAACTGTAACACATAACAAATGTCAACAAGATGGCAACCTTTTTGTTGAGCTGTGCCTTTTGGAATGTTTCGAGGTTGCGGTAGTTCTCACTAGTCGTGACCTCATCCAGGCTCAGCGCCATCAGTTCATCGTCGGAGCTGTCAGCAACGTAGCTATTCGCAACGTTTGAGTTGACATTCAGCCGTCGTCGGCCGGTCAGCGGAGACTGCAGCCGCGTCCGGCCGAGAAGCGGTGTTGCGGCAAATTGCCTGGAGGCGCTGACAATGGGTCGATGGACTGGAGAAGCTGGGAGGGATGCACTCTGAGATTGTCGCGGTACTTCGGAAACAGCGGCGCAGCTCTCACAGCGTCGGACGTCCAGCGACCCACAGCGCTGCTGAGACAGCGGACGGTATAGCGTAGCCGGAGAGCTCGGGTTCGACAAGTGCGGTGAGGACTCGGTGGACTTGGATTCATCATTCTGGGATGGAACGGACGGCCCAGCAACGCCACACAGGCCGCGCCGTTTCCCGTTCCTCCGCCGAACCTGCTCTGATGTCCGGCTACCGTGGCACAGAGCGTTCCGAGCCATCTCGCGAAGTTTGGCCGTCTGATGTCGGAGTTCGGCACCAGGAGAACGCGACTTACGGAGGGTCGGAGAGAAGGAGTGCGGTAGTCGGCCGGCGACCACAGCGAGCTCCGTGGCTGCACTACTACACGCAAAACACCGAGCGTCTGAAGAAGACTGCCTCTGTCGGATCAGGATCTCGGCGTGGACCGGTGACGTCTGAGCAACCCCGCGTTCCGGCGTCGGCTCCGACGTCGCTTTGCGGACAAGCTGGACAACCGATCGGTGCGGCGTTTCCGGTGCCGGTGACGCCAACATCTGTGTACTCTGCATAATCTCGCGGGCAGAAAGTCCGGCTGCAGAGCAGTGGATGGCATCTCTCGCACTGCATTGTCGCTCATAGAGATCAGTCTTGTCGTCACAGTCATCGTCGATGTATTGTATCTCCTCGCAGGCGCGGTCAGCCCACCGCGGTGACACTGACACACTGCTGTCGACAACCGTTGGTATCGGACTACATGCCGACGGCTGCCGACTGACAGAAATACCCATCACATCTTCGACGGCACGAGGAACATACATCATGGTACATGTCGTGCAGTGAACGTCGATCTGGTTCGCAGCTGTCAACACCGGGTGTAAAGTGGCAGAGTCACACATCGACACCGTTGCTGCCATCGGAAGAAAGGGTCCCGGGTCGGTTGGGGACACCCTGGCAGGGCAGGGCTCACGAGCGCTGCAGTGCAGCGGGCTTGTCGACGGGTCGACTACGGTGGAGACGACACAGTCCGGAGGCAGGCAGTGTGCCGCTGGACATGCCGACAGTGAGGACGGAATCATCAGATCCTGAGTATCGAGAGCAAGATTTCTGACCACAGTGGCAGACAGACTCTGGTCCATAATGGCAGTGCAGGAACAGCTTTCAGCCGCCTGCCGACAGCCACCATGTAGTCTGTCGCAGCAGGACACGCCCAGCTCGGCCGTCTGTGCATCCAGATCATATCCCACCGCTGAAACACGTCACAAACCAGCGACAGCGGAAAGCATGAGAGTATCGCCATAGAGAAATCAAAAACGCTGCATCTAGCATTCACTCATTCACAAACAAAGACAGATTGCATACCACATGTACGTACAAGTCCTCCCCCATATTTTTGCATTTTGTAACTACAAGACGCCACAGCGTCAAAGTGGCACCTAGACGCCTGCTGTGACCTTGACCTTTGACCTCCAGAATCTAACGAGGTCATCAGTAGGGGCTAGTGAATATTGCCTGTCAGTTTTATCAAAATTGTTCGAGATATACACATTTGTATAGCGCCATATGGTCGTAACTTCAGAGGCGCTGGACGAACGAACTAACAAATGAATGGACATTCCCATGAGACAGCCAGAAAAAAATATAACTCCTAACATTGTACGGTGGTAAAGAAAAAAAATTGTTTTGCACTACTTGAAATGTCAAAACAACATGGACTTCGTATCTACAGTATCAAAAGTAAACCGCAGCACGGACACAGATGACTCGTCTACTCACCATATGGTTCATCTTCACTCTCACTGAACTGGTTTGGATTGTAGTCAGGGTCATGCGCTTGAGGTCGTAGTTCAGACGTCAGTTCAAAAATAGTGACAGTCATCTGCCGCGGCTGCAGGTGCAGAAGACTCGTTTTGTACGTCACGCTGCCCAGATCATCAGGCAGAAAGGACGCGAGTCCTGTAAATCGGAACTTGGTGCCCCAGATATTGGACGTTATCTCAACGAGTCGTGACACCTAAACACAACATGATACACGTGATTACTTACGCCTGCAGTGCACTGGCATTGTTGGTCATTACTACTGTTGGTCACTGGTATTGCTGGTCACTGACTACTGACCACTGATTCCTAAACTAGGGCACAATATATAAATTTGATTGGGCCGGATTTTTAATATTTGACCTAGTTTTTGTGTCACGTGACTCTGAAGTTGGCAGAAACGTTAGATATCCCGGATATCGCGTTACAGGATATCCTCCAGCAGTATTCTCCATTGCGGTTCATCATCTTTATTGCATAGTTATTTAACACTTTTTCCCAAATGTGGATTTAGAGACAGGAAGGACACGAGATCTGTGAAATAACCTGCTCAAGTACATCCAAAAGCTCTCTTTTGAAGGATGTAGCTCAACTGCAGTAAAGATGAAAAGGATGACCATTATTATGTACACACAGCCGAAGGTCAACCTGTATTAGATGGCACACAGTTAATAACTGGAACATTTTGTAGGAGCAAAGTTTTACGCCCAGGCCTTGCTGACTGCAACAAGAGCAATCAGACAAGGCAGAAGATACTAGAATTCTCCTCACTGGTGCTACCTAACTACACTGTCTCCGTACCGATGGTCAGTGAAACAAAACATTCTTAATAGTCCTAGAAATTACAAAAGAACAAGTACATCAGTGGGGACTGACCTATATCCACACATGCCAATCTACGTCCACACACCGTGCCATATTCCACGAACGGCACATCTCTAGCATTATGCTTGCAGTGTGCCCTCCCATATGAAAATTTACTTCCTGGTGGCTGGCTGATTCGTCAGATTTTTGGCTTCTTGGGAAGCAAAGTTCCCCAAAATGGGAGATTCCCTGCCCAAGACGCCCATGAACCACCGTGCAAAATTAGACACCACTAGTCCTTAATCTCCACTAGAGAAATATGTAACCGTACAAATAAACAAGAACAAACAAACAAACAATAAAACAATATACCCACACCTTGCCTATCGGCATGTGTGGATAAAAAGCAAATGCATTATAGACTGCAGTATTACAAACAGACGTCACATGTAAAGAAGCATTTGGGTAGAGACCTCCGGCAAGTTGTCAGCATAGATACTGTCAGTGTCAGCACTTGTATGGTCAGCGTCGACGTTGTCGCGACACTTGAGACTGTCGCGCAGTTTACATAGACGTTTACGGCGCTGAGCACCTGGCGAGCCGCCGCCATCAGCAGCAGGGCGTACTGACACCGACACACTCGCGTCACAGTCCGACTCGTCACACGGCACAAGCTCACCATTCACAAGCAACGTGGATTCATCCTCTGTCACACAGTCACAACATCATCTCATAGCTTTTAACAATAATAATAATAATGATAACGATGATAGTGATAATAATACTTACCTACCTCGTTATCAGCTGTTGTCTACGTGAACTTGGAAACCTCGGTTTCAGAAGAGAGTTAGCTGGAGTTTAACGTCCCTTTTCAGCATAAATATGGGTATATCACAGATGAAAGATCAGGGCTGGAAAGCTATCCCTACCCAGTGAAAAAAAGCCAGCAAGATATTAACATCAACCCTGGTCGCCTTTTTGTTCCGCAGCCACCCAAAAAGCGATCGAGAGGCTCATTTAAATTATTACGCTTGAGCCTACAACGGGAGGAGACAACTATCACACCGCAAGACAAATATGACAAAAACAAGCACGCATCCTTAAATAAAACATACATATAACATAAAATCAACATACACAAACCAAAAACCAGGTTTAGTCACCTCCTACGACCTCTGGCCTGGAAACGGAGTGGGACTATTCTGGTAGAACGGGAAAAAATGGAAAAAGCAAGAACATAGATGAAGCAAGTAAGAAAGGGAAAACTAACAGATACTAATAGATAAGAGTAGAAGGTGGGGAAGTGAAGGAATAAGGGGGAGGGATTGCCCCGGGCCCACATAGGGCATGGTTTTGGAACAAAACCTACGGGGATTCATGGCACTGTTTCTTAATCGGCCAGATGTCGTTCCAACAGTGTCTGCATGAACGGAACACAAAGCATTGACCCAACCAGTGACCTGGTTCCATCCTCTCTTTATCCATCACTGGACTGGACTTTTGACTACGTGGACAATGCTCTCTGCATGCTGGCTTTCTGATGCCAGTACTGCAAACACTAGTAATCATATAATACAAGCTCTGCGGCAGCATAGCTTTGACCGCCAGCCCGTCCGTCTGCCCCAGTAAGCCACGCCCCTGGCGTGACATCGCGATTTTGGCTTGACCGCCGCCACCCGCGCCCCCTACCCCACTGCGCGCAGCCAGTCTGCGCCTGTCTTCCGTCCGCGCCCGCTGTCTGTGCCTGGCCCTCGCCTGTCTGACCGCCCACGTAAGTCACGCCCCTGGCCTGCAGATTCACAATCCGATTATTATATAATAATATTAATGTTAAGTAGTACGATGGATTTCGACACCCTTGCATTGATGTGGATGCATCTGCCACCTCAGCGGCCTGCTGTGATCTTGACCTTTGACCTCAAAAATCTAACCAAAGGGGCTCGTGAATATTCCCTGTAAGTTTCACTGAGAATGTTCAAGCTGTTCATGAGAAATCGTGGTAACAAGATCTGTCCGGACGAATGAAATGGACTAACGTGGCAGACGGACAGCCCGAAAATGTAATGCCTTTGCCGACACTTACGGGTGATGAAGGCATGATAAATGTTATAACACGTACGAATAACATTAGTCAGTCCACAGATTCAAAGGTGATGAATGGTATGCCATTCAAAATGACAGAACAATGGCATGGTACAGAGTTGTAGATGGAGGTAGCTACAGTACAGACTGCAGAATGAATGCCAAACCAAATCAGGACAACCGAGGTGTGAGAGAAATAAATTCTACCACTGTACAGCCATGCTGTTGCTACTGCTGCATGCATCACCTGCATGCAGTGCATGAGATGTGACCCATTGCTAGATATATCACACGTCGGTGTGTCTGTCTGTCTGTGTGGTGGCCATACAGACGTGCTGTGCAAAAACGGCCGAACCAATCGAGATGTCATTTGACGGGGATGACTCATGTGGGTCCAAGGAACCATGTATTGGACGGGGGTCAAGACTG
>Ga0209780_1001497_pt1 | contig 15474 bp, 13 predicted proteins | sample WorMetexBAHAMAS2_FD_187384 | JGI IMG/M metagenome (GOLD analysis project Ga0209780, IMG submission 187384) | Marine gutless worms symbiont microbial communities from Max Planck institute for Marine Microbiology, Germany - Inanidrilus exumae... | ecosystem: Host-associated > Annelida > Digestive... | reverse complement strand
TCGCATAAGGGATACGCTCCTGCGGGGCGTTTATATTTCACATTTTGGCCAAATATCAGTAAAAATTTCAGTTTTATGGGTCCTATACCCTTATCGTTGCACCGATGGGGGTGAAATTTGGCACGGAGGAGGGGACCTTCGGTCCCCTCATCCGTGCCAAATTTCATCCCCATCGGTGCAACGTGTCGCCCCTGCGGGGCGAAAATCCTCAAAATCGGCCTCAGAGTAAATTAAATAACCGGGACTTTGCGCTGCGCGCAATGCTGCCGGTTAACAAGGTGTTACTTTAACAGGATGTAACACGACTGGCTTGCTGCGTGCTGCCCCCGGTGAGTTACGTTGCATATGCGAGCGTTACAGACGACAGACACCAGTGAGCGTTACTAGTGTGGCCCTCCTCCACTGTGTGTAGGAGGGCCAGTAATAAATGTACTAAGTATTTGTGCTAAGTTGCTAACCAATTTTTAAAAACTTTTGGTGAGCATTTTGCAATCTGTTGCACTATATATAGAGGCTAAGTAACTGCGGTTGTCTGTATATATGAACACTGCTGGTATATGACAAAGTGCTGGGAAAACGTTTTTGGGGTCCTGAGAAGTCTTTGATTTTTTTGTAAGTAAGAGAGCCGGTATTCTGGAGTGTGCATGTTGGATTGATTGCGTTTTTGCTTACCAAGTAATCTACGTGTTGAGATACGTTGACATTATACGGCTGTTGACAGGAGAAAGACAAGGTGTTTGTCAGCCAGTTGGCTTTGGTTGATCTTGCTGGCAGTGAACGAACTCTAAGGACTGGTACTGCTGGCGATCGACTCCGTGAAGCAGGTTACTTTACTGTCTGTTTCTGTCTAACTCATCATGCACTGTCTATGTCAACAGCTGATTGTGATAGTAAGTAAGTAAAGGAAACGTCGATTTGTATAGCTTGTCGTCATAACCACCTCTAATGTGCTGAGGAATGGCACGTGTTAGAGGGATCACACAGTTTTACCTGCCACCCACACGTTTATCCATGAATAGAATGAACCATCCTGTCTTTATTCCGTAAGCATTCACCAGATGGCGTTACCCGAGCGAGACATCGCACATCTGAGACTGATTACAGCTCACTACTCATTTATTGACCTATTGATTTGTATAGCGCATCGTCGTAACCACCTCTAATGCGCTTAGGAATGGCACGTGTTAGAGGGATCACACAGTTTTACCTGCCACCCACACGTTTATCCATGAATGGAATGAACCATCCTGCCTTTACTCCGTAAGCATTCACTAGATGGCACCACCCGAGCGAGCTAGTGCACATCCGATTACAGCTCACTACTCACTTATAGACCTCGAAAGGATGAAAGGCTGAGTTGGTGGATAATGAATATGGTGGAATGTTCAAATTGTAACACAATGTGCGATGTTTAGCTTCTTGAAGTATTGGTAGTTATTTATGAGATACTTGGAATTGCTTGAAATTTCGAGCAACCACCTTGGATAGATATGGAAGTAGATGTAAGTAGAGAGTACGGGACATCTGAGGAGAAGTTGGCAGGATAGATTGCTGTTCTGTGAATCTACCTGACACTGATATTTGTTTCCTAATTCAGGTAACATTAATCAGTCGCTGATGGTTCTGCGCAACTGTATTGAAATGCTACGTGAAAACCAGAAAACGGCTGCCAACAAGGTGTGTTGTGTTTTCTTTTGCTCGTTTGTGTAATGGTTAGCCGCGATCCTAAAAATTTGTCTGTGTTACATGAGTTTATGTAAGTAGAATATCCATTGCTAGGATTGGAGTGGAACTTGCACAGTGAAAATATTGATTTGTATGTGAGACGTTGCTGTTAATTGGACACAAAAATGTTTTTTTGTTTGAGTATAAAATATTTAAGATACTTGTGTCAGAGAGCCAGCTTAAGGGTTGCAGTGTGCCTTCTGTTGAGAGTTAGTTGGTACATTAAGACAAGGTTTGTTGGTTTATTTTTTCTGGTTGGAGTGAGTGTTTAAGTCCTTGCTAGTTTTTGTTTGACCATCCTTCTGTCTCGTTTTAGAGTTACTGTTGGTAGGGCTAGATTGCCAAAGAGAGAACGTTTGGGTACCTTGCTCTATGTGGGGTAATTTTATAAATTCTATATCACAAGAACACAAACTGAATGTGTCTATGTTGGTTGCTGATGTATCGTTGTAAACTTTTAAATGAAGCCACTTTTGTCTTATCTGCCTACTGATCTCCATTGTAAACGCCATTTTCAGGTGTACCTTGGTTAGCCAGTTTTCCTTTGGCTTTGTTCCTTTGCTAATTTGGGAAGAGAGCCTTTAGGGGTGCGTGGCACAGGTTTTTGACAGGCTGGCAGACATCACAGAGTGTCCAAGCACTGAAGGAAATGCAAACAGCATTAACCCTAAGTATTTGCTTGGCCACCTTTTTAAGTCGATTTCCAAACTTTGGAAGTCGACCTAATGCTATGGGTGGCAAATTTCCGTCCGTGTGTCCGTCCCTCCACAAAAAGTTTCTTCGATTTCGATGAAATTTGGTATACAGGTAGTACTCGATGAGAGATGAAAAAGGTAATGACCATGCCCGGATCCAAAGTCAAGGTCAGGAGCCCACAAAAGTCGGAAATTCGACCATTTTGGACCATTTTTAAACTCTGTCTCCTCCCCCATTTCTAATGGGGGCTGACAAATGACCACGGATTCTTAAACTAGGGGGCAATATCTAAAAGATTTAGGTGCAAGATGTGCTTGGGTATTTATTGCAGGACAGTCCCAGCGATCTAGCGGTAATGCAAATATTATTGTTATTGATGTATCTCATACCATTGACATTAGATATTCTATGCTAGATTGGCCGGCTTGCTGTGTGTGACCAGTGACACCGTGACAATTGCAGTACAGTACACTTGCACTTGTACTGCCTAATTTAGTCACGGAAAAATTGACCAAACAACAAAAGATATTTTAATTGCAGAGTTACAGTAATCGAGCGTTCTAGGCTCTTGTAAGCATTTTTCAGCCAAATGAGAACACGTACGACTTTATTGTCATCTCATGAAGATGGGTGATGATAAGTGGAGCCTGTGATGAGTGATGACCAGGTGAAGATGGGTGTAGCCTGTGATAAACACAGGTTACAACGGGTGTAGCATATGGTGAACAGGTGATGATGAATGTAGCCTATGACGAACAGGTATGATGGGTGTAGCCTGTGATGACCAGGTGACAATGAATGTAGTCTATGATGAACAGGTGATGATGAATATAGTCTATGATGAACAGGTGAGGTGATGATGGGTATAGCCTATGATGAACAGGTTATGATGGATGGAGCCTGTATTGACAGGTGACAACAGTAAACTTGAAGGTGTAATGAATTGTTGGATCACTACCAGTCCAGAGAATATCTAATGTGTCGTTGACTGAACTGAGATGCCAAGTGTTGTTACTGTTGTTGATTTTTTTTGTTACCATTGTCGATAAAGAGGTTATTTACTTAAAATATAGAAATATCGACATTTTTTTTGTTTCAGAATTGTTGCGTTGTTTAGTAGATAAGTGATTGTTATTATGAAGTTTCTTAATCATTTGGATTTCATGTGTTGATGAATTTATATAAAAATGACCCATCGGTTCTTTAGTAGTGTTCTCTAAATTCTATGATATTGTTCACTAACGTCAACAAAAAACTATAAAAAAATCATACTCCAAAAATTATTTGTATGATTATTTATAACTCTAATGGCATGTTGTAGCCTAAGTTTTGTTGAAAGCTCCATTAAATTGCAACCAACCAACCTTGTTATTATTTTTTAAATGTTGTTTGCTGATAAGTTGACATGTTTGTTTTTGTGGTCGTTTTCATTGCATTATGTTGATGTGTGTTTGTTTAAACGCTGCATTTCATGACTTATGTTTTGTCTAACAGCCATTTTCTAATACTTGCTGTTGCTGGAGGCTGTACTTACCAAACCATTTGTGTTTGACTGTGGAGTTTCTTTAGATCGTGTTTCAGTCATGTTGTTAAAGACGTTGCCTTGCTGATGTGTCTGTTTTAGAATGACCATGTGTCATCATTATTAAACAATGCGGCTTTGTACGGCTTGTTACTTTTGCCACAATACAAGTGAACTTGAATCCAATCTACAGCAAAATTCTGCTGTTATTGCTGATCATAAGTGTCTGAGACCTATGATATAACCAGATCTGTGTTCAGAGCCCTGTTATATTTAACCAGTCATCGTGATATAAATCATATACTGACAGAATATGCACCCAACAGTAACAAGCATTCTGGACATAAATTCAAACTATTCTTCTACTAATATTGATGAACTCTAAACAGTCAACATTGAAAAATATTACGGGTTTAGTCTATACTAAATTTGTATGATGAAGAATAACTCTGAAGATGCATTATAAAGTAAATTATGTTTTAATCACTGGTGAACCTTAGCCAGCCAACCTACTGAAGCAGTCATCTCGTAGTCCGTTATGACAATCATCTCACGTCACGGCGACATCTTTGTTCGGCAGCAATAGGACAACTGATCGTATTCGCCATGTCACCACTGCACGCGCCTGGAACGATCTTCCACACTCTAGTGTCATTTGCACCATCACTTCCTTCCTTTAGACGACTTTTAAAGACGTAACTATTCAATCGCAGGAGTTTCTATTTGTAGTTTTTATCTGTTTTTAAACTTTACTGTACAGTGCCTCTGAATCGGTTATTTCTCTTGACATCGCCACTTTAATCTTTTCGTATATGATGATGATGAATCATTGCCCAGTCTAACTGATTGGTTATCTGTTATTGCTGGGAATATAATTGGACTCGTGTGACTTTGAAACTGTAGATGGTGCCTTACCGTGATTCGCGCCTTACACATCTGTTCAAGAACTACTTTGACGGCGAAGGAAAAGTGCGAATGGTCGTCTGCATAAACCCCAGCGCGAATGAATATGACGAAACTGTTGTACGTATGCGTCTGTGTTTTTTTCTTAATAATGTACGAATCTTGTGGACTGTCTCACACAGTAGGGATATTAATTTGTTGAGACGTGAAATTCTTGTGTGACTGATGGTACTGCTGCTGATGTGTTTTTATCACTGACAGCAAGTGATGAAGTTTGCGGAGATTACGCAGGAGGTTCAGGTCGCTCGGCCTCATGACATCTATGCTGACATCGGGTTGACGCCGGGCCGACGTCGCATGCACCAGCTTGCCAGAGACGCTCCCGGTAACTGATATGATTGCATTTTTTGCCTGTGCCAGACGCCACCCAACATTGTCGGCGAAAGAATTGTGTTTTCGGGCTGTATGTCCCCACGTTTGTCCCAAGAGATCTTGTTACCATGTATCTTATGAATGGCTTGAGCAATCTTGATGAAACTTACAGTCAATAAATATTATTAGCCCTTACTGATGACCTTAGTAGATTCTGCAGCTAAAAGGTCAAGGACACAGCAGGCTGTTGAGGGAAAACATCCACGTCTATACTGGGGCGTTGGAAGTCCATCTTCTGCTTAGTTCTGCCTTATTTTGTTGGCAGCATTAGTTCAGGATGAAGTAGTCAAAAAAATTGTGGGCGAATTTTTTGTTAAATTTTGAGAAGCGGTAATGACCTGCCCATGTAGCCCAGTGGTCAGTGCACTCAGGCGCCATATGCAGTAGAACGTGATGCGCTGAAAAAGGCGGCCGGGGTTGATGTTAATATATCGCTGGCCTTCATTCACTTTGTAGGGATAGCCATATTTGTGCTGAAAAGGGACGTTAAACACTAGCTAGCTAACTGCATCGAGCAATTTTAGTGTGGCACTGGTGGATGCACTCAACTGAGTGTTATCTAGTTTATGACCTAAGTTGCTGTTGTGTACGATTTCATTGATGCATTGTTGAAAGGATAATGTGTGCTTGTGATGCCATGTGTTCAGCTGCACCTGTCCTGCTTCCGGACCCTGTCATGTACAATCTGGGACCTGCCTTCCCGAGCCTGCAGGTTCGCTGACTTGTCTACATATCTATAGCTGCATGGAACTGTGTATGTGGATACTTGGCTGTGTTACAGGGTTCCCAGGAACCTGGAATTGTCAGGGAATTTTGTAAGCCTGGAACAGTCGGGGAATTTGAGATACGGTCAGGGAATTTTTATGACATGTCACATAGTTCGTGGGGTTAGGGGTTAGCGACCCTACCCAGTAAATGTCAGTTACTGTTGTAGAAAGCTCCGTGAAATGCCTGGAAATACTTTAAAAAGTTATCTTGCAAAGTCGGGGAATTTTATTTTGCCTAACCTGTGGGAACCATGTCACAGTTTTTTGCTATATTTAGTGCTTTTTCTGCTATATTTATGCTTTTGTCGGCAAAGGCATTATGTTTTCGGGCTGTGCGTTCGCCTCGTTTATCCATTCTTTCGTCTGGACAGATCTTGTTACCGTGATATCCCATGAACAGCTTGAGCAATCTCGATGAAACTCGCGTGGAATATTCACTAGCCCATCCTGACAACATGATTAGATCCTGCAGGTCAAAGGTCACAGCAGGCTATCAGGATGGCGAAGCACTTCATGTCAACACCGGTCGGAGTCTATCTTTCCACATCATGTTCACCACTTTGCCAGACTGTAAAAACCTGTACCACTTACCCCCGAAAGTTTTTCTTTTGGTACAGGTGGTGAAAGACAGAACCGAGGGGAATTTCAACACCTGGAAAGTGGCCGTTGAAACTGGGGTGTGAGCGTGAAATTGTAATCATCTTGACTTGTTGTTGTGTGCTAGCTGTTGGAGCCAGGCGATGAACAGACATTGAATCTGTTGCTGAGTTTCCTGAAGGAGCGCGGGACAAAGCGTCAGGCTCTGCAGCAGGATCTTGCACAGAGAGGTACTACATTGTGCCGTCGCTAACATTGTCACGTCTCTGATACAGACATACAACCCAACATTGTGTGGGCTCTGTCTTCTATAGTGATTTGTCAAATTTAGTCAGTTTGGCAGATACTGATGGACAGCTATTGATGACATTGGACTGGAGGTGGCACTGAAACTGCTGTCTATAGCTTCCAAAGATCTTAATCAAGCTGTCGCTAACAACCTGCAGCAGCTATTTGAGCAGATGACTTTCACATTCAACTCTGGTTTCCTTTGCGTCTTGATCCCTTTCCCTTTTTGGGTGGCTGCTGAACAAAAAGGCGGCCAGGGTGAGGTTAATATATTGCTGGCCTTCCTTTACTGGGTAGGGATTGCTCTCCACCCCTGACCTTTCGTCTCTGATATAGCCATATTTACATTGGAAAGGGACGTTAACCTCCAATTTACTAACTTTGTTCACCACAACAGAGGAAACTCGGCTATCTGTGCACAAGCTTCCTACTTCCTGCATTTGACGAGGCCTACAGTCACGTGACTCAATAGTCGATGGTGACTGGCTGCCTGTGACTGAGTGATGTCCGTGTTATCTGTTGTGTTGTCAACCCACGTCGGACGTCACAGAAAATTTGGGTAGGTTTCTTGTACGGAGTGTACAGGCCAGGGGAATGACTTTGAATTGATTTTAAGGGTAACTAAAAATGGAAACTAGAAATCCAGTGGAGGTAGTGAATATCCGGCGATCTGTAATCATTGTGGAGTTATGGCGGTCTGAAGTTGCAAGACGTTTAAAATTTTCCAGAAACTTGTGTTTTTTGGAAAAACGACCCCTTACAGTAAAATTTTCAAAATTCTGTCCCGAAAGCACCGATCGACGTGTTGTGTTTAAATTTTGTTAAATTTGGCGGACGGGGAAATCATTGAAATTGTGCATTGCTTACCTGCGGAAAAAAACTTTGCCTGGCTCTCCAGCTGTTGCTACTGCACGGATTGTGCCCAAAATCTGCCAGGGCCAGGCGTCGACAATGTACTCAGAGTGCTCCAGATTTCATCCAAATCAGTTCACTTTCGGCGGAGTTATAGCCGAACGTGTGAACACCGCCAAAATGCACTAGCTAGCTTTGAGTTGAATAATTAGTTTAGGTGTGTAATATGCACCCATCCCTCTTTGTGTGTATATGGTACTGGAGATTTTACAGAAGTGTTGCAGAGTTGGGAGCTGTGATTTTGCCAAGAGATTGGCTGGGAACAACGTCTGTGAAATGACGTTCTTCTTTTGTGTCCGGTGGGACGCAAAACCTTAACTCAGTCAATCAGCAGTTTCGTGCAATGCTGTTTTATTAAAAGCACAAGCATAGTCAGTTGGACGGTGTCTTCCCGTTTTGCCGAATCCCGTTTTGCCAAATGCTGTGTAAGCTTTTCTTTCCATCATTTTTATTTTAAATTCCTTTCATTAATGCGATACAACCTTTTTATGGGTGTCAACGAAATGTGCGTAAAAATATTACCGTTACTGTGTCGGTTAGGGTTAGTGTTATGGTTAGGGTCAGTTTCGTTTGACGTCATCGGCATTTCCTTCTTAGGAAAATAAGTAAATTACACGGGTTTTTGGCGAATTGGGATTCGGCGAAATGGGGCATAACCCAGTTTGACAGTAGGATAGGCATTCAGCATGTGAAAACCACACTTACAATTACAGAAGATTTCCGTGTGGTTTTGTCTTCTTTATCTTCAGTGCCATGCTCCTATTGGAGTGTCGCAGATACATTAGGACAGCATAGAGTTTTGTATTCCTCCAGTGATTCTGATATTGGCCAGTTTCCATCAGCATTCATCTCCCTCAGTCATGTAGCGTGGCCTTGAATGTGAGGCATGGCACAAATAAAAGCCGAGACATAATGAGAGATCTTTATGTTTATTTATTTTATTTATTTATTTATTTTATGATCATACACAGGGTACATATAAGCTTAGAAATCAAGTATAAAACAAGGTGTCGCCCTAACGGGACGTAACACGACTGGCGTATCCTGCAGACATGGAGCTATAATTACACCAGAGGCGGCATGATGTTATCGCCTGGCCTGCGCTTGTGAAGCCGCCTGCAGGCCCATCGTTGAGTGTTACAGACCCCGACAGATGACAACAGACACCAGCGACCACTACTAGTCTGCCCCTCCTACACTACGTGTAGGCGGGCCAGTAATAAAATAATAGAAAACAAAGTCTGTAGTAATCCATTTCATCTTATTCTCACACATTGTTAACATGGTTCAGAGGAGAGGTTTCGGATGCGGCTGATCGACATAGAACAGGAGAATTCGGACCTAAAGGCACGCTTGTCTGAAGTCGAGGCCGGAAGAACCTCACAAGATGTGGAAATTGCAAAACTACGTCGGCGGTTGCAGGACCTTGAAAAGCAGAATGAAAGTCTTCAGCAATCCAATGCCGTGTATGAACAAGAACGACGTGGGCTCGAACGCGAGGTATGTCTCTTTCACTTAAGAACGGCCAGACTTTAAATGCAAATATCATAAAGAGTAAAACAAATATTGTGACTTTCTGGAATAAACTCATCAGTTGAAAAGAAATATAACTGTTACGATTAATACTACAAAAGCACCGCAATATTTACCTAAAATTATTGACGTTTCGGCAACAACTGTTGCCTTTTTCGACCTGATACCTCTCCGCTGGGAGTCGCTGCAGTTGTCGCAGCTGAGAGTAGTAAGTCGTCGTAGACATGGGAGAGCAAAATCCGGCAGGAAGCCCAAGTCGTCATGAACAGAGACGAGGGGTCTTCCTGCTCTTATCAGTTCGAAAAAGGCGACAGTTGTCACTAATTTTAGGTAAATATTGCGGTTGTTTTGTAGTATTAATCGTAACAGTTAGATATTGTGACTGTTGTAAATTACTTGTAACAGTCAAAGAAGTGATTTTCAAATGCGCTGACTTTCAGCATTCCATATTTGAGTCATCGGATGGTAATTCTTCAATCTTCATAATGGTAGTATCGTGCACCGGGTAATACCAGATAAACAAGAAGTGACGTACTGATATTCATGTGCAGGATTTGCTTTTGTCTGTCATAATCATAGAAATTGAGGCTGTTATATGAAACCACAAATAGCGGTAGTTGTTGGACTCTGCCGTGTACTTGAAGTATCGCGGTGGTTATTGCACTGTGACTTGTACACAAAGTGATGATGTCCGATGATGACAGATCGGAGAGCGCGAGTTCAAGAGACAGCAGGAGAAGTTGGAGAAAGATCGCATAAGGCAGGATTACAGGGCAAAACTGGTGCTCACGGAGCAGCAGTACAACCATAAAATTGTGAGTTAACTGGCACTTGTTCATTTACCATCAATACAGTACGTCCTTAGATTTGTGAGTTCTGCTCAGCGTCTCATCTAGAACTGATGCTGTTTATTCACAGCCGTCTACTTCTACGTAGACTTAGACCTTTTCATTTTTGGTCACATGAACTGCAAAACATATACATTTACCTAAAAAGTAACATCTGATTTCTGCGTGATATTTTGTGCATTACTTTCACTTCTGTGCAATTTGTCACTAAGGCTCTTTGATAAGTCTCATGAACACTAATGTTGAAAACGGTGTTTCTCGAACGTACTCTTATGGCACTTACTTACTAGTATAGTCGTGGAATGAAGGCCTTAAAACGATGTTGTTGTTGTATGTAGATTGGTGTGTTTATTTTGCTGTCTGCATCCTTGGACTTTGGGTGCTCTACAAATGTTGTATTATCATTATTATTATTATTATTGTTATCGCCAGGACAAATGAATTTCAATTATTTATAAATTACGGCTTAAGGTGGTATCAGTAGGCCTAGACTAACGTTGTTTTTGTGAGCTATGTTTCAACTGTTATGATATTATGAACTGCCAGTGTTTGTTCTAATGTTGCAGACTGTTAGTAAGTGTCTGTTGTAAGTAGTCTGTTGCAGTAATGTTGAAGTGTTTTATGTCTTGTGTCCTGTTTGAACATTGTTTTATTATGAGCTATTCGGTCTCATGACCGCCATTTTGAAATAAACACTTACTTACTTACTTTTCAATATTATCTGTTGGTGACCTATGACTTTCAAACTTGACTTATGTAGGACCAAACAAGACCAACATACCCAATATCGAGGTGAAAGAGCAGTCAGTTAAAAAAGTTAATGTTTGGACATACAGACATGCTCGGAGGACCAATTGCTCTAGCTGGACAGTCGGTAAAAGATGTAGCCTTTGAAAAATGCCCATAATATGGTGAAAGCTTGGTTAGGGAACCAGACTGTTGTTGATGATGAAACATGGAGGTATATCGCCATCATCATCATCGTCTGCTTGTTTATAGTGCACCCATTACAAAAAGTACATAAGTGTGTTAAAATGGTCAGTGGTAAACACAAAATCAGAAGTCAAACGTAGTGAGATACGAGCTAACACAAAAATGCTGACGTAAAACGTGCGTCCTCAGGCTGCTGTCTAAATTCCTCTGGGTCGGCCACGGCGCAAATGTTGTCAGGCAGCGAGTTCCATGTGGCGGGAACGTGCGTGTGAGAAAGCACGTTCGCAGCCGTGGCAGTGTGAAGTCCGTTGAAGATGTCGACCGAAATTCAGAACGTGTCCGCCATGTTATGAGTGAAGATGTTGTTGTACACACGACAGGAGCAGACAGCTCGTAAACTGAAGCAGGAGACAATGGCGCAGCTGAGCGCCAAGCAGCACAAGCTGGACATGCTGAGGAACATCATCAACCAGGAAAGTGACAGTGGTAGTGTGAGCTCTCGTCTCCGCAACACAGGTGATGATGACGACTGGACGACAAGTTCCACAGTTAATATTTTATATGCACGCACAACAACATGGAGATTTTTGTACTAGTATCAGATAGCTGGCATAAAGGAGCATTCCCGTCCTTCAAGATTCCGGTGGTAGGTGAAGAAAGAATAAGGCCAAGCCACCATTTTGGGTTCATGCTTCGAGTTTTCTTCAGTGCCTGGACAGATGGCAGGAAGAGCTTCCGGCCTGTAAATAACCTGCGCCATTTATTCCCAACGGTTCTCTGTGGAAACAAGTGGAAAATGATAATAGATATTATGCAGTGTAGACTGTAGAGATTCCCTTTGATTGTGTGTTTGTTTGTGTTTTATAATGTCAGAGAGTCTGGGTCCCATCTCTCAGTAGTCTCCTAGTCTAGCTCTGACCTTCCAAAATTTAATAAACTTTTCTCTGGTCCATGTTCTACCTATTTCCCAAATTTCATTAAAATAAACCCATAACGTTTTTTAGTTATCCTGCTAACAAATATAAAAATAGATGAAAAGTACTCTGAGAGCGCCAATGACAATGGCAACTCCCCGCGAAAGTTTGTCACCAACACTTTGCAACATCGTTACTTCCACATCCCTCTACCGATCGTAACGAAACACAAACGTGGTCTTCCCTTTCCCCTAGGAACCTTCCCATAAAATTTGGTACAAATCCGTCCACGATTTTTTTATTTTTCGTGGTCACAGACAGACACACGAACCAACGCCGGTAAAAACATACTCCCTCACTTTCGTGGGGAGAAACAGACAGACAATAAGTGGCGATAACGGAACCCCGCAAACATTGATGGAGATGATGATGATGTTGATTTCAGGTGCGGCATCAGCCAGTCGTGCCGGACCATCATCACGTATATATCCAGCTACATCGGAGCCAGATCTGGCATCCATAGGAGCTCCGGAAGCTGGACGACGTGTGGCACCAACAGCCACACCGCGGGCAGCTGCGCAGCGTGCCGGCCAGCAGGCAGCGCCAATGACACAGCCGGTTAATAGAACTAAACCTCGGACCAAGTCACCACCGCCCGTCAAACCAGTGAGTTGTCATCTTGTATCGATGCACCGTTTCGGCTGCATTTTTCTTCAGCAACTAGGGTGGTCAAAGAATATTGATGATAGGCCGTATCGCATGTTCTACTGATGATGGTATGGTCCTGCTGCTGCATGCTATTATCGATGATCGAATGATCCCTCTTGCTACATATGCCACAGCAGAGACTCAGTGCTTTTCAGTGGGCCATAAAACCCGAAAATTGTCCCTTCCTGTGGATGGATCTCGACCTCCCCTTCTATCACATTGTTCTTTGGGCCTATACAAGTCAGCTCGTAAAATGGCAATGTTAGTTGCAAAGAGTCGACCGTCAGTCCCGTGTGGGGCTAATTTTTTGGGTTAATTTTATGTTGTAGTGTATTTTGTTATGGTTGCATGTTTGCTTTTGTTGAATTTCTTTCAGTTTTTCAGTACTAAGTCAAGAGATTGGCTGGGAAGAACGTCTCCAAAATGACCTACTTTGTGTCAAGTGGGACGTAAAACCAGAACTTAATCATCAATCTCACGCTTTATAATATTTTAAAAATTAATGAGGCAGATATTTTAAGGTGACCGCCAAAATCAGTCTGCGTACACTTTTTCTTTGAGGGGAGACGAGATAAGTTAGTGTTTGCTTGTTTACAGAAACCTGTTGTGAGCGGTAAATTTCATCGTCGATCCAGGTCGTCTGGCGAAGTGTGGCTGGATCATCGTCCTTCGGGCACTGTTGAAATTGGTGAGTTCCCCAGTGTAGCTCTGATGCAGGTGTATCATATGTGAATGATGGTTTACTAACAGGTGCATAGCTAGACTGTGCTATTGCCTCCCTTTGAAAGACGGAGAAAAGTTTCATCTGATGCCTGAAATATTGATAATGGATGTATTCTAGCTGCAGTTTGGCCGGTTTATGTCATCTGAATACTTAAAACGCACATATTCGGCCAAAATATGTTTCCACTTTATACCTACTCCCGAACTGACTACTTATCATAAACTAGGTGATGCAGTGGGTAGAGCATTGTACTTGCGATCAACAGGTCCTACTACAAATCCTACTCGGGCAAAGCTGCGTAACAACCTTGGGCAAGTTTTTCACACCTATGTGCCTCTGTCACCAAGCAGTATAACTTGGTACTGGCCAAGGGGCGGTGATGCTCTTTGGTTTGGAAGGTAACTGCAGGCCTGGCGGAAAGTAATGGCAGCCTACCGCCGGGTGGCTGACTTATAGTCACCTGCGGGCTGACTACCTGTACACCGGGATCAGCTCTGGGCCCAACGCTCGGTAACGACCATGTGAAGCCTTTTTATTATAAACTATTTTTATCATGTGCACTGCCGAACAGTCTTGGCTTTATGATAAGTGCTGTTTTTACTTCTTCCTCCTGATAGGAGTGCAGAGTATTGACGTCAGTGTGTCTGTATGTCTCTCTGCTCATTTGCATGTCTCAGTAACCTCTCGACCAACTTCAAATTTTCTATACATGTTAACTGTGGCTACGGCTCAGTTCTTCTGTGATGACGGTGCATATTGATGTTGTCTACTTCCAGTGGATGACATATTTTCACATAATGGACCATATGCACGTGGGCGGTGGGAGGATAGTGTAACAGCCTAGCACGGATGGATTGCTCAGCAGTGGTAGTGTGGCGTGGCAGCCTAGGGAGGCGTGTCGGTGTCGTGGCTGGCTGCCACCACGGTGTGCTCGGTGGAGAGTGTGAGTGGGCGTGGGTCGCTGGGGCACCGCGGTGAAGTTGCTGTCTAGGACTGCCTTGTTGTCAAACTCACTGGATGCTCTGTGAACTGTACAGTGTGCAGTCATTTAAGAACTTTTGCTTGATGTTTGGAACTGAAATATGTGTGATTATTTTGCTTTCTTTCAATATTTTTCTTGTTAAATTTTTGACTAGTAACAGTAAATTGGAATTTCTAGTTAAGTAATCAAACGCCTTGCGTTGTTAGTTGATTGTAATCGATTAAAGCCAGTGGTTCAGAAGTTGCTATTATATACTCTTTGTGGCGTATGTGCTTGTGCTGCAGTGTGTGTGGTATCAGAGATGTCATAGAAATGTAGGCAAATTACAGTTACTGTTATCGTCAAAAATGTAGTCTACATTCAGTTGAAATAAACAATGTTTAATTCGTACTGCCAACAGACTGCTGTAAGCCATTTTGGGGGTTTAAATAGAAAAGGATGATTTATTGGAACAAATTAAGTAAGGCATAAGACAGATAAATTTCGATGACAAGATTTTTAATCGATTAAATTTTGTAGTAATGAATGGATTAATTACTTGTTGAAAATTGGAGCCCAGTTTTTTGTGCATTGTATAACAAGAAGCATAGCACTGTTTGTATATATATGTGCAACAATGTACTGTAATATTTGTACTAAGCTGAAGAGCTGTTTTGGAAAGGCTGTGAATATAGAGGCAAGCTATGTCGTATATAGTTCACTTTGTTTGTAAATTATACGAGTTTAGTTATTTCGTTACAGAAGCATTAGTGACTTTTTCTCTACATTTCATATGAAACGAATCAAAGATATACAAAGTTAAAATCAAACTTTGAAAATGATAGTATTAGAGATGTAAAAAAACATGTTTTTTTGCGGCGTGTTTTTTTTTTGTTGTTTTAAAACTTTTTTTTTTTTGTTTTTTATGGTGGCCATTACTGTCTACATTCGACGCATGGTTTGATCATTGAAATTAAATGGATGCACTAAATTATCATATACAATAAGTAC
>Ga0209780_1001496_pt1 | contig 15475 bp, 14 predicted proteins | sample WorMetexBAHAMAS2_FD_187384 | JGI IMG/M metagenome (GOLD analysis project Ga0209780, IMG submission 187384) | Marine gutless worms symbiont microbial communities from Max Planck institute for Marine Microbiology, Germany - Inanidrilus exumae... | ecosystem: Host-associated > Annelida > Digestive... | reverse complement strand
TTACTAGTGAACATAAACATAGAATAAATGCATTTTTAAACACATTAAATCCTATGGATATATGGATCGTATTATTACTGTTGATGATGTGATCTCCAAATCTACTCACGACCTTTTTAACAAGATGTGTATCCCGTCGCATTGTTTGAATCATCTCTTGCCTGACCATTGTGTGTCTCATAATTTGCGGCTACGTGGTCATGGGTTTCAACTCCCAACACATAGTACTGTCTTGCATAGGAACTCATTTGTAACTCGTTCATTGTTCCTGTATGTCTGAATTCTGATGTGCGTTTGTTTCATCTTTTTCAATAAAAGGTTGTTCAAGGTTGTTCATTCATCGTCGCAGCGAACTACTTCCTCTCATCACTGCAGCGTCCGGCGCATAGGCATAGGAATCAAATTGACAGTGAGGTTCACTAATTTGATGAAAATCCAGAACCGCACAGCACTAATCGCATTGGCATCAGAATAGTTCCCTGAGCTATTGTACAACGTTGACATCATGATCCTATGTTGAGCAGTTTTAGTAGAGCTCCAACTTGTGACAGACAGATGAACAGACACACACGTCAGCATGTACCACGCTTACATAGTGTTGTGTGGTAAAATCATATGAGGAAAGGTTAATTAATGCCACAGCTTTTTTGGGTAACACTATGTCATTATTGGCTTGTGTTGCTGTATACTGTGTGATGGTCATTAGATAGCTGTTTGATGGTATTTGCTAAATGCATTTTGAAGCTGTGATGTTAGTATATTGGCAGTTGCATGTTGTTGTTTGGTTTATCATTTTCTTTCACTTGACTTTTCTTTGTATCTGTCTTCCGTGGTCTCCCTGTATCTCCGTGGATAAGTGTAGGAGGCAACCCAGCACTGCATCTCAGCATTGTCAACTCACTCAAGTCCTGACGATGCTGTGTATTGTGCTGTTGGTTCTGTGTTAGGTATTGTTGGCATTATTCAGAGGCGCAACACATCTGCATCATTATTTTGTCAATGAAGTTTGATATGCTGATGTGATGGTGCTGATCTGAACTGACAGTTGCATATTTCCAGCGACAGCACATTGCATAGCTTCACATTTGTTTGAACTAGTGTTAGTTGCTGAGACTGCTGGATCAGCAGCGGAGACTGCTGGAGCAGCTCTGTTCACTTCATCTCGGCTCAACTGAGCAGCGGTGGTTGTATCAGCCACTGATTGTCCTTGCTAGTGACTTGTGTCCTGAATGCCTCAGTCAGCCGCCGTCATGGCATCAGCTGGTGTGGTAGATGCTGTTGATGGCCGACCCGGCATCAAGTATGTCTAGCATTGTGTCTTTGTATCAACTACATCATACTGTGTTGCTGGTAGTGAGCCAGATAACTACTGCTTTCAACTTTTTAGGTCGACGCCTCCGAGTCAACCTAATAAAGTGGGTCTCAAATGTCCGCTTGTCCGTCCGTCCACAAAAAGTTCCTTTGATTTCAATGAAATTTGGTACGTAGGTAGAGGTCGACGACGACGGTATGCTGTATGACCTGATTCAAGGTCAAGGTCACGAGCCCTTTAAAGTCGGAATTTCCGCCATTTTCAAGGGTTATCTCTTGCCCCATTTACAATGGTGGCTGGCAAATGACGATAGATTCTTAAATTAGGGGGCAATACATAAAGCATATAGGGGCCGGATTTTTGAATTTTGTCCTAGTTTTTGTGTCACCGTGCGTGACATTGAAGTTTGTAGTAAGTAGCCATCCACAAAAAGTTTCTTTTATTTGATTTTAATGAAATTTGGTATGTAGGTGTAGGTCGATGACTGATGCATGACGGTATGCAGTATGACCCGATCCAAGGTCAAGGTTACGAGCACTTGAAAGTAGGAAATTCGGCCATTTTCAAAGGCTGTCTCCTTCCCCATTTATAATGGGGGCTGGCAAATGACCACAGATTCTTAAATTAAGGCACAGTACCGAAAGCTTAATCGGGGCCGGATTTTTGATTTTTATCCTAGTTTTTTTTGTGTCACGTGACTTTGAAGTTTGCAGTAAGTAGCCGTCCACAAAAAGTTTTTTGATTTTAATGAAATGTGGTAAGTAGGTAGTTGATGACCCATGCATGACGGGATGCAGTATGACCCGATCCAAGGTCAAGGTCACGAGCCCGTGAAAGTCGGAAATTCAGCCATTTTCAAAGGCTATCTCCTCCCCTATTTATAATGGAGGCTGGCAAATGACCACGGATTCTTTTATTGGGGCACAATACCTAAAGGTTGTTGGGGCCGGATTTTTGATTTTGTCCTAGTTTTTGTGTCACGTGACTTAAGTTGGCTGTAACAGTAAGTAGGAGTCGGCCGCCAGTCCTGTACGGGGCTACGTTTATTTAACTGTCTTTTCTACTGTGCGATGCTATGCTAGCGCGGTATATGCTGTTGTCATGTGTCCGTCTGTTGGTCTGTCACACGCTGGTATTGTACCAAAACAGCTAAACCTAGGATCACGCAAACATTGTAATACGACAGACAAGGGACTCTAGTTTTGTGATGCCAAAGATACCGGTGAAATATAAATGGGATCACCCCCAACAGGGGCGCCAAATAGAGGTGGGGTAGTTTCAAACGTTGTTGGTGTTGTTTGCGTGATCTTACATTTAGCCGTTTTGGTACAGTACTGGCGTATGACGGATGGACACTCTATGTCAGCATATACTGTGCTGTAAAATTACTACACTCTAGAGCTTTGATCATGCGATCGCTTATCAGTTAAGTGAAGTTTATTTGGTTAGTCGTACTGGTAGTTATTTTCAATTTGCTAATGTAAACTATAGTGACTAATGCATTGTTTAAATTGTACTTGAGTAGTGATGAACAAGGCTGGAAGACAAAGCTGAAAGTGCCTCCGAAGGACACTAGAAAACAGACTACGGTTAGCTAACTCTATAATTAGGTTATATGTGTCAGTAGATGTAACATATTCAGCATAGCTATTAGCTAAACTGGATATGTATTGATTGATTAATTGACTGACTGGCTGAGTTAAGATTATGCATCTCACTCGACATGGAGTGGCTCAGTTTCGGAGACATTCTTCACAGCCAATGTCCTGGCATTGTACTGAAGAAACTAAACCCAACACAATCAAAGCAAGCAACACAGGAATAAAACGATTTAAGTTAATACCAAAAAACACCAAAAATACTATAGCTAAACGAACAAAAAAACGAAATCTAAACCTGAGTCAATATGCAAATTTAAGATCTGTTTACCTGTGTGTGCATGTTACTGTGCACAACTGTTGTACACAATACAGCACAGAACAGTTCTGATTATTTTCCATCCTTACCTCCAGACAGTCATCACAGCTATGATGCTGTCTATTAAAACAAGGTGTAACCATACTGGCCCGCCGTGCAGTGTCGACCGCCGACACTGCCCACGCGCCTGGCCCGGCGGCGGCCGACCAGCCACATGCCCGGCGACCGGTCCGCCTGCCCGCCAGCAGCATTACAGCCGACAACAGATGCCTGCGGGCCAATAATAATATTTGTAGTGTAAGTAATATTTGTTGGGTGATGTAAATCGATCATATTGGATACATGTTGTACAGATTCATCAATAGCAGTTGTGTCAATTATCTGCAGTTATCTCTTCAGACTCGACATAATAAAAACGATCTCAAATGTCCGTCCGTACGTCCAAAAAACTTTCTATGATTTCACTTTCAATGACATTTGGCGTGTAGTTAGACGGTATACAGTATGACCCAATCCAAGGGCAAGCTCACGAATACTTGAATATAAAGTTTGTGTAATTTGTGGTTAGTCTTCGATGATGAAATTCATTGTCAGTTCTGCTACTGACTGTTGTGATGTCTCGTTCATTCTGAGAAGATAAGCTCATAAGTAGAATGTCAATGTCAATGTTGTGTGATGTCTGCCATGAAAAATACTATTTATAGTTGGAAATTCTTCCATTTTAGGTCCACTTTTCGGCAGAGTTGACATAATAAAGCCGGTTTCAAATGTCCGTCCGTACGTCTGTTTGTCCACAATAGGCTTCTTTGATTTGAATGAAATTTGGTTTGTAGGTAGAGGTCGATGACTGATGCACGACGGTATGTAGTATGACCCGATCCAAGGTCAAGTTGGAAATTCGGTCATTATCAACAGCTGTCTCTGCTATTTACAATGGGAGCTGGCAACTGACCACTGATTCTTAAACTAGGACACTATCTAAATTTGATCGGGCTGGATTTTTGACATTTATTCTAGTTTTTGTCACATAACTTTCAAGTTGACAGAAACGTCAGTTGTGAAGAATCGACTGTCAGTCCCATACGGGGCTAATTTATTTTTTTGAATTGTATTTTAGGAACAGTATTGTGAAAGTTTACTAAAATAATGCCACGAAAATATGTGAGAGTCATAAAAGGATGGCCACCAGTGCCTGAACAACACCTAGCGTCATTTGTTTTGTTTTGTCATTTGTTGTGGGGACGTCAAGGCACTTGTACTTAACATTTTTACAATGGTGAAACTCAAAAAGTTGAATTTTCATAAAAAATACATGATTTTTTGTTTTCTTGCTAGTCTGTCAAGAATACAAATGTTGCCATGTCAGCAGTGCAAACAGTGAACCAGTTGTCACCTATCTGAGTGCTTTCTCATATGTTTGAAATTAGTGGTTCTAAAATAGTATATATCCGGTGAAACTTGTTTCACAAGAATGTCATGCTCGCATGAACACTGCCCCATTAGTGCTCCGGGCCTGTAATGTGCCAATTGATTTGCTTATCCTGGCACTACTTACTTACTTAATTGAAGTTTACAGTGCCAGTTGTGGAACATGTCAGCACTATTGGAATAAAGTTTGCGTAATTTGTGGTTTGTCTTCGATGATGAAATTCATTGTCAGTTCTGCTACTGACTGTTGTGATGTCTCGTTCATTCTGAGAAGATAAGTTCACAAGTAGAATGAATCAATGTCCTGTGATGTTTGCCATCAGAAATACTATTTCATAAGTTATGTCACTGTCGGGATGTTAATAAAACTGTGGTAATGTGCCCCATATGGGCTCTGGGGATGTTATGACTTGTGCTTCATTTGTTTATTCTGACACTATGTAAATTGTTTCTTTGCTTACTTAACTTTCTTACTTATTCCTTACTTACTTGTTTACTTATCTACTGTGTTGAGAATAGGCCCATTCTGTTTGAGGCCGGATGTTGTAAGTAACCTTTGTTTAGTTCTTTATGTGTTTATTTTGTGTTGTTGTATATATTGTTACAGTTTACAGCTGCACGTTTGCTTTTTACGGGTGTTAGATTTAGTTTTCAGTACTAAGTCAAGAGAATGGCTGGGGAGAATGTCTCTGAAATGACTTATTTTGTGTCTGGTGGGACGTAAAACCTTAACACAATGAATGTGGTGCTGGTTGCGTTGTACACAGGACGTCACTGATACTAAAGGCAATGAGTTTGATGACTACTGCTTGCACCGTGAGCTACTGATGGGTATCTTTGAGAAGGGCTGGGAGAAACCGTCGCCCATTCAAGAAGCCAGTATTCCTATTGCACTGACTGGCCGTGACATCTTAGCACGAGCAAAAAACGGCACGGGCAAGACTGGCGCCTATGCTATACCGATACTGGAGCGAATTAATGTCGACAGGAACGAAGTTCAAGGTATCTAACGGTCTGTTTGCTTGGTGCTGACTAATAATAAAAATAATAATAATCTAGCTTGTATAGCGCCCATATATCAAAGACTCCAGTGGTGAATTGGTTGTCGTCAGTGATCAAGCGTTATTACTGGCCCATTTGCACAGACTAATTAATAATGGTCACTGGTGTCTGTCATCTGTTGTCTGTCATCTGTCGTGGTCTGTAACACTCCACGACAGGCCTGCAGGCGCCTACACCCATGTAGGCCAGGTGATGATGTCATGCAGCTTCCAGTCTAATTATAGCTGCACGGTTGCGCGGCGGGCCAGTTGTGTTACGTCCCGTTAGGGTGACACCTTGTTTGTACAGCTATGTCATGTAAATCTCTGTCTGTGAATCCAGTCATTGTCATTACCATTGATGAGCAAGCTTTGTATATGTATAGCCAAACCAATCTTCAGCCACTAGTCACTCTTCAGCCACTAGTGGAGCTATTGATGAAGCTAGTACTGATGATGTGATGATGTTCTGTCTGTGACTGTGTCCAGCTCTGATAATTGTTCCTACTCGAGAGCTGTCGCTGTAGCTAGTACTGATGATGTGATGATGTTCTGTCTGTGACTGTGTCCAGCTCTGATAATTGTTCCTACTCGAGAGCTGGCGCGGTCGCTAGTACTGATGATGTGATGATGTTCTGTCTGTGACTGTGTCCAGCTCTGATAATTGTTCCTACTCGAGAGCTGGCGCTGCAGACCAGTCAGATCTGCATTGAGCTGAGCAAACACATCGGCTGCAAGGTGATGGTGACGACCGGAGGCACCAACCTCAAAGATGACATCCTCCGACTCTATGACCCAGGTACTACCATCCAATCCACGTACTATTATGGGCAGGTGCTTCATGGCAGAGACTGGCCTCTGTGATGGTGATGATGAGCTATTGTGACTGGCTCAGTTACAGCTACATGACAGTAGCACACTCTCTTAGCATGTTTTCCCCATTTGCCAATGCAGTTACGTTAGTTTGTCTCATGTCTAGTCTAAGCCCAGTCCTTTGACGTATGTGTATATTCTTGCTCAGCGTTCACGACATCAGTGTCTGAGCCACAGTTACTGACTGGATAACAATGTGATGAGGCTCCTCGGCCAAAGTAGAAATGCTCACTTGTCATTTCTGTGAATTACTTGTGAAAAACATTCAAATATGTGTAACTGCAGAAATATGCAAGTTTTTAAAATCATTTACACACAGGTGGTACTTGGACATGATGCGGACTGGACGTGATCACGCAGGTGGTACTTGGACATGATGCGGACTGGACGTGATCACGCAGGTGGTACTTGGACATGATGCGGACTGGACGTGATCACGCAGGTGGTACTTGGACATGATGCGGACTGGACGTGATACTTGTAGTGAGTGATGACAAACGTCTTGCAAGTAGCTTAGTTGTACTAAGAGGTCTAAAGTGTAACCTCATTCTGAGTAGATGGCCAGACTAGTAACACTGTTCAGTGGTGTCTGTCGTTGTCTGTAACACTCCCGGAGGGCCTGCAGGCGGCTTCCGACACGCAGGCAGCCTTCTGTGTAATTGTGGCTGCATGGCAGACCAGTCGTGTTACGTTCCGTTAGGGCGAGCGACAAGGTGAGTTATGTGTGTGTGTGTGTGTACTTGATGTGATTTACAGTTCACTTGATCGTCGCGACGCCCGGTCGTATATTGGATCTGATGAACAAGGAGCTCGTCAAGACTGATACGTGTAAAATACTTGTTCTTGACGAGGTCTGTATGTCACGGATGTCAGTCAGCTGTGATGCACAGTTCACAGTTTATCTACTGTTGTATAAGCCAAGGCTCTAAAATGCCAAAAATTAAAATAAATGCTAAATTTTAAGTGTGAGACACGTGCTGTAACACTTTAATCTGTCAGTCGCCATCTTTAAATGTACAACCTAGCACAGAGATGTGTATAGTGAGTGCCCTAGTAGATGGGTGGTCTAAGACCAAGAGCTCTAGTAGGTCTAAGACCAAAGGCCCTGATATAGACAGAGATGTGTATAGTGAGTGCCCCAGTAGATGGGTGGTCTAAGACCAAGAGCTCTAGTAGGTCTAAGACCAAAGGCCCTAATATAGACAGAGATGTGTATAGTGAGTGCCCCAGTAGATGGGTGGTCTAAGACCAAGAGCTCTAGTAGGTCTAAGACCAAAGGCCCTGATATAGACAGAGATGTGTAGAGTGAGTTGTTTGTTGTAGGCGGACAAACTGTTGTCTCAAGACTTTCAAGGCATGCTTGATGGTATTATCAGACTACTGCCGCAGAATCCACAGATTATGCTCTATTCTGCAACATTTCCACTTTCCGTCGAAGAGTTTATGGTGAGTTCACATCGTTGTGTTTATGCAGCGAGTTGTTTTGTCCACTGTTGTTGTGGTTGCTCTCGCGTACAGCACTGTTGTAGACTGACACTGTGAGTGATTTTGTGTACTAGTCTTCTCTGGACATTGAACCAGGTTTCCCAAAACTATGCCTTCTGGCATAGCTGTTGGAGGTTTTTACAGATTGGACAATCTGTGTGTCAGCCAACAAACACTATCAAAGCTCTGAAGAACTTAGAGAGCTGTGAGGTCATAGACTGGTTGGACGTTGTCCATTGTTGAGTGACCAGCTGACTGCAGTAATGCTGCATTGTTTATGCTGGCTCTGTGGCACCGCTCCTGTGTCTGTTAGTGAACCTTCCGACAGGCCTGCTGGTTAGGTATAGGAGACCTGTCTGTGCTGATGCTGTTGAGGTATTTGCGACAGTTTTGGTTTTGCTGTAATTTGTCGTGCCAGTAACTGTGACTCGCTGGTGTCTCTGTCGTGCCAGCAACTGTGACTCGCTGGTGTTTGGTTGTGTCTCCAGCGAAAACATCTCAACAGTCCGTACGAGATCAACCTGATGGACGAGTTGACATTGAAGGGCGTCACACAGTACTACGCGTTTGTGCAGGAAAGACAGAAAGTTCACTGCCTCAACACATTATTCTCAAAGGTCAGTCTGCTACATCGCTGACGTCATTCCGTCTCAGTATCCCATGCATTCTGTCATGTTTTGCACACGACTAATGGCGATTCTTGTATAATAGATGGATTGACATGCGACACTGTCGAGTGTTGTGATACTGGTGAGTTGATTTCAGTGTGACCTACTGGTCACACATGCAAACATGCTCGTGATTATTGTTGTTGCCTCGCACTGCGTCTGTTGTCAGCTGTTGTGTCATTGTACCTAATAATAATAATCTTCGTTCATTTAACTGCAGACAAACCGCGCAGTCAACACAGCACAAAAATCTGCCACGCAAGGTTAAGCACGGCTAAACTGCTGCCACAATATGGCGCACAGCAATTAATCAACCGCACCGGCTTAACCTAGTGAACATTCACCAGATGGAGCGACCAGCACACATATGATAAAGTAGCTCACTACTCAATTTATCAACCACGTAAGGATGAAAGGCTGAGTTGGCCTAGTTGGCTGACCTATAGCGGACGTCTGACCCACATAAGTGGTCACACGTCAGCAGCAGCTTTAGCGTGGGACGGGGAAAGTTCTCCGGTTAAAGACCGGCGTTCTACCACTGTGTAACACGGCCAATCTGTGGTTGTTATAATTGTGGTCTGATGTGTTGTTGTAATGAGTGTCTGGGTTCTGTGGTGTGGTTGTTGTAATGAGTGTCTGGTGTGGTACAGCTGCAGATCAATCAGTCAATCATCTTCTGCAACTCGACACAGCGAGTGGAGCTGCTGGCTAAGAAGATCACTGAACTCGGCTACTCATGTTTCTATATTCACGCCAAGATGAACCAACAGCATCGCAACCGAGTGTTTCATGATTTCCGGCAAGGACTTGGGCGCAACCTCGTCTGCTCCGGTTTGTCATCACACCATCATTTCCAACATAGGAGGAGTTGATAAAATGTGACATGAGTTCATGACTCACTGGCCAGTGTGTCTACTATGTCCATGGACGTAGTGATGAATAACTAGGCATCCAGTCCTCCTGACGATGACGTTGGCTATCCTTAACCTGGCAGAACTACATCTCCACCCAAGACCTTGTCCCCGATGTGGCCCAGTTTTGTGCTGCTTCCAGTCAACCAACCCGTCTGTGGTTGATGTGTCTGAATGTGGTTGTTTCATCAGACACAAATCTGTAATCACTGTGTGATCATGTCGCTAATCTAATGCTGTTGTTTGTTGGTCACCGATCGGTTTGACGATGTTTTAGTTTAGCATAATATATAGCCAACATGCGATGTGAATGGTGTCTGGCCTATAAGCGTGGATAAGCTAAACCTAAATTGTGTTGAAAGTGCTGTTAAACTGCAGCCTATGAACGTGGACATGTTAAACTGCAGCCTATGAACGTGGACATGTTCAATAAGTTTACATTCATGGAACATGTACCACTTGTACTACCAGTGTCACTGCTGCAGTGTCACTGATGCATTGACAGTTCCACATCATGTCATCATTGACAAGAAAGCACCGCAGTGCGCGATGAAGATGGTTCTTTAGACAATCTGACTCGAATCAGTAGTTTTGTTGGTTGAGAGGGTATTTGATTGGTTGAGCCCAGGACAGTGCAGTGTGTGTGTGTGTGGTCCAGACTTGTTTGATTGATTGAGCCCTGGACAGTGTAGTGTGTGTGTGTGTGTGTGGTCCAGACTTGTTTGGTTGATTGAGCCCTGGACAGTGTAGTGTGTGTGTGTGTGGTCTAGACTTGTTTGGTTGATTGAGCCCTGGACAGTGCAGTGTGTGTGTGTGTGGTCTAGACTTGTTTGATTGATTGAGCCCTGGACAGTGCAGTGTGTGTGTGTGTGGTCCAGACTTGTTTGATTGATTGAGCCCTGGACAGTGCAGTGTGTGTGTGTGGTCTAGACTTGTTCACGCGAGGCATTGACATCCAGGCTGTCAACGTTGTCATCAACTTTGACTTTCCGAAGCATTCAGAGACGTACCTACATCGCATTGGTCGATCAGGCCGATATGGACACTTTGGCATTGCCATCAACCTCATCACCTATGATGACAGGTTTTTACATCTCAACTGGTCATCTCTGAATCTATCTGTTCATTGGCTGACCTTACGTCCTTGCGTGGTGTAGTCTTGTTTAACCTTGCATAGATTGTACCTGGTAATTACTCATATGTCCATGTAATATCTACTTTGTGTGCCAAAAAAGTAATCTCTTTGGTTTTTACTGCATGATGTCACGAGCTAGTGCATATATGCTATGGCTGAATGTTTCAACATTTAGTGTGGTATTGTGGGGGAAGGGTTCATGTATTTGTGATGAATACAGAATTTGTTTTAGGGCTGGTTGCACCAACCATACTTGAATTAAATACTGCTTCACCATCTCCAGTTAGATGCTCATTAACATAAAGTGCATTGCATCATCACCAGTGTTGTCCCAATCTCTACTTAAATATCCACATGAGTTAACTGGTAATTTTTGAACATTGAAAAATTAAGCAACAAATTTGTCTGTCTGTCTGTCACAAGTCTGTGTTCTATCAAAGTGGCTAAATTCATGATCACACATCCATATTTGAATGCCGTAGGCAGGTTTGGTATTGAGCGTCACCCGTATACTAAGAGCCGCATTGGCCAAATTCCGTGTGTGTGTATGTATGTGTGTGTGTGTAACTACTCCTCCCAAACCACTGAACCGATTTGTATAAAAATTATGCCAGCAAATAGAGCGTTTTATGCTGATTGCTATAGGCTACTTGGATTTGAAATATTTACCCCCACCATATTTAAACCCCACAAAAGCCATTTCTTGTGGCCCCGTAATGTTAATCCAATGGGAAATAGAGGTCTCTTCTAATGCCCATTCCTGAATCAATAAGAAAATATTCGCGGTTTATGGCTCAAATGACGTGGTTCAGCTCAAGGATGGTCCTTTTTGGGGTTAGGACGAGTGACATCGTTTGGGGGAATTGTGCCCCCCAAAAACCAAAAAGGGGCGTGAACCGGCATTTTCAAGCCAAACTAGCATAATATTGAAACTCACATATCTCGGCCACGGTTCGGACGATTTCGACAAAGTTTTTCATGGTGACGCAGTTCGACACTCGTGACACGCCCGACCGTTAAAAATTCGACATTTCGAAAATCCAAGATGGCAGCGAATAATTACCATATCTCAGCCACGGTTGGAACGATTTCGACAAAATTTGACACACTGATGCACTTCGACCTTCTTGACCTTCTCGACCGTTAAAAATTTGAAATTTTAAAAATCCAACATGGCGGCATCCGCCATCTTGAAATTTCGAAAAATCGCGATATCTCGGCCACATTTGAAGCGATTTGGCATAGTGATGTAGTTCCACCACCTTGACCGTTCTGACCGTTTTGTGAAATTTGACCTAAGGAAACAATGACTCTCCTCAATCACCAGAAAACCAGCCTACGAGCTTGATTTAGTTCATGTCTGATTTGTAGTATTTACTTTAGAGGGAGGGTTCAATTAGGCGGGAAAGGCAGGTTTTGGATGCCATTTTGTTACCTTTTTGGAAGATAGATTAGTAAAGTGTGATGGTCTTCTCAGCTGTACCGTAACACATGAGAAACCCATTAAACACTAAAAATGTGTAATAAATAAGATGAAGGTATGCATTGGAGGAGCATGAGGATGAGGATGGAAGATAGGAGGCAGTGAATTAAGAGAGATGGGGTTTAGCAGGTAAGTAGGCAAGGTAACGTGAGGCAATCAGTACAGGTGTGCATCTGGATCAGCGTCAGTTAGATCACAATAAACATTCATTGAACTAATGGTCTATGTTGCCTCGGCAGTAACCCATAGTAGAACATCTTGCACTTGCTGTAGTCTGTGACATTACAGTAGTCAAGTCTGCTGCCAGTGATAGAAGCCACCATCGATGGTCGCGCCACCAGACTTGCCGTGTTTACAGTCGGTGGTTGAACCACGACATTTGGTAAATGAGTGGTGTAATTATTGCAGCACAGAGCTGTTTAGTTGGACAACATAGCACAGCCTGTGGTTGTCAATGACAGGTTTGCTCTGCACAAGATAGAGCAAGAACTCGGCACCGAGATAAAACCCATTCCGAAGGTGATTGACAAGGAGCTGTATGTGGCTGAGTACCAGCTGCAGCAACATCAGCAGCAGTCTTTAGATGATGCCAAAGACAGTGTCAGTCATCAGTCACAGTCAGCCTAGCTGTGACCTCGACGGTGCATTGTACATAGTGATGTGTCCAGTTGTACATGATTGCCTGGTGCTGATAGCTAGCAGCATCTGGTCGGCAGCTGCCATCTGGTGGATTGTTTTCAACCAAGTTCTGTTTGTTAGAATTTCAGTTGCGTGCGTGGAGTGGAGCACGTGACGAGTGAGTTATTACGTTGAGCGTGTTGTTGACGGTGGACTGACAGCTTTAGTGCCTTGTTACTCTAACTGTCTGTAAGCCATTCACCCGCGTGTCTGTCTGTCTGTGTGTGTGTGTGTGGTCAAGACACACCTGTGTGTGTGGTCAGTGGCCATGTCCAGCTGTCTGTCTGTCTGTCTGTTTGTCTGTTTGTCTGTCTGTTGGTCCAGTGTTGTTGTTACAATGGACTGTGTGTGGACTACTGCTACAATCAGTTATTTATTTTGTTTATCTCTGACTCACGTGAATATTGTCAGCAATGGTGAGTCGAGTACCAGCTGTTCATCAGCATTGATGAGTCAGGTACCAGCTGTTCAGCGTTCTGACCGTCACTTGTCAACACTTGCGCAGCTTCAGTTTTGTGTTGGGCAGGGCATTGTGTGATGTGTTGGGGTGACGCCTATACACTGCAGTGTGATGTGTTGGGATGGCGCCTATACACTGCAGTGTGATGTGTTTGGGTGACAATGCAGCCGTCATGCACACGTGATTGTCGTGTGTTCAGTTGAACATCAATGATGGTTTGTACTACTTTGTGTGTGTGTGTGTCATTGTCAGTGATCTGTCTGTCTGTCTGTCTGTCTGTCTGTATGCTTGCCTGTGTGTGTTTGAGGGGTCAGTTGTCTGTCTGTCTGTCTGTCTGTATGCTTGTTGACGTCCATGTGTGTGAACGCTGTTAGTTGCCTGTGTGTGTGTGTGTGTGTGTGCTCTGGTGTCTGTCTGTCTGTATGCTTGCCTGTGTATGTGAGGGGGTCAGTTGTCTGTGTGTGTGTGTCTGTATGCCTGTTGATGTCTCCGTGAGGTCGCTGTTGTACGTGGACAGCTGTCTCAGTTGCTGAGCTGTTGATCATGACAACCGTTGCATCCTCAGATCACGACAACCACAATCCTTTCACACCAAGGTTGACATTTTGACACACTTGGGACAATGGAAACAGTGCATGAATAGTTGACAGTTTTTACTGTGCGACGATATGCTAGCGCGGTATATGCTGTGGTTGTGTGTCTGTCTGTCTGTCTGTCTGTCACACGCTGGTATTGTACCAAAATGGCTAAACACACGATCACGCCAAAGATCTTAGCTAAATTCAGAAATGGTGCAAGATAGGGACATAGTTACTATGGAACGCTAATAGGAACTTGTATGCACTCTATTGAATGGCGCTATTTTCAATGAACTCAGTGACGCTTAACAACTTCAAACCACGCCATGTTTTATCCACACATGCCGATAGGCAAGGTGTGTATAACAACTTCAAACCACGCCATGTTTCATCCACACATGCCGATAGGCAAGGTGTGTATAACAACTTCAAACCACGCCATGTTTCATCCACACATGCCGATAGGCAAGGTGTGTATATACCTGTTACTGCTCGTTTGTAGTTTTGTGTGTGTCTGTTTGTACGGTTATTAATTTCTCCGCCGAGGATAAGGCTAGCGGCATCAAATTTTGCATGGTGGTTCATCGACGTCCGAGGCTGGGAATAGCACATTTTGGAGAACTTTGCTCCCCCAGAAGCCCAAAATCGGACGAATCGAATAGTGTGTTTATTAGCGACCACACAAATGGCACACCCTGAGGAAGGCCTGCGCACGTTGTCCTTGCGCTGGCCGATTCGTCCACTATACTGTCCGCGTGTATGATGGACATGTGTGGATATACAGACGACTTGTGGTATTTTGTATCTCCTTTAGTAAGTTTATAGTTGGTGGACTTACACATCTCAAATTTGATAGACAGGTTGATCATAGCAAGTGCTATCCTGAGGATGACATACCATTTCTGAAAGGGGCGTGGTCAGGTCACGTGAAGTATTTAAATTCCCGAGAGCTCCAACCATATCTGTGGAATGGCTGAAGCTAGTGTGGTCATATTTTGAACACATCTAGGCTATGTCAAGTCCCAGCATATGGCTGACCGGTTAGCCTTGGGTCAGTTCTGTTGTGTGTTAGAAGCAAGCCGGTTCATATCAGTCAACCACTGTGTGGGTTTCACAGCTTGTGTGGGTGGGTTCTACAGGTCAGTTGTTTGTTCTGTTGGGTTTGTGGGGGGGAGGGCTCGTGAAGTGTGGTATTGTGGGGGAAGGGTTCATGTATTTGTGATGAATACAGAATTTGTTTTAGGGCTGGTTGCACCAACCATACTTGAATCAAATACTGCTTCACCATCTCCAGTTAGATGCTCATTAACATAAAGTGCATTGCATCATCACCAGTGTGGTCCCAATCTCTACTTAAATATCCACATGAGTTAACTGGTATTTTTTGAACATTGAAAAATTAAGCAACAAATTTTATTTAGATGTTTTACCTGTTCAAAAGCACACTGTAACTCTTACAGTGTGCTTTATGACATGCATGTGTATTGTATGTAAACTTCAATAATGA
>Ga0209780_1001495_pt1 | contig 15475 bp, 21 predicted proteins | sample WorMetexBAHAMAS2_FD_187384 | JGI IMG/M metagenome (GOLD analysis project Ga0209780, IMG submission 187384) | Marine gutless worms symbiont microbial communities from Max Planck institute for Marine Microbiology, Germany - Inanidrilus exumae... | ecosystem: Host-associated > Annelida > Digestive... | reverse complement strand
CAAAGTGGAAAGGGCAGAACGCATTGATTTTGTTAGAATAGGCGCGTCTGCAAATTTAAATTCACAAGCCCAAGGTTTGCCGTCATGTCGCCAGAATAAATCTACTTCTGCCCCAGAATGAGTCGCCCAAAAGTAGGCTTGTTCATCATATTTTCCAATACTTCTCCAAACACAATCCAAAGCAAATCCTTCCCAAGAACTGCCTAGTTTGGGATGCCGATAGAGCGCCTCTGGCGTTTCGATAGCCAATAGCGTGTGGAAAATGCCAGAATCACGAAAATAGAGTTTTGGACGCTTCACCAGTCGTTTGCCAATATACCAGGGTTGTAATGTTCTTACCATGAAGGTTCCAACCAAAATCTCGAAATAATGCCGCACAGTCGTATCAGCAATGCCAAATGATCGACCAATTTCTGAAAAATTAATTATATTGCCATGATAATGACTCACCATATGCCAGAATCGCCGCAACGTCTCGGCTGGGATACGAATTCCCAATGCTGGAATATCCCGCTCCAGAAACGTTCTAATGTAATCTTCACGCCATTGACAACTCATTGCATCATCCGGTGCTAAAAATGAAGAGGGTAAACCACCTCTGAGCCATAACGGTTCTATTTCGTCTGGCTTGATATCCATTTTCCGGAATCCTAACAGGGTATAGTAGGAAATTCGACCGGCAAGACTCTCCGAACTTTGCCGGATTAAATCCCGTGACGCACTTCCTAAAATCAGGTAATGTTGTTCAGGGAGCGTATCAACTAAAAAACGCATTAACGGAAATAATTCGGGTTGACGCTGAATTTCATCAATGATGATCAAGCCTCTACACCGTCCAAGCGTTAACTGCGGGTTTTGAAACTGAGCTAAATCCAGTGGATTTTCAAGGTCAAAATAATGATTGGCCTGAAATTGTCTAGCTAAGGTTGTTTTCCCAGATTGTCTGGTGCCTAATAACGCTGTCACTTTATATATACGTGGAGAGTCTTTTCTGAATCTCTGCATAATCAATGCGACGTTGCACTATCATCTAGTTTCGCCAGAAGGTTGAAATTTATGTTATTATAGCATATGATTTTTTGCTTAGTACAACTTCTTTTATAAATCAGGGTAGATCAGTTCTACGGGAGGAAATCCTCCCTCATTCCCGAAACAAACAATTGACTTGGCGAATAAATTTGTATGAGAAGCGGCCTGGTTAATACTTGGAAAACATATTGCGTAGGTGGGAAGGGAGACTCAAAATTTATAGATGTTCAGATAAATTAAAGGCCCATACCTCAAATGTTTCCGAAACATATGAGGTATTTATGACTCTACATTTTTCTGAAAGTCTATAAAGCTGTGGAGAATAACATCACCAGCCTTCTGGGGTGCGGCAGGTATCTGCCTTATTCAGCATGGGCTACATCTACTAGGTATCCAGAAGCGTATTTATGAATAATACTAGAAACAAAAATTCTATATGGCACACCCTCTACCAAGGCCAGTTTCTGAAGCGCATTAAGGTCTTTTACCGAGATACGAATATTAAGGCTTTGTTCCGGTTCAAAGGTGGCTCGGGCTATTGTTTGATGACGTTTGATTTCATTTTCTTTATCAGGAATAGGTTGCCATTCTCCACGTTCAAAGGATTCTAAGATATCAAGTTCGTCTTTATCTAAATCAATCATGGTCTCCAAGATATTTTTTTGTGGCTTTGCGACTTGGGATAATCGTTTTTAAAAATATTTCGGTTTCACTTTCGACGAAAGGCACTAAATAGGCGTAATTTTCAACAATCAACCTCGTCACCGTGTTCTATATGGAACACAATCTCCTCAAAATAAATCTGACATCCATGTCTAAGTTTATGATTTGATTGCTGTTACAATTGTAATGTTTCATATTAATCTCCTATATATATATACATATATAAAATATGGCAATAGGCTTGTCGTCCGTCATATCTCCTGAAATGTTCCAAATAGCGGCCATTTTTTAAACCGTCTGTTTCGCCGCGACAGCAGTTTACGTCATTGTCTACACCTTTTTCTTAAAAGATCGCTCAGGGCGCGTCCTGCGCGCCATAAAGACTGTCATCCTAAAATGTGCGTGGGACGCACGCCACGCTCGCCAAAACCTGAGGCTAAATTAACCGAATATCTGCTTTTTTGTCATTTTGTTTCAGACTGCGTTTTTGTAGGTGTCCTTGATTTAATTTTTTCGCCCTATTGTTGAATAGGTTGTTATTATAGCAGATATGTCAGCTAAATGATCAAATTGTCGATTGGCACGCCCAACTAGGCTCAGTGCAAACCGAAGAATTATATTTAAGCTCTGAAGGTGGAGAAATCACACCAACTCATCACTATCTAATTCCTAGTTTGCGCGTGGTTGCCAACCAAGGTGCCGATACGCAATATCGATTGTTGGCAAAATTGGAAAATCAGAAATCGGCCGATTGAATTTACGAAGTCCAAGGGGATTGACTCTAACGATCTAAAAGCCATTTTAAAATATAACAATGGGCCTTACAGGTGCTATAATTCTGCACTTTCTAAATAATCCGTGAGGTATAAGCACGCCGATGACTCAACCGCGAACCCTAATAACCGACGCACCGCCCAAGGTAGGCGACATTACTGAGGCGCGAGCGACTTTAAAAGAAGTACTCAAAAAGGCTACCACCGATAGGAAACGTTTAACATTGGTGTACGAAAATACGCTTTTTTTGACGGTGGTGCCGATAGGAGATATTGACGTGATAGAAAAACTTGAAAACTGTATTGATAATGCTAATGCCGACGATGCGCTTAAAGAGGAGGGTTTCATTTCTCAAGAACAACTGGACAAAGAATTGGGATGGTAATTTGTGGTCTACACTATTAAATATAAGCCCGTTGCTTCACGTCAACTCGCCAAGCTGAATAGAAATATTCAAGCCAGATTAATGCCCAAAATAAAAGCGTTGGCTAACAATCCGCGTCCACATGGTGCTATAAAGTTACAAGGCTATGAAAATCGTTACCGTATTAGGGTGGGTGATTATCGCGTGATCTACGAAATATGGGACAGTGTTTTGGTTGTTGTAATAGCCGAAGTTGGACATAGGAGTGATGTTTATAGTTCATAAATCAACAGCAAGCTTAACTTTTCTCGTTCTGCCGCGCTCGAAGGGATGCCTGCTCGGAGAAGGTGGAGGGAGGAATCACACAAACAAACTCATCAGTATCCGATACCCAGTTTGCGCGTGTGGTTGCCAACCAAGGCGCCGATACGCAATATCGCAGTTTTGGCGGCTATGGCTACGGATGGCAAGGCGGCAAAAAATGCCGCGATCTGCGGCATTCTCAGTGCAATGGATAAACGGAAACATCTTCCCGCGTTTCCATTTACGCTTCTATTTGGGATCGCTCAATGCTCATACTTCCTCGCGCACAAGCTATAGTCACAGAAGATACTGATGCTGTTGTTGTCGTCAGATTTGCTGAGCTTGCAGGTGCCAGCCCCGCCGCTGAGCGATGCATCGCCAGCAAGACGGACAGCAAAATAAGGATTCCGCTTGGACACAACATCAGAAAGAGAGTTACCATCTTCGTCGACGGTATATTCCCAAAATTGGCAAGGGTCGCCATCGGCTCGGAGTTCCTCGCCGCTCACCAGCTCCCAGCCTTTAGGACAGTACCCATCCCCACTAACCAGTAGGTACTCGTCGGCACATGGAGTAGGTGAGCTTTGAGATGACCAGGATGGGGCATGCCTATCAAGCCAGTCAACAAACCTCTGGGCATATCTACTACTATCGACAAGTAAATCATTATGGCTCAGCGCTATCTGTATAGTGGAAGAATCGCCAAAGGACAAGTGGAATGGTGGGATCAGTCCGCACAGTTGGTTCCTCATCATGTCGAGCATCAGCAATCCGCGCAATTGGCCTAACTCAAGCGGGATGGAGCCAGAGAGTTGGTTACCAGCCATCTCGAGCCGTTGCACTTGTCCCAAATTGCCTAACTCAGATGGGATTGAGCCGGTGAATTGGTTGTGAGACAGCGAGAGCCATTGCAATTGGCTCAAATTGCCCAACTCAGATGGGATTGAGCCGGCGAGTTGGTTTTGAGACAGGTTTAATATTTGCAATTGGCTCAAATCGCCCAACTCAGATGGATTGAGCCGGTGAGTTGGTTTTGAGACAGGTTTAATATTTGCAATCGGCTCAAATCGCCTAACTCAGATGGGATTGAGCCGGTGACTTGGCTGTCAAACAAATCTAATATTTGCAATTGGCTCAAATCGCCTAACTCAGATGGGATTGAGCCGGTGAGCCGGTCGTTACGCAGCTTGAGCACCTGCAAACGGCTCAAATTGCCTAACTCGGATGGGATCTGACCTCTGAGATTGTTAGCAGAAAAGGATACTTTGATTACGTGCTCGCCACCGCAAACAATACCAAACCATCCGCAAGGTTGGTTCGTTCTTTTCCAATTGGTAGAAACCGCCCAGCCATAGCCATGAGCACCATCACCATCAGTACTATCATACAAAGCAACAAGAGCCTCGCACTCCTCCTGTGGAATTTCAGTGACAGCACTACAATCAGTCACAGACTGCGCCAAAGGCGATAGCAAAACCAACAACACAGCTACATAAAGCTTATTTAACATAACCGTCTCCTTAATCACAAAAAAATGGGCATAAAAGAAATTCAAATTTAAATTTGATCATAATTTTTTTTAATGTAAAACTGTTATTCCATCGCAACGCCAAATGCTACTATTACTTGAGGTTCAAGTCGTTCGTCGCGGCGATGAGTACAGCTAATAGAGGACAACGAATAAAACCTGAAGTCTTTACCGAATCGGCAGTTTTTAGTTTTTCTGGTTCTGATGCCCCCTGCTGAGGAACCGGAAAAAACAATCAATTAATGAGGGACTTGAAGGTTTTATTCGTCGTCCTCCATTAGCTGTACTCATCCCAAAAAAAACTTGAAAAGTTTTTTACTCTAAATCAAGAATGTTGTTATGGCAAATTAAGGAAAAAACACATGCACGACATAATAAAACAACGCTTTCACAAAATAATCCCCAATGTCGAATTTTGTTCTTTGCGCTACCTAGAAGAACGCTCTGAAACATTAAGAGTGCGCCAAAATGTCACCGAACCGCCCACCCACAGCCATGACGTTGGCATCATGTTGACCGTGATTGAAAAAGGCGGCTTGGGTTACGCCGCAACCAGCGACTTGAGCGAGGCGGGGCTACGCGAAGCTGTCGCACGGGCGCGACATTGGGCATCACTGTGCAAGGAAAACATGATAATAGATTTTTCCAAACTGACCATGCCACAGGGGCGAGGTGAATATCATTCCAAGGTTGAAAAACCTTGGGACAGTGTATCTATCGCAGATAAGCTAGACTTATTGCAAACTGAATCCGCCCAATGCCAGCTAAATGATAAAATTGTCGACTGGCACACCCAATTAGGCTCAGTGCAAACCGAAGAACTATATTTAACCCATGAAGGTGGAGAAATCACACAAAGTCATCACTATCTGATACCGAGTATGCGCGTGGTTGCCAACCAAGGTGTTGATACGCAATATCGCAGTTTTGGCGGCTATGGTTATGGATGGCAAGGTGGCTTGGAGCACATCCATTTTCTAGGCAAAGGGCAACAACTGGCTGAAGAAGCCTTGCAATTATTAGCCGCACCGAATTGTCCTACGGAAACCATGGACTTAATATTGGCACCTGATCAGATGATGTTGCAAATCCATGAATCTATTGGACATCCCTTAGAATTAGATCGGATTTTGGGAGATGAGCGCAACTATGCTGGCACCAGTTTTGTCACCTTGGACATGTTTGGCACTTATCAATATGGTGCGCCGCTGTTGAATGTCACATTTGATCCCACGCATTCTGAACAATTTGCCAGTTATGGCTTTGATGACGAAGGCTTGCCGGCGGAAAAAACCTATATCATTCGTGATGGTATTTTGACCACACCCTTGGGTGGCGCGATGTCACAAGCTCGCACCGGCTTAGCTGGCGTAGCCAATGCACGCGCCACCTCTTGGAATCGTCCGCCGATAGATCGCATGGCGAATCTCAATGTTGAACCGGGGGAGAGCCGTTTTGATGACATGATCAGTAGTATTGAGCGGGGCATTTTTATGCAAACCAATCTTTCTTGGTCAATTGACGATTCGCGTAATAAATTTCAATTTGGTTGCGAACGGGCACAACTGATTGAAAAGGGAGAATTAACGCAAGTGGTTAAAAATCCTAATTATCGCGGCATTTCGGCCACTTTTTGGCGCAATCTGAAAAAGGTGGGAAATACTGACACTTTTGAAGTCTTGGGTTTGCCCAACTGTGGAAAAGGAGAACCTAATCAAGTGATTCGAGTGGGGCACGCATCCCCCGCTTGTCTATTTGCCAATGTTGACGTGTTTGGAGGCGTTTAATGCAAGACTATTTTTATGCACTGGCTGACTATATCGACAAACAGCTACAAAACAATGAAAACTATTTATGCCAATTAGCGGCTGAACAATCAGATTTTGTCCGCTTCAACAAGGGCAAAGTCAGACAACCGGGCAGCGTTGAACAACGCTATCTTGAAATTGAGCTGATAAAAGGCAAGCGTCACGCCAGCGGACAGTTGACACTTAGCGGCGACACTCGCACCGATTATGAACGAGTGACAAGCTTACTCTCGGCATTACGGGACAAATTGCCACACATTCCCGACGATCCTTATTTATTATATAGCACCGAAATCAATTCTAACGAATCTATTGGTTCTAACCAATTGCCGGATGCCAAAGACGCTTTTACAGAGATTTTATCCGCAAGTCAAGACCATGATTTTGTAGGACTTTACGCTGCGGGGTGCATTTTAACGGGTTTTGCCAACTCGCTAGGGCAACGCAATTGGCATAGCCGTTATAGCTTTAACCTGGACTGGAGTTTTTATCACGACAAAGATAAGGCAGTAAAATCGGCTTATGCTGGATTTAATTGGGAAAATTCCCATTTTCAAGACAAAATTGCCCACTCCCTTGCCCAGTTAGAGATATTAAAACGTCAGCCTCGTCGCATCGAAGCGGGACAATATCGCGTTTATCTAGCCCCCGCCGCTTTATCTGAGATTTTACAACTACTCTGCTGGGGTGGATTTGGACTCAAAGCGCAACGCTCTAAAGAAACTCCCTTGTTGCGAATGCTGGAAGCACAACATTTGCACCCCAGCGTGAGCTTGACCGAAAACACTGCGGAAGGAGTAGCGCCCACATTTCAAGCAGAAGGATTTATTAAACCGGCACAAGTCTCTTTGATAAGGCAAGGCGTTTATAATCAAGCCCTTGTCTCGCCGCGTTCTGCTCAAGAATATGGCGTTAAGACGAATGGCGCAAATAGTGAAGAAGTCCCCACTTCGCTTGACTTAGCCGCAGGCGATTTTCCGCAAGCGAATGTGCTGAAAACTTTGGACAAGGGTGTTTATATCAATAACTTGTGGTATTTAAATTACTCATATCGCGCCGCTTGTCGAATGACGGGCATGACGCGCTTTGCGACTTTTTGGGTAGAAAATGGAGAAATTGTCGCTCCCCTTTCGGTGATGCGTTTTGATGAGACGCTTTATCATATTTTGGGAAACAAATTGATAGCTTTAACAGCGGAACGGGAATTTATTCTTGATACGAGTACTTATGGGGCGCGTTCGACTGGGAGTGTGCGCTTGCCTGGTGCCTTGGTGGAGGAATTTAGTTTGACACTTTAGGCTTTGAAGAGAGTACAGCGAATGGAAAACAACGAATATAAAATAAAAAAACAATAATAAGGATTCGTTGTCCTCCATTTGTTGTACTCCATGATGATGATCAAGCTGATTCATGGCAATTTTATGCTAAAACTCTTCCAAGTAAAGATAATATTTTTTATGAAGTTAGCAATGATTTAACCATATATGAAAATAAAGCCAAAGATAAAATAAGTAAAACTCGTTTAAAAGAATACGATAACATTATTCTTGACATTGATAGTCCATTAGCTAATACCGTTCAGTTAATTGTGAATAATCATCCTGATGTTATTTTTATTCCTGTCAATGTTTCACAACAACATAAGGCGTTACGTAGCTTAGATAAACCACTTAGTGTTGTGACTGCACTGGCACAAAAAGCATCTTATTCTCCCAAGGTAGTTATTGTCCCTTTGGGGATAGAACGAGATGTTGTTTTAGAACGTTTGCAAACTATTGAAGAAAAATATCAAAATTGTCATGTTGCCCCAGCAATGAAAGAAGTTCAAGCTGAAATGTCGCTGGCTGTTTATGAGGACAGAAAAGATTTGTGGGAATATGATGATTTTTCTGATATAAAAGATTATTTCGCTTCACTTGTAGATGAATATATAGGATAAAAATATGGCTAAGTACGCTGAACGACTTGTCGCAGAGACAAGGGAACAAAAACTGGAACCAAAAGTTGTGATTAAATTAACTCGGTCTCAAGTAGAGCAAGTCAAGAAAATTACTAATGCTTTGGGATTAGCTTATGGTGTTACTATTAATTCGGCAATTAAATATGCTATTTATTATGCTAATAATATAGCATCTACACCAGTCAATCAACTGAAAGAATTTCCCACGACTCAAGGCAAAAGTACCGATTCAATTAAGTTAGAAATCACCCCTGAAACTTACAGTTGTTTCGGGAATGGAGCGTAGCGGATTTCCCGAAACAACAAACTGTTATTTTTTCAAGATAATTGAAGGGTGCCCAAAACATGAGAAATTCATATCCAAGTGATATTACTAAAGAACAATTTGCCTTTGCCTGTATGTCCAACCAGTGGTTTTATAGTAACCGAACGAGAATATAGTGAAGAGAGGCTTAAACAACTAAAAGCAGTAGTACAATCTGATAGCTATCAAGAACTATATAAACAGCAACACGCAACATATTATCTTTATGCAAAAACTTTGGAGTTGACTGGTGAAAAATCGGAAGACCAATGGTATTTATATTTGAATGCGACGTGGGAGGCTGATAATTGTGGGAATCTAGTGCGTTACAAAGAATATGCCAATTTAGTTATTGAGGAAGCAAGAACTAAATTGTCTGGATTAACCCCAGATAATCAAGAGTATTGGGTGCTAAAAATCATTCTCCCAAATATGTACCGCAGAATCGGTAATTTTGATAAAGCAAAAGAGTATCTAGCTGGTATCGGGGAGCCAACGCTTAAGAATGAGGAAGAAAATAAGTTTTTCTCTCTTGCTAAAAAATTACTAGAAACTGCCATATCTCTTAAAAACTCAAATCGAGTTGCTATTAGAGAGGGCAAAAATGCACAACAAGGCAAATGCACTCGGACAGTCAAAAGCTGCACCGCTCGTACCTCGCTCTGTAGCTTTTGACTGCCGGTGATTTGCGACGTTATACAAAAAAGGAAAAATCATGCAAGTCCGTATTATTCTCGTTTTGATATTTGCTTTTGCTATATTTGGATGCAATGCAGGTAATGTCAAAGACTCCTCCGTATCGAATGTTAAGAGCGATGAAATTTCCGTAGTACCTGATAGTAAAGTCATTGCCATAATAGAAATTTCAGATGGAAAAATATCATCGGTAAAGGCTGGTTCAGGTGATGCTGATGCTGTGGATGAAGGTACAATTGCATTTAGCCTATCTGAAATGGATGAAAATGGAATGATGCTTTCGTTACAAAGTACTCTAGGTGTTACCGTTAAATTCGATATCGAAATGGTTGATTACCGCGGAAAACGTCACTACACAAGTAGTTGTCCTATTATGCCAGGCCGCAGGCTCTTAGAAATTTGGTGGCATAAAATACCTGAATTAAAAATAAGTAATTTTAGGGTTTTAAGTGATACCTCTAATATGGCCTGCGAGTAATTGTGTATAACAAAGCCATTAATTTGACCGCCTTACGCTGCGCTTCAGGCGGCAAATTATGGCACCGTTATTTCCATTTGTAATATGTTTTGTGGCAAAAAAAAACAGGTGATTGATCAATCCAACTTCTTGAAGTTCGGTCATTACACCCAGATAGTATGGAAAAACAGAAGCGTAGCATGGGTTAAATGTTAAATTGTAGTCGTTGATTGAAAATGGTGGGTTTGGTGTCCCACCCTTCGTATCGCTACTGCTCTAGCCACCCTACAATAACCCATCCTACGCTCGCTTTGATAGTTCCCTCCTATCGTCGGGATGACAAGTCAAATGTAGGGTGGGTCGAGCCGAGCGAAACCCAAAATTTTCAAGACGTTGGTGGGTTTCGCTACCGCTCTACCCACCCTACAAAAACTGATTGTTTGTTGTCATTTCGACCAGCGGGAGAAATCTTGACGCTTTGATAGTTCCCTCCTATCGTCGGGATGACAAGTCAAATGTAGGGTGGGTCGAGCTGAGTCAAATGTAGGGTGGGTAGAGCTGAGCGAAACCCACCATTTTCAACTCACAACCAGTTGCCTTATTAAAAGCTGCTGATATAATTGGCTCCGACGGTAACATACAGGAAATAGCAACATGCAAACAATTAATATCAATATGCTTCCACTGCAAGCAAGAGTAGAATTACTTGATTTTTATGAATTTTTATTGAACAAATATGCACCATTCAAAGCTTATTTAGCGAAAAAAGAACTTACCGAAGATGTGCCTACCAAGCCACTGCGTTTAGGTGATCTAGCTGTAGAACTGTTTGGAACTACTGCCGGAATTGATTTGGATTTACCTCGACATCCACCGCATAAGCCATTGGAATTAGGGCAATGATTCTACTTGATACCAATGTGGTTTCTGAAGTTATGCGAAAGAAACCCTCTGATAATGTGCTAAATTGGTTGAACTTGCACAACCATGGAGATTTGTTTATTTCCAGTATCACCATTGCAGAAATCTGTTATGGCTTGCGTATTTTACCAATTGGTAAACGTCGGCAATTGCTACAAATACGTTTTAACGAACTGGCTGCACGATCCTATGCGGAAATAATGGGTATGTGCAAAGAAAAAGGTCGTCCTATGAGTCTTCCTGATGGGAAAATTGCGGCGATTGCACAAACCAATCATAACCCGCAACATAACTGATTTTGAGGCTTGTGGAATTCAACTCATCAATCCTTTTGAGGTATGAAGACGGATAGATAGGTTGTATGAACAAAGAATCGGGGTCAGATTAATTTTACTCTGAGCCCAATTATTTTATTTTGCCCCCAATTATTCAAGCAAAACCGATTTAAAAATGACCACAAAACACATTTATTTAGAACAAATTACCCTGACAGGTTTTAAATCAATACAAAGCTTAGAACCTTTGCCATTACACGCCCTAAATTTGCTTATCGGTGCTAACGGTGCTGGTAAATCGAATTTCCTCAAAGCACTAACCTTGCTTAACACCATCACTGATAAAAAACTTCAATTATGGATAGGGCGCGAAGGGGGAGCAGACGAAATTTTATATTTTGGTCAAAAAATAACCTCAAAACTGCAAATAAAATGGCAATTAAAAAAACAAATTCACTATCAATGCACACTAATTCCCGCCCAAAATGACACCCTGATTTTTGCCCAAGAAAGCAGCTCAAATAGCCTTGATAAACCTCAAATGTTCTTGACAGACGGAGGATATCGTGAAAGCAATCTCCAACAATTAGCCCAAAACGATTCAGAGGCTCAAAATACCCTTAACCACCTAAAAAATTGGCAAATATATCTATATCATTTCCATGATACAACAACAACAGCTAAAATGAGACAACAAGGCGATTTGCATGATAATATTTTTTTAAGACCAGATGCCTCTAACTTAGCTGCTTTCCTCTATTTACTCAAAAAACGCCATCCGCTAAATTACCAAAATATTGTAGAAACAGTGCGTATCGTCGCACCATTTTTTGAAGATTTTAGGCTTCAACCCTCACGCCTAAATCCTGAAAAAATTCAATTAGAATGGCAGCACCTTGGCTCGGACCGTTACTTCAATGCACATACATTTTCTGATGGAACCTTACGATTTATAGGCTTAGCAACCTTATTGCTACAACCAGAATTGCCAGCGACTATCTTATTAGATGAACCAGAATTGGGATTACATCCGTATGCCATCAGTATTCTTGCCGAAATGATGCAAAGTGCAGCCACTCAAACTCAAATTATTGCCTCAACTCAGTCAGTCACACTCGTTAATCAATTTCAAGCAGAAGATATAATCGTCATTGAAAGAGAAAACGAACAATCACGATTCAAAAGGTTAAATAGTGAAGAACTGAGCTATTGGCTTGAGGATTATAGTTTAGGAGAGCTTTGGGAAAAAAATGTGCTGGGTGGGAGACCTTGAAAATGGTTAAAGTATTGGTTCTCGTAGAAGGTCAAACTGAAGAAATATTTATTAAAAAACTCTTAGCGCCTCATTTACAAAAAATGGGCGTTTATCTTGTAGCTATTCTCTTAACCACCAAGCAGGTTAAAAACGGTGCAAATTTTAAAGGTGGTATTATTTCTTACAACAAAATCAAGCAAAATTTGCAGAAACTTTTTAATGATACCAGTGCCACAGCGGTGACAACTATGTTTGATTATTATGGTATATCAAACGACTTTCCTGGATTAAAATCAATCCCAAAATTAGACTGTTACAAACAAGTGGAGCATGTTGAAGCTGCTTTCAAAAAGGACATTAAAGAAAGCAGACTCATTCCCTATATACAACTCCATGAATTTGAAGGACTACTACTTACCCTTTTGAAAATGATAAAACGGGTAAATTCCGTAAATTGAACAAAGCGTTGCAAAATATTCGCAACAGTTTTAGAACCCCAGAAGAAATCAATAACACTCCAGAAACGGCTCCGCATCGTCGCCTGGAAAAATTAATTCCATCTTACCGCAAAGTGTTTCATGGAATAATGATTACATCAAAAATTGGCTTAGAGAAAATTCGTGAAGAATGTCCACATTTTCACAAGTGGATTATTGAACTAGAATCATTAGGAACTCCTACTTAAAAACGCCAAAACTAAATAATAATTGGGGTCAGATTAATTTTACTCTGAGCCCATTAAATTAAATAAATAAATAAATAAATAAATAAATATGGCAATCAGGCTTTGATGACAGCGAACGCCGCCCTTATATCACCCAACGCTGGCCAGAAAACTTTGTAGAACTTCACCCAGATGATGCCAAAGCCCGTAGCATTGAATCGGGTGATTATGTTATGATGTATTCAGAACGTGTCGCCTCTCACAAAGACACGATAATTGGTGTGCATAATGACCTATTCCAGTTTTCTGAATTGATGAAGCGGGCGCATATTGAGTTGTCTAAGGCAGCGGTGACAGCGGTTGCTATTGTCACACTACATTTAAATAGGAGAAAACAAAATGACAACCGTCAATGATATGCTAGATATTCAATCATTGAATTATGAGACAAAAAAAGAACTTTATGAAACGCTGAAAAAGGACTTATTACATGAAAAAACTAAATTAATTATAAAAAAGTATCAAGGAATTGCTCAAAATGTTTGGGGTGAAGCCGAACAGTATGTAGAGGAGTTACGGAATAATGACCGAATGTAACAAGGTATTTTTAGACACTGTTATCTTTATCTATTTGTTAGAAGACAATAAATATTTTGGGGAATCTGTAGCCAATTTTCTCGAATATTGCACGACAAATAGTATTTCATTGACAACCAGTGTCATAACATATCATGAATTTGGCATCAAACCTTATAAACTGGGCAGAAATGAACTGATAACGGCTTTTGAAGAACTGTGTACAGAATTAAACATCAGTTTGCAAGAGGTGACATTGCCAGTAGCAAATATGGCAGCGAAGTTGCGTTCTAAATATCGAGGACTACGAGGTATGGATGCTTTACAAATTTCAGCGGCTATTCAGTCTGACTGTGATAAATTTATGACAAATGATAGGCGATTAAAACAGATTAACGAAATTGAAGTGATGTTGATAAAAGATTGGTTGCATAGCTAAAAAAAGTTACACATCACGTCACAATGTTCAGCCTGTTGGATTGAATAATGAAAAAACGGCCACGTACAGGTCTAAAGCTAAAGCTGGATTGATATTTAAAGTTCGTAAGTGAGATTATTTTGGTATGATATGCTATTGACATTTTAATCTGTGTATATATCTAATTGCTAGAAAGCGTGACATTGAATCGGGTGATTATGTTGTGATGCTCTTCAGAGCGAGTTGCCGCCCATAAGGATACGATAATTGGCGTACATAATGACCATTTCCAATTTTCCGAATTGATGAAACGTGGTCATATTGAGTTGTCTAAGGGACGGGGACTAATATTGTTAAATACAGCTTTATCACGTTCGGCTTGACGTGGTGAATAATAGATGGAGGGAGATATAATGAGTCAAGGGCGTATCCTTGTTTACAACGGTGCAACAGGTGAAGGGAAGATTATTCTGACAACTGCTGAAAAGATTTCCTTTAATGTTGAATCTTGGGGTTCAATAGATGCTGTTCCAGAAATAGGAATGAAGGTACAAATTAGCGATAAGGGTATAATTTCCGTTATCAACAATAAATCAAGTGATAAACCTCCCGTAGCAAATAATACGGACATCACTATAAATTCAAATTCTACACAAGAGAAATCAACTGAAATTCTGAATATAAAGAAAGATGAATTCATTCATAGACAAGTTTCTCAAGGGTATTGCGTTAGTTCTGATAACAGCTCTGGCTTTGTTCTTGAAAAAACAATCCACAGAATTGATCTCTTTCTCCTAATTCTTGTAGGCGGAACAATAAGTAGTTTACTACTTATGGTTATTTTGAGCAGTCTTTTTGTTGGTATTTATGGTTTTGCCATTGCAGTTATAATGTCAATTTTTGTGCTTTTTATCGGAAAACAGGAACGAATCACTGGTAAATTGTTTAAAGATTATCTGCAAGTGACTTTCAGCAATGGAACTTCAAAAATAATCTGGACTTCAGAAACAACCTCGATATCAGATGAGGTCGCTAGAAACCTCCAGCACATATCAGTATTTGATTTGACAATTGAGCAACAGCGCTCGTTGATGAAGCAACTTGGTATAAGCTTCTCTGGTAATATTTATTTTTATCAAGAAAATACATATTCTACATTAGAAGAGGCTATCAATCAGGGATTAAAAGATGCCGCTAAACGTAAAGAATCAACAATCCAAGCGAGCAGAACAGCCTAGCAAGTAGCGAGCGTAGGATGGGTCATAGTAGGGTGGGTAGAGTATTTGCGCAGCATGAATCATTCCAAAAAAGAGCGAACCGAAGCGTTGCAGATGGAACACCAACACGCAGTGGCGCTCCATCTGTCATAAGCCGCCACCAGTTTACGCTCAAAACCCATTTGACTTAACCGCTCTTTACCAGCGATGATTTTTTGGGGCCATATTTTGATGAGATGGTTTTTTTTGCCGCTATTTTGTCG
>Ga0209780_1001494_pt1 | contig 15486 bp, 11 predicted proteins | sample WorMetexBAHAMAS2_FD_187384 | JGI IMG/M metagenome (GOLD analysis project Ga0209780, IMG submission 187384) | Marine gutless worms symbiont microbial communities from Max Planck institute for Marine Microbiology, Germany - Inanidrilus exumae... | ecosystem: Host-associated > Annelida > Digestive... | reverse complement strand
GCACGTTCCAGTGGCTTAAATGGCACATATTTAAGGTACCATTCACACCAAACACGCCTTGTACAGAACTAAATTAGAAGCCAAATTTGGGGGGACATAATGCATCACTGTCCCCCGCAGTCCAATTTTTGAGGGGACGTGTCCCCCGCGTCCCCCGCGGGATTTACGCCACTGTTCTAACTGTAATAGGCGCACTACAAATGTACTGATGATGATGATGATGATAGTTGCAATGGAACACCAATAGGAAATCGTATGTGGCCTATCGAATGGCAGCATTGCCCTTGGATAACCTTGAAGGTCACGTTTGCTGTTTGAAACCTTTCTAACTCCCATACCTCGTAAAACAGTGCACGAATTTACTAACATAGCGCGTCGCGCGGTTCCTAGCTCTGCAGTAGCTGAGCTTCTTGTTCGTAAAGTCTTACAGCAGTTGACAAGATTTCAAATGACACTGCGTGTTGCACGGTCCCTATGCGATAGCTGAGCTTTTTGTCAATCCATGGAGTTCTTCATTCAGTGAGTAACCTATAATATAGACCGCAAAGACGAGCGCTTGAGGTGGCTGCATGATAACACACCGAAGTGCCGTTGTTAGGTCTAAGTGACCGAGATTTCGCTTTGATGCGCTGCATGTAATTCGCGTTTACACCACAGACGACTTAAGACTCTAATTGATTAACAGTGCACGTGTAGACAGTTTTGGGGAGGTACTCCCTATACATAAAATGTTAGGCTACTGTGCATTCGTCGTGGTCTCTGTTCGTGCCTTGCTAAATGCAGCAGTCGGTTGGTATAATTTAATTTTTTTGACGGAAGTAAAACAAAATAAGTGTAATGAACTTTAGAAACCACCTATTTAAAATATCAGAAAAAATCGAAGAAACCATAGGCAGCGCGTATCAGTGGCTTAGGGGCTAAGCTTCCGAGTATAAAAATTCTCCAATACTTCATAACGAGAACGGTACAAGATACGGACGATACGATACGGTAGATTAATGTGCGCTCTAAAGCTGACGAGATAACCACCTTAATCTAGCGCACGACACAATAACGAAAAATAAAAAAACGAAAACCGAGTAGCTCGGAAGAAACGGTCCAGACAATAGTCCGTGGAGGCAGTCCGGGAAAAAGAAGTGAAACTACGGGGGGGGCAGGATTTGTGAAAGATAGGTTTTAAGCCGGGAGTGAAAGAGAGAGGGCGTTATGGATGTACGAAGTGGTGAATCAAACGAGGAAGTGATGGGTGAAGGAATAGGTGAGTCGGAAATGGAGGAACTGGTACCAGAATGAGGTTGAACTTGACGAAGAGACAAAGACATAGTAATGAGCTTGAGAAGTCCTTCAGTTTCGATAAGACAGTTGAAATTACAAGCCACCTGCGCTCTCTGGTTTATGTGTAAACGTATCATGGTAAATATTGGCGCAATTCCCGAGGTATGGGAGTTAGGAAGGTTTCAAAGAGCAAGTGACTTTCAAGATCACTGAAAGTCATTGGCATTGGTGTCATTCCATAGACCACATATGATATGCTATTAGTCTTCCATGGTAACTATGTCTGTATCTTGTACCGTGTATCATAAATCCGGCCCGAACAAATTTAGACATTGTGCTCTAGTTTAGGAATCATACGTGGTCACCGTCAGTTGCCGGCTCCCACTTTATTTTAAATGGCGGGGACATAGCTGTTAAAAACGGCCGGATTTCGAACTATGAAGGGCACGTGACTTTGACCTTGGATCGGGTCATTGCATACATACCGTCGTGCATCACTCATCGACCCATTCAATACAGTGCATACGAGTTCATGTTAGCCTTCTATAGTAATTATGTCCCTATCTTGCATCATTTCTTAGCTATAGCGTATTGGTCAAAGGTCGCCGATTTTAACCTTTCCATTATTCGGCGTCGCCGTCCTGGTTGGGGGTTATACCGATGGAATTTGGCCAAGATGTTTGGTAACAAAAAACTAAGGTCTCTTGGCTCTGGTTCGGAGTTGTTTGCGTGTTGTTTAGCCATTTTGGTAGAACACCGAATTGGGACGATCGGACACAGCCTCATATCATATAGCCTGAACAGGCCTACCGCGTCAGCGTCGTAAAAACTCGTTTTTGGTCGAACTCTTCACTTGTCGTGTCATATCCAATTTAAAACGTATTTAAAGTGCTTGATGACACTGCAGTTGACAACTGAACCAAAGAATATGCGGATTTCGGCCACTGAGTCCCGTCATGTTAATGTACGCCTCGTCACAGTGTAAAATAAGATTTATTTTACACCGTGGCCTCGTTAAACTAGCGAAGACTGACACTGAACTAAGCATCAGTCACATCAACAGTTCTCGGTACCGGTAGGGCAAGAAGCGCAACCCTCTGTTATGATGTTATTCATAATGTAGCCAACCCAACAGATAGGCTTTACCTGTCTGTTTGGCGAATAAACATCCCCCGCAAAAGAACGAATTTCAGCTCTGGGCAGAGGAGACGCTGTGTTTGGAAAAGGCTTTCGGATATTTTGCTAGACCACACAGAAATACAGAAACACTGCTGTTCAACCTCACGATTAGAATCAATGAAACCTGCTGATACTTTTTGAATATTTAATGAATGTACACGTCTATAGAGATTATCAATAAATGCATATTGTAGCTGTTATTCAATCATATGCATGCTCGTTTCTGTGCAGCTCATCCGTGTGCGCAACATACAGGCACTCACACAGACACACAGACCTCACTATGTGCTACATTGCGTGCAGGCGATGCGGCCTAATAGTTCTATGATTAAGAGTATTATATTCAATGGTATACATTCCATCTACCATTTAAGTATGTATTTAGTAAAAAAATATTACGAGTAATCAAATACAGCAAGTGGAAAGTTGAAACAATATTTCTACAGTCCATTCAAGCCTACACATGACATAAGTTCTCGCACTGTACTCGTACAAAATAACAACTGTCTGAAGAAATTAAGGCAAACTGTCAATAAAAACAGATTTATATAATGATGCAAAATCAACACAACGTTGCTGCTCCATTATCTATCTTGCCTTTCTTGTCCGTTTCCTGCTTATTACAGTGTTTGCTTGACGCGAACGTTTTGAAGACTGCAATAGAGGTTTTGTACAAGATGCAGCTATATCCTGAATCACACAAACAAACAATCAACTGAACAACGATTACTAACTAAAAACAAACTCTTCATTCACGTTATAACAGCATCACGTTACGATAACAGCCTTCAATAACCTTGACTATGTGATCAACAAGTATCAAACTGGTGTTTTCTCGACCACTGACGTCTGAACGTTGATCGTGTGTGCAGTTTTCGTCGCGACGTCTTCTTGGTTGCTGCAGTTGTGTACAATTGGTGATTCTTTGGGGTATTCAGTGTGACCACTGTAAATATCTTTTTTTGTCAGTGAATAGATTTGTGCTAACATCACTGCTCAATATTTTTCAGCGGCTGATTCAAATGGCTTAAAAACTAAATGTATTCATGCTATTAATCTCTTTAAAATTATTGCACACCAAACTTGGGGTGCTGATTAAAGTACTCTGTTACAGAACATTAATTCTCAGTAAACTTAATTATGGAGCTATTGTCTATGGCAGTGCACGGAAATCATATCTTATAATTTTAGAACCTGTAGCAAACCAAGCTCTAAGAATATGTCTTGGAGCTTATCGTACTTCACCAGTTAGTAGTCTACAAGTATTAGCTCATGAACCTCAACTTGAACTTTGTAGAGAACAACTCTCACTTCAGTATTGCACAAAACTCAAACTAATATACTTAATCCAACTCATAAAACAGTCTAGCTTTCAACCACTGTCATCTCTATACCGAAATAAACCTAATGCTATACTATTTTTGGTCTACATATACAAACTAGTATACCTACTATAAACATAACAAAAATAAAGTAGACGTGCTGCATGTCAGACTAACTGACTTGCATGCAACACACCAAAACCTGCCTTTCCAGCCTAATCGAACCCTCCCTCTAAAGCAATACTGATACCAGGGCAGGTTGTGATAAGTGCATCAGTGTGCCAAATTTCGTAGATATCGCTCGAACCAGGGCCGAGATATGGCGATTTTTCGATTTTTCAAGATGGCGGCCGCTGCCATCTTGGATTTTAAAAATTTGAAATTTTTAACGGTCAAGCTGCTCACGCCTACTCAACCCTTCCTCCACCCTACACAACTCGCACATACACCGCACACACCTACCAATTCCCCTTCTCTCCCTGGGCTGGTGCATTGGACCGACATAAAGGTCTCAGCGCTGGGGTTCACAGTAGGCTGGACCCCTGCCCGCAATAACGAACGAACGGTCAAGAGGGTTGATCTGCGTAATCGCGCCAAATTTTGTCGAAATCGCTCGAACCGCAGCCGAGATATGGCGATTTTCCGATTTTTCAAGATGGCGGCCGCCGCCATCTTGGATTTTAAAAATTTCAAATTTTTAGCGGTCAGTACGGTCAAGAAGGTGAAACTGCATCAGTGTGCCAAATTTCATCGAAATCGCTTGAACTGTGGCTGAGATATGTGAGTTTCAATATTATGCTAGATTTATCCAGCTGGACCACTTTGGGCAAATACTGCATTGTGTCATTCCACACAATACAGCCTTCTAGTTTAGTTACCCGCAGTAATACTATAAACAGCTATAAATATTCTACGATATGTGCATACACAATGCTCGGAACCAAAAAAATTACTTTTTCATCTTCACTGGGTCCTTCTGTGGAACCCTGAAACTTTTTCAGTTCAGCTGCAAATGCCACCTACAACAATAGACCAGCACGGTTAGCGGCAGTGTGGCAATATGCCATTGACAAGAAGCAGCAAATACATTCATGGGAAGAAGCTAAGCAGTAAAAGTTTTGAGTTAAACCGACACCCCGAAATCTGTTCTCAAAACAGAGCCACCATCACCGCCGTCGTCTTCAGTTCAACGACCGTTTTCCAGATGAACAACCTGTGTTAGCAAGTTCCCTCCCAGTTTTCTTACTCTAGCAGGTCCGGAAGAGAACCGTTGGGATAAGTGGCAAGTGGCAGACATCTGATGGACCAGATGACCATTCTGCAGTCAAACACTGACGGAAAACAGCATCCTTTCATTATTCATCACTAGACTCCAGATGGAAGGGGCATTGCTCCATTTATGCTGGTCCTGTGCAGCCGGTACCCCATCTTACACTAGATACAGCATTATAAATGTAATCCAGCCTTACCAGTATTTAGGGTTGCAACAGTAGATCCTCCACCCACAGCCTTATTCATACACGTAAATTAATCATTTTTAAGCTATCATTATAACCTAGATATTAAGCACTAAGACAGAATAGGCAATATATTGGTCATAAACAGAACTAAGAAATAGTAAAAAAATAAAAAAAATGCAAAGTAATTGTAATAAACGTAACATGCAGCAGCCTATACATTAGGAATGTCAAAACACAACAAATTATACAATTTACTTAGGACACATAACAATGACTTTCTTGCAACAAAGAAACTTCTTATTCACCATACATACTTTGTCATGTGTTAGAAAAATATGACACACACAGTAATAAAAAATAAAGCAACATAAACAGCTAAACAAATGAGAAAACTTACCGACTGAGCCCATCCAGCAAAGGGACCCCATAACGAACGAAAGTAGTCACCTAAATTCAAACAATGGCACAACATCAGTATAACAAATATCTTCTTGGTGGGACAAAAATTTTAAGCCTAAATATAAAACTTCATCAAGTTAAGACAGATTTTTTTTAACAATAACTGTTCAGTGTATGCTGCTACAGTTCAGAGCAGAACGAAGTCCTGGATGCTGTGTTTCACGGACAACTGACACAAGCTTATTTATTGGGAACATCACACCCAATGTTTCATATCAAGGGATCCACTGGAATCGCAGAACTGGGAATTGACGTACAAAGAAAAAAACGGATGGGGATGAACACTGCATCAGCGGACACTGACAAACGGATTTGCATAGCTGGACAAAGGATATGTAATGCTCATATGATTGCAGCGGCAGTATTACATACTATAAGCATGCGTCAACGTGGTTAGATAACTCTAAACTGTTCTTCTGCTTCTTTTCAGCACATGGCATAATTGTATGTAATGTGCTATTGTGCAGTTATGGAATCGAAATTGTTACATGAAACTTATAACTAGCGTTAGAAAACGGTGACTGCTTTGCGACTGATCTAGCAAACTGTGCAAATCTTGTTACCTCTTCGTTACACTGTCTGACATTGCTGTAAGTTACTACACTAAATTTCTGTAGTGTACTAATAGCAATGTCAAACAGTGTAACAAGAATTGCACAGTTTGTAAATTCTTATCGTTGTCATAAACATATAAACTACATTAAATGTCCTTTGGCTAACATTCAGCAGCAATCTATGACATAATCTCCTGATTATTCACTTAACCTGAATGTGGCCAATAGCAAAACAACTAAACACATACATTTTCCATAACTATAAAGCAATTTAAATGCAATGTAATTATTAGTGGTTCACAGTAAGTATCAGTGTTCAGCGAACATATGCAGACCTGTGTGATGTTTGCAGGGCACACGGGACAAATCTCAAGAGTAGCCAGCCACCCAGTTCACACAACTCTCACAAAAGTGAGTGTTTCCGCAAGGGACCCTTACAGGGTGACATGAGCCAACCTTCAAAGCAGTTAGCTTCTGTGGCTGTTGGATGTGTTACTGCAGGTTCCGGCGCCACAGATATCATCAGAGTAGGTGTGGTCGATTGGGTGTAGTAGTCGTTATATGCTATCGCATTTATAAATTACACCTATAAAGTATATCTAGCCTACTTACTTACTAACTTACCACTTCCCACCTGTCCATCATTGTCCGGTCCATTAATGTTCATCCTTCAATATCAAGGCACAGTATACAATGTTCTGTTCAAAATCTAATGGTCACTATCTCTTCATCAACCTCATTCTGGTATCAGTTCCTCCATTTCCTACTCGCCTATTCTTCACCCATCACTTCTTCCTCTTTTGATTCACCACTCTGCTCATCCATAACTCCCTCTCTTTCACTCCCGGCTAAAAACCTACCTGTTTCACAAATCCTACCCCCATAGTTTCACTTATTCCTCCGGGACTGCCTTCACGACTATTGCCCGGATCGTTTCTTCTGAGCTACTCGGTTTTTGTTTTTAGTTTTTCCTTATTTTTTCGTTTCTGTGCCATGCGCTAGATTAAGCTGGCCACCTCTGCAGCATTGAATCATATTGTAAAAACATGTTCAGTTAATTTTGTTGCACTGGTCACCAAACGGCAACTGACAAACCCATACATTACCTGAAAAATGGCTGCAAAACCAGTGTGGTGTGTGTGGTGGTGTATGTGCATGTGTGCAGACTCTACATTAACAACAAAAGCACCGTGCAAAATCTCTTGCAAGATCATTTACATGTATAGTGGCAAATGAACAACCATAATACAGCAAAATGCAACAAATACCTCATACCAATCTGTCTGTAGACGGCATCTGTGAGAGACTTATTATTCCACAGTCCAGACAAGCGATATTCACGAACAGCCAGCTGCCACACGTGCGTATCAACTGGTACTGCTTCCATCTTATCAAGTGACATCAGACATATGCAGTCTGCCACCTACACATCAGTGTTTAGTGTACGCTGTATATGAACACACTGCCATACTGTAAGTGCTTGGCAGAAAGCAATGAATGAATAAAGCAGACCTCCCACTCAGTGCAGATAACGATAACCATAACGAACACAGCAAACTAATGTACTGGAAGGTAGACTTTGAAGCCCCAGCGTCGACGTGGATGCTTTCACCATCACATACTGTCACCTTTGACCTTCAGAATCTAATCAGGTCATAAGTAGGAGCTAGTGAATATTCTCTGTCAGCGACAGGTAATGTACAGAAAACTTCTGAAATTTGGACATGTGGTCCTTTGAGTTATGCGAGCTTCAGATAGGCAAAGAGACACACAGACACGCTGATTGCAATATTTCACACACCTATCATGAGTGAAGTAACTATTATCCTACCACAATTTTTCAGCAGCAAAACATTCTTAAAGTGTGCACACAACTTAAAACATTTTTATTTACCAAATCTTTCCCATCACTTTAAATTGCTTTCTCATATTTTTGTACCGTGTCCTAGAAGCTACTTAGCTTATGCCACGTTAATCAGTACGTTCTACTACTACTACTACTACTACTACTACTACTACTACTACTACTACTAAACACAACCATTTCACGGCGTCTGTTAGCCGGCATCCTCAATTAAAAACTAGATGATTTTGTTAGAGCAGAGTTTTATTGACTGCCTGCCCTTGCTGACTGAAAGTAGCACATTCATATTAAGTAGAAAAAGCTTGAGGGGTTTTTCAAGGCCTACCAGAACCTACCAGACCTATTGCGCCACGCCCCCTACTTTCATAATGTAGAATAATTTATGTGACCTGATATACCAGCGGACTACCAGAAGCTACTGGAGTCAGACAGCGGTTACCTAACAGCCACGCCCTGTTAGGTGTTGGCAGGTCTTGAAAAACACCCCTTAGAAGTTAGTTCTCCCCAATGATGTTATCTACATTGTCTCTATACCATACCATCTCCATAAAGCATGTGACAGCTAGCTAATTTATAAGCGTGTTAAAAACTGTTAAATTAAAAATTACATGTTAATTCTTAAAAACATTTTAACCATTTATCATCCAAGTTCAGTACATCATCATCCAAAGTCATCAGTCAGTAACTGAAATAGGCCTACCACTGACAGTAGAATGTTAATTACGATTGCAATTTCACCAAGTGATTCTGATACAAATTACCAAGTTAACACGAGTTATGCTTACCTTAGCCCCAACACCATGGAGTTTAAGCAACTCTGTTCTGGCATGCTGATATGACTCACGACGCAAGTCTTGCAAGTAGTTGACAGAATGATGTTGTTTGATGTGTTGAGCCGTCTTGGCAATGTACGCTGCACGATATCCGAATCCCAGGTCTCTTAGCGTTGCCTCAACGCCATCACCGGCCAGTGACTCAATGGTTGGAAAATCATGATATTCACGTCCAGCGACCTACTTAAACATATCACAAACTGCCACAACTTGAGTTTTGTTTGATCAGCAAATTTTGCTGACATTGAACCGGCTGACCAACCTGCCCATGTGGCCGAGCGGTTAACGCACTCGGCCGCCGTGTGCAGTAGAGCGTGACGCGCTCAGTGGCCGGGGTTCGCGCCTCAGCCCGCGTGCGTCCGCATACCAAACAATCATTTCTAATAATTCCTATGTACATGATGAGCAGGGAGTTAATCACAGGCAGGTAAGAGGGTTCAACTGTGTCCTATAAACTGTGACCGTTGCATCTGATGCCTTGATTAGCAGCGTCAAGGGATTAGCCACACTGCTGTGACAATGGGATAAACATAAACAATTTACAACGTTTGTGGCGGTTGTTTGTGCATATCATTTTATGCCTTCACCATCCGACAGCGTTCCGTCTGTTCGTTCATTTATTCGTTCGTTCATCTGGACAGATCTTGTTACCATGATATCGCATGAATGAATGGATTGAGCAATCTCAATGAAACTTATAGGGAATAACCATTCAACCCTATTGATGACCTGGTTAGATTTCAGAGGTCAAAGGTCAAGGTCACAGCAGTCCGTCGACACGGCCGAGGCATCCACGAAAAATGACAGGGCGTTGAAGACCATCTTCTAGATTAATGATTGTGATTACGCTGTATGTATTTGTATGCTATGCTGCCATACTGCTTAACAATAACTATAAATATGTAGCATATACTGTGCTTGCATGCAATGTCTCATGTGTATGCTAGCATGGTAAATTCTGTTGTCGTGTGTCCGTATGTCTGTCCGTCTGTCACAAGCTGGCACTGTACGAAAATGGCTAATCGCAGGATCATTCAAACAATGCCATACGATAGCCCAGGGACTCTAGTTTTCTGAAGCAAAAAATCTCGGCAAAATTCAGACGGGGTCACCCCCAACGGGGGCGCCTAACAAGAGGTGGGGTAGGTTACAATCGGCGATTTTCAACCAATATCTGTCTATATCTCAGAAACGGTGTAAGATAGGCACATACTTACTATCGAACACTAACAGGAACTCGTATGCACGCCCTGTGCACTATTTTCAGTGATCTTGACTTCTTGAGTAACCCCTAACTACTCCAAACCACCCAATTTTTGATATTTTGTATCACCTTTCATATCTTTGAAGTGGGGGAGATAGAGTTCAAATTTGTTAGATGGGTTGATCGTAGCAAGTGCTAGTCCATGGATATCAATATCAAATCATCCCTGAAAGGGCGTGGTCAGGTCACGTGAACCATTTAAATTCTGGTGGGCACCAACCATATCTCTGGAACAGCTAAAGCTACATTGGTCAAATTTTGTACACTGGTAGAATATGTCAAGTCCCAGCATAATGATTACAAATGACCCTTTAAAAAGGCGTGGTCAGGGTCATGTGACCTACTTTAATTTTTGGGGCCCCAATAATACCTCTGGAACAGTTTATGCTATAAGCATCAGATTTTGCACACAGGTACAATATATGAAATCCTAGCCTATGGATGACAAACAACCCCTAAAAGGGGCGTGGTTATGGCCACATGACCCATTTTCAACTTCGATGCCCGCAATCATATCCCCGTAATGGCTAAAGCAAGGGTCGCCAAATTATGTACGCAGGTAGAATATATTAAATGCCAGCCCTGAGATGACAGACAACCCCTTAATGGGCCTGGTAAGGGTCATGTGACCAGTTTTCTTAAATTTTGCCCCAATCATATCTTTGGAGTCAGTGAAAGTAGGCACTTCAAATGTCGTGTGCTGATTGATACAGAGGTGTACTAGTGCATAAATGATAGATTACCTCTGAAAGGATGTGTTCAGGTCACCTGACCTCTTTACGTTTTTGGCAATAAGTGATAATATCTTGGAAACGGTGCCAGATAGAAGCATGATTGCAATGGAAGTCTAACAGGAAGTCGTATGTGGCCTATCGAATGGCACCACTGCCAATGCATTTGAATGACCTTGAAGGTCACTTTTACTATATGAAACCTTTCTAGCTGCCATACCTCACAAAATGTAGCACGAATTTACTAATGTAGCATGTCAAGCGGTCCCTCTGCCATAGCTGAGCTTCTTGTTTTGATCATGAGTTAGACTAACAGAAATATCCACAGTCCACCTGAGCTATACGCGGTCCATATGTCATGCACAGTTTGTCGACCATTGAACTGATGCGCTGAATGTTATTGTTTGCTGAGCAGATGAATGTAAACAGAGTCTCAACAGGGTCCTGTCTCAGTAGCCGGACTCCTCTTAGCCTGTCCATTTTCTTTCGTAATTTCTCATCTGCATAAAAATTCAATACCAGTATGATCATAAACAAGCAATAACAATCATATGCCTTCAGTGATTTGACACCACTGATTGTGCACTGAGAATGGCATGCTGCAAGATAATTATAATTATAGTTATGTGAATTAAGAAAAGAATTCTAATTTTACATTTGTAGAACTGTAACAATTTTACTGGCAACCAGTGTTCACTAATGATGCCAAAATGTTTGCCAGGTAACCTATAAAAATAATGTAAAGCAGCAACAAGAATATGCAGTGACCTCTTCGTCCCCAGTCATTATACATTTCCTGTAGGTTAATAGACAACTGGAAATAATCCTGTAGCAGCTTGCTGTGATCTGAACAATCATCCACATATGATTCTGAAACAGCCTTCTTATTACGACAGGCAGAGTTGTTTGTCGGAGCTGCTGTTAACTGATTGCCACCAGGATGCGCCATACAAAAAGACTTGTACAAAATGTTGTCATCTGTCTGAGACAATATCCAAACATGACCAGCAAATACTCCAATCCACTGTCCCATGTTCATCTCCATCCATCTTCAATAAAACATAAGCAGAACCACAGCCAGAACATTACAACATAAACAGCTGCATATATTATGTTGAATAAACTTTGCATATCAGTGTTTAAACAAGTCATCAGATCAGAGTTTAAACAGTCTGCCAAAAACTGGACTGGACCAATCCAGTACTTTGATGCAAAAATCGCAGCAAAATGGATCAGCCAATTCTTAATGATCCAGTTCTTTATTAGCTGCTGAAAATCATGCTCACTGGCAAATGATGACTGGCATTTATGTGTAATATATGTCCTGGTAATGACATCAAAGTCATATTGCAAGGCCTACATAGACAACAGAGCCGTCATTTAACATGCAGCACTGTAAGCTCCCCCAGCAGGGTCCAGAGCCCCAGCGGAAGATTGAATTTGGTGCATTTTTGCCTTAAAATCTGACATCTGGTGGAAACAATTACAACAAAATAAAATTGCCTTAAATTGCTTGGCTAGTTGCTACTTTGTCAATGTTCTAGACTGCTGAAATTAATGTCATTTGTGCTAAATTACGCAGATTTCGGGCCCAACTATTGGGGGCCCTGGGCCTGTCCACTGTATGAACCCCATGGCTGAAATATTGGGGGGGCTCGAGCCCCTCGGGCTTCATGAAGTCGGTGCCTATGACTGTATTGTCGGGACGTCATTCAACCAAAATTGCTTGCTTGAGAAAATGCCTCACCTACTACAAAGATGTAAACTCGTGAAAATGCAAACTGACAGCATGATTATAACCTGAAAGACTGTCCAGATGCCAAAGAAACATCAAGTCGTAACTCATCCTTACTGCACTTAACATGTTTCCAATCATTACAGCTTTCTGTCAAAGATGGAAAGGTGGCCATTTTCAGGAAGTGAATGCCACAAAATCGCCAGCAGATAACATTAGCATGAAGATGACACAATGACAGACAGCCTGCAGAAGCAAATGTGGCAATTCTCATTTACGCTCTGCAAAAACAATACAGTAATAAAGAACGAGCAATTGCCATTCAAAAACCATTGCAAACCACTTGGTTAAATAAGAAATAAGTTAAATAAACCTACAACAATATATAAAGCTGCAAACTCATAGAGATGCAAGCTACCATAAGCTCTCCAGCAGCTACATTGGCTACCTGTATGACAGGTAGTGCATTTCAAGACTGCTGTCTTGATTTACTAGTCTCTAAATAGACTAGCACGGCAGTATGATACTGCGGCCAAAAGTTAAAAAAAATTTCAGGACATCTGTAAGAATTTCAGGACAACACTGAAATTTCAGGACATTCAGGACAAATTTTAAAATTTCAGGACAACGCTCAGGCCTGAGTATCTTCGAGCTGCCACTGCGATTGCAAAATCTGTGACGCCGTGAAGCGTCCTTAGCGACGGCGGTGTAAACACATCGGACGGTGACGTCATTGCGGCGCTGTTCAATTTAGGTCACTCCAACAGCCAATCAGAGAAGACAAATTAATCCAGTATTAGCTAATCGCCGATTTACTAATTGGAGATCGAAAGTGCATGGAAAAACGCAACTTGGTTAATCAACAATTAACTCCGATATTGAATTAATCGGAGATTACATAATCAGAAAAGTTAATTTAATCTGCAGTGGAAAAACTGGCCCTTAGTCTCAGTTAAGATGACAACGTCGGGTTTGATATAAGACAATAAATGCTGAAGGACAGCTGCTTTACCAAAAACACTGTTAACATTCAGCACTGATGTTCTCCAGTTGTCACCCTTCCTTGGCAGTTCTTGAGTCAAGTCGAGTGGTCGACCAAATTTGAATGCCATGGCGTCATTGGACGCCGAAAATTGAAAGCCCCGGCGTCCTGGGTGCTAGACAAATTTAGAGTAACGGGAACTATGTCTGGTACAGTCTGTCCGATCATATCCATCAGCCTGACATAACGTCAAGACAGTTGTTTTACCGGTCAATGAAGACGAATTTTTCGTCCGGGCTACAGCGCGTAGTAAATGCTTTTAGTGTGCTGACTATGAATATTCTTTTTTTACTTTCTTACTTACTTACTTCCCGTGCAAATGTATATGATTTCTTAATTCTCGTAACCAAAAAAGCTACTTCATCTATTCTATTACCACTGTGAACTTTATTTCGTACAATTCCGCTATAACGTCCTAAGTCTAAAACGTGACTTCTGCATATTCAATTAAATGTATTACGTAACGTATGAAACGCGGCCGGCCCAAGGAACCATGTATTTACTAGTATTAGTATTAGATGAGGTTTAGATCTCCCCACGGGAAGGGGCAATTTTTGGGGATTGGTCCGGCCCATTGGTAAGCATTAGGGATTTGCTGCGGTGTACGCAGTAAAGGAAATCAAAATAAACCATTGTTTTATTTCAGTCCGACGTACTTTTTCCAAGCACAAAAGGGAAAGGCACAGTTTCGAATATGCGTATTTATAATGCAAATAGGGCTACTGAATATCACGAAAATTAGGATATAGAAAGTAAGCCAACATGTTGAATTAATTTTACATAACCAATATGTTAAACATATAGCTTGCTTATTGTGAATGTGACTGTTTAGTACAAATGCCGAGTTTTTAGCGCGCATGAACTCACGTTCACGTTCGCTATATGTTATCGCCCATCCGTCTGTCGTCTGTCTGTCTGACAGTGTCTGTAACGTTCGTGCACCCTACTTAATGGGTTGAAATTTTCGGCAATATTTCTTCGCCGTTTGGTACCTTAGCCATCCGTTGACAATTACTGAAAATTTTACAGAGATCTTCCCAGGGGAACCCCTCCGTCGGGGTATAAACGCAAGAGGAGTAGCTAGACAGGGGCGGTTCTGAGGGGGATGCAGACATAACTCCGTATAACTCCGAGTGACCAATTACGTCAACAGCCACTACTCTAGTTAGCGTGCAGTTACTCAGTGAGTGGCAGACTGCACTGGAGACCCGACTGGTCATAAAGTTATTAGACAACATCGAGCGACACTGCAGTTGATGTTATCTAATAGCTTTATGACTAGCTCCTTCACTCTTGGCGTTTGAAATCTGATCCTCGCGAGATTCTCCTCCGGTGTATGGCTGCAGCTGCAGCTCAACGCGCAGAGTTGCAGAGGCAAGTGATGCCACGCATCACCATGTCAGTAGTTTGTCTTGAAATGTGCGGAGTTTGCTTGTCGCGATTTGCGTCCGTTCGAGACAGTAGCTGAAGACGGTTTTGTCGCGTTGGCGCAAGCGCTGATATTATTATTATTATTTATTTAATACACCAAAAGGTAGCAGAAACATAAAACACATAAAAGCACATAAACACACACACCAAGGTACAATACAGCATAAGACACAATGAAATGAGCACATCTAAATACCAACAGTTTCAGTAAAAAAACTTCCACACAGCAAGCTTGACATTTCCAACTGTCTGCCACACCGAGTGTATACCATATTGACTAGCAACTGCCATAAAGCGGCTAGGTATACCAGCATAACGAGACAAAGTGTATAAGACT
>Ga0209780_1001493_pt1 | contig 15488 bp, 8 predicted proteins | sample WorMetexBAHAMAS2_FD_187384 | JGI IMG/M metagenome (GOLD analysis project Ga0209780, IMG submission 187384) | Marine gutless worms symbiont microbial communities from Max Planck institute for Marine Microbiology, Germany - Inanidrilus exumae... | ecosystem: Host-associated > Annelida > Digestive... | reverse complement strand
GGGTTGAGGTTAATATATCGCTGGCCTTCCTTCACTGGGTAGAGATGGCTCTCCACCCTTGACCTTTTGTCTCTGATATAGCCATATTTGTGCTGAAAGGGGACGTTAAACTCGAACTAACTAATTCTTACTTCTTCTGGTTGTTATTTGGCGACAAACTCTGTTCGTCTGTTGCTGCATTGTAAACTGCTGTTGTACTGCATTTGACAGGCGGTGTGTGATGTACCCACTGAGAACAGTCTGCTGGATGTATGTTCTTCAACTCAAGATGAAACTCCGGCAGCTCCGTGGCAGCAGCCACTGGCTCCATCGGTGTCCGTCAGCAGTGTTGCCTCGATGCTGACATATCCTCCACACATTGCCCCAGTTCCTCCGCCTGCCGGCATTGCTCTGACCGCCACTCGTCCTCTGCCTGTTTCCGTTCCCGGTGCGGCTCTGCCTATGAGTGGTCCTGGTCCTCAGCTTGCTGCTGTTCGGACCCCGGTGGGTGTTCCTCTGCCTGTTGGTGTTCTTCCACCCGCTGGAAGTGTTGGTGGTCCGCTACCACCTGGAAGTGTTGGCATTATTCCACCAACTGGAAGTGTCGGTGGCCCGGTGCCACCCAGAAGTGTTAGTGTTCTTCCACCGGCTGGAAATGTTGGTGGTCCTCTACCACCTGGAAGTGTTAGCATTATTCAACCTACTGGAAGTGTCGGTGGTCCGGTGCCATCGGGAAGTGTTCGTTTTCTTCCGCCTGCTGGAAATGTTGGTGTTGGTGGTCTTCCGCCACCTGGAAATGCTAGTGTTCTTCCACCAGCTGGAAGTGTTGGTGGTCCTGCACCTACTGGTGTCCCTCCACCATCACTACCTGCTGCCGGTACATTGCCTTTTGGTAGTCGTTCTTCTGTTGCTGCTTCGCTGCCTACTCGTATTCCTCCACCTGCGAATGTTCTGCCTCTGGCAGGCGTTCCGAGGCCTCTCGGTGTGCCTCCAGTGCCGAAATTTGTGGCCGGTTTTGATCCTTCTGTGCCACCTCCGTGCTTTACTCCTCCAGTGTCATCCACTGTAGTCGCCTCTGTGAGTGAAACTCCCGCCCGGCCAGCTTCTCGTCCTGCGGAAGACATGGATCTTGACAACTCGACAAGCAGTGAAGACGACTTGGGCGAAGGTTTTGAGGAAGAATGGCCCATCTGTAGTCGCCGGACTAGCAGTAAATTTCGTGGCAGTAGCCAGTACGATCCATTTGTACGTGATCGAGGCGCACAGCTCAGTCAGTCTCGGGCTTCTGGTAGCACCGTGCGTTCCGCAGAACTCAATTCTTTGCCGGATAAACCGTCAGTCCAGTCCGGTGATTACTTCCAAATTGGTTTCGAGCAGCCAAGTACAGGTCGAATGTTTGGCACGACCCTGCCAGTAACTGGTAATAATTTTGCCGTTTTATCGGGGTCTTTGGACCGTGTGAATCCTCTGCCAGTTTCAAGTGCTGACGCCAGTCCTGCATGTTTCCCTGGCGGCACAGCGTCTGTACGAAGCCTTGCGTCATTGCCGCATCCAAGTAGTATGCCACCTGGAATGCCAAGAGTTCCTGGTTCGGTTGTCACCACCTGTGCATTGAGGGGTCCAGCCGATGTCGACTTTCGGACTTCGTCCTTCGGAGCCGGTTTGGTTCCGGTTGGTCCTCCACCGCTGTCCGCTCCGGAGACAATGGTGCCTCCTCCACTGCCACCATTGCCGAGGCTGCCTGTGCCTCCTCAGCAACTTCCCGGACCAGTTCGGCCATTCGTCGAGAGCTCTCTGGCTGGGCCGAGTGACAAATATGCTGCAGTTGTTTCCGGCGGATTTAACAGTGCCGTTGCCGGAATGGGAACAGTTCACGGTCTGTTGGGTCCCAGACTGGGAGATGTTGCTTATCTTGGTCCTGTTGGAATGTCGGGCAGTGTTCCGTCCGGTGTAGGCAATGTCCCCGGACGTATGCCACCAATAAGCAGTGTTCCAGGACCCATGCCACCAATCAGCGGTAGTGTCAATGCCCACGGCATGGTTAGAGGTATGTTCCAAGGTCCAGATAATGTACCTGTTCGGCCCGGACTTGTTTACCCAGTGTCAAGCAGTACATTTGAACCAGCTAATGTACGACCACCGAGTCGGCCAGTTCTTTTGCCGGGCGGCGTGATTGCAAATCCTGGGATGATGTCCAGTGCCCCTGATATCGGTCTGGTAAGAGGTCAGGTTCCCAGTGTTGGACAGAGTCTTGGTAGTGGGTCGGGCAACGTCGAGCTCCTTCCGGCTGGCAGCACACTGCCACCGAATGTCGGTAACGTTGGATCACTTCATGGGCCAGCAGAATTCAGTGGAATCCGTAATGTCATTCCGCCGGACTCAATAAGGTTTGGCCTGCAACCAGAAGTGCCAAGAATTCGAGCAGCTGTGCCGGGTTCCTTACCACCAGGCATATATGACACTGGTCGTCAGTATGTAGGTCCCATACCACAGATTGCACCTCCTACGCACGGTCAGCTCTCGATGCATACCACTTCGGGCCAGTTTGCTGGAGCGCCTGTGGATCAGAAAGCTATGTCAACAGGTCCGTCAGAAAGACTGTTAAACGCCCTTCACAGTTTGGCAGGGATGCAGACTGATTCGCTGGAGGATCACGCGTCCCATGCCAGTGGAACTAATAGGGCAGGCATCACGAACAGTTCCGTTCAGATAGTCGATGCCGGCATGCGACAGACGGCTCCTGAAATGAGCAGAAGTTCATTTGGACCTCGAGCTGACGTTGGCAGTGTATTTGGCTCACAACCGGTTCGAGGTCTTTTGTCGGACCAGAGTAGAATGGATGGAGTGGTTCAGGGCTTACCACGTGGTGGTCTTCCTGCACCTCCAAGACTTTGTACCGGACCTCCACGTTTTCCGTTATCAGGTAGCATTCATTTTTTATATGCATTATCTCGTTTTTCACTTTTTAGGTTGACTGTGCCCTTTACACTGCATCCCTTCCCTTTCTACCAGAATCGTCCCACTCTGTTTCCAGGCCGGAGGTCGTTGGAGGCGACCGAACCTGGGTTTAGTTTGTTCCGTTAATTTTGTGTTATCTGTATTGCATAGTTAAGATTTATTCTGGTGTTTTGTTGTATTTGGTTTAGTTTAGTCTTGCGGTGTGATAGTTGTCTTCCCCTGTTGTAGGCGCTAGTGTAGTAATTTAAATGAGCCTCTTGATCCCTTTCCCTTTTTGGGTGGCTGCTGAACAAAAAGGCGGCCGGGTTGAGGTTAATATATCGCTGGCCTTCGTTCACCGGGTAGGGATAGCTCTCCACCCCTGACCTTTTGTCTCCGATATAGCCATATTTGTGCTGAAAGGGTTACGTTAAACTCCTAACGAACTAACCCTTTACGCTGTCTGTCAAATGTCTCTACCCATACATGTGGTGGTCCATAATTACTGGAAGCGTTAGCTTTCACCGGCATTACTCTGCTAATAAATATTATTTCCTTGCCAAACTTTCCAGTATATTACACTTGAAGGAATGATATGGAGATGCTGTGGTTAACTCTAAAGATGGTACAGTTGGACGTTTTCATTTAGTCTTGTCGAATACAGATCTGTTGACATTTGGCAGTCAAAAGCTGGATAAATAAGTGATCACGCTACTGCCCAGACACTGAGTGATTAACAAGTGGTCAAAGAATTTTGATGAAAGGCCACATTGCAAGGGGTGGGTGGATTTTTTACAAGGGGACAATGTAATGTGACACCCACCATTTCGGAGCATGGCACATGGCTGCTGCAGTCTTGCTGATACCGTTATTGATTTTTTTGCTGCGTTAAGTGCCATAGCACTGACTCCCAGTGCCTTTCAGTGTCCCAGACAACCCCCAATGTTGTCCATTTCCATTGGGAAATCTTGACCCCTATCTAATACATGGTTCCTTGGCCTACCCGAGTATACCCACCAGTCAGCATCTTGATTGGTTCAGCCGTTTTTGCAGTGCTTACGAATGCGACCACAGACCTCGCTACTCCGTCAGTAGCAACAGCTGTGCATCATATGAACTGAGTGCATGCGATGCGACCTCATAATGTCTGGATGATCTCCGAGGTCAGCCGAGATTTTTACGGAATGTTTATCTTCAAGCTTGATTTGCGTGGCTTCGTTGTGTAGTCAATGACGGCAGAGATCCAGGTCAGGCATTTGATCTACCACGTCCCGAGCGTCATGCACTTGCTGCCGACAGCCTACCGAAAGGTGGTGTCTTTCCACCAGCCAGTCCGGCACAGTTTCCATCTAGTCTTCTTGCACCTCCGCGGGTGTCGAACTTGCTACCGCCACCTCCACGAGTCGGTTCGCAGAACGCCGGCGTTGAGACTCGGGGTAGAGACGGGGTCGGCGGCGGTGCTTTGCATGACAGAGAGGTGGGACACTCGCCGGAGTCGAGGCTGATGTGCAATCTGGTGATGGGCGAAGGCTGGTTGCCACCGCGTCAGAGTCAGCGCGGCGCACGTGACCATCAGACCGACCGACCGAGTTTGAGCCGCAGCAGTCGACCACCGCATCGCGGCTTCGGACGCCATCCGGTGTTCGACAAGCGGCGGAACCGGCACCACGCGTATCGTGACCGCAGCTATCCGCCGAGACGTCATCAGCGCGTTTCCGACGAGTCGACGAGGAACGACGACGAGCCGGAAGAAGACGGTCGATGGCTGTCTGACGCCGGGAGCGCCAAACAGTTGCCAGATGATGACACGCCACTGCTACCAGAGGCAGAACCACGCATCGAAACTCAGCCCCATGCTGGCGACGTCAAAGAATGTGCTGACCTGACTGTGGCCAGTTCTGCGGAGCCTAACCCAGAAACTGTATGTTCATCTTAGCCGGTGACATTAGCCAGTGTGCAGCTGCAGTCTGCCTATACTGTGCTGTTGATGCCCCTATAAGTGGGGGGGGGGAATAAAAATCAGCATGCCGGGTGTCGTGGATTGCCAAGCACAGAATTTTCTTATTTATTTTATAGTTATGACAACTGTCATTAAGCGGACCGAAGCAGCCAGCGAACAGCCAGTTTTCAGAAGTGTGCTTGACAACTGATAATGTCTGTGGCGTGGTAGCTGATAATGGTAGCAGGTGTTTGATGCAACAAACTACGTAGCCGCCTCATATGCTTGATCATTGTTATATCACGCTATGTTGATGTCATCAGTCAGAAATCATGTACGCATCTCCAACCGTGTGACAATTATCCGATGGCTGTTTTTATGCTAGTCATTGCTTCTGTCGCGTTTTGTGCCAGTTCAATCGTTTGCATGTTTCAGAAGTTGTTTACAGTTGTGCTCATGGGTTGTCGTCATCATAGTTGATTAGGAGTAACTCGAAGTTGTCCGAGATAAGTGGTAACAACTGTGCAGTTTAAAGTCGTTGTAAGGATCGAGTCATGGCTATGAAGTGGCGCAAATATACTTTTTAGGTGGACTCTTTGATAGAGTCGACCTAATAAAGCCGGTCTCAAATGTCCGTCCGTCTGTGCATACGTACGTGCGTACGACCGTCCTTCCAGAAAAGGTTAATTTGATTTCAATGAAATCTGGTATGTAGATAGAGGTCGATGAATGATGCACAACGGTATTGTCAAGGTCACGAGCCCTTCAAAGTTGGAAATCCGGCTATTTTCAACAGCTATCTCCTCCGCCATTTACACTTGGAGCTGGCAACTGACAACGGATTCTTACACTAGGGCACAATATCTAAATTTGATCGGGCTGGACTTCTGATATTAGCCTACTTTTTGTGTAACGTGACTTTGAAGTTGGCAGAAACGTCAGTTCTGAAGAGTCAACAGTCAGTCCAGTGCGGGGCTAATTTTTATTTTGTGGTACTCCATGTAGAACATGAACATGTCCGCCGTTATAGGTGAAGTTCTTTCGTCATCAGAGTTCATTTTAACAAGTGCAGGCCATTTACATACAAGGGTCAAATGCACATATATACTAGCGTTCAACCGGCCAAAGGCCGGCCAGGAAGTCGGACCACTAAACTTGACTCAGGAGCACAAAAGCGTTTGATACGGTCCCCCATCGACTGCAGGCCAACACTCGTGCCCGTGGGGACTTTCTCAAAATCGGCCATTGTGCACAGTTTTCCTAATTTTTGCACATTAAGGGTCGAAAGTTTCCGGAAGTTTTTATCCGTTCACGTCTACCTATGACCCCTATGAACCATGAAAAGTTTTATGGAAATCGGTCAGCACGTTTTTGAGAAATGCGGAAGACAGATACACGGACGGACAGACGCAGCAACTTTATATACATAGATATTGCTACAGTTCTGAATATGTGAAGTGGATCAATGAGTCATTTCACTGCTGTTATCATGTAGGCCAACTGAACATTTCAACTTGTTGGCGTAGTTGGTTTCATAAATGTTCGTGTTTACGAGAATGTTTCACGCAATTGTCAGCAATCTCAGTGATTGAGTCACTGCGTATCTGCACGGCTTATGCTGTAGACGTTCTCAGTTACGATGCCATTAGTGCGACACTTTGTAGTTTGTATATCGTTAGCGTTTTCTGCTAAATTATTCTTTTATTTTGCCACTGCGTGTGAGTTTATCTGTACTAGTGGAGTAATAGACGGTTACTTGTGATCATGGCTTAGGAGATAGTGTTGCATGCCGTGTCGTCTCTGGCATTCTGCAACCACCACTATGATGATTTGTGATGATCGTCGCTGAGTTGATTGCACCCTGTACGCTGATGTAGGTGGTGCGGTGGCACAGCGGGTAGAGCGTTGGACTTGCGATCAACAGGTCGTGGGTTCAAATCCTACTCAGGGCAAAGCTGCGTAACAACCTTGGCAAGTTGTTCACACCTATATGCCTCTGTCACCGAGCAGTATAACTTGGTACCGGCCAAGGAGCGGTGATGCTCTGCAGCTGGGAAGGTAACAGCAGGCCTGGCGGAAAGTAATTGCAGCCTAACGCTGGGTGGATGACTTATAGTCACCTGTGGGCTGACTGCCTGTACATTGGGGTCAGCTCCGGGCCCAGTGCTCTGTAACGAGTATGGGAAGCCTTTACTTTTTTTATGCTGATGTATGTTCTTATCATTGTTATCAATAAAGACACGCACTGGTAATAGGTGATATGGCCTGCGGCATAAAAGTCTTGTACTCCGAATATCTGCATGGCTGTTGTGCAATGCCCGAGTTGTATATATGTATTGCAGTATTTGTCTGGTAAAGTGCCACTGCATGAGTCATCTTGCGCCAGGATGGCGTGGTGTACAGTCTATTCTGTGCTGTTGTTCACGCTTGTCCTCTGCTTTATAACATGCACAGTATTTTGACTTACGGTTTAGTCATCAAAAGTGCCGTCTTCTTTGCATGCATGTAGAACCGAATGGCACATATTTCATTAGCCATTGAATGGCTTGCATAATTAGGATGTTTAATTGTTGTCAAAGTATCATTCAGTACAATTCGTAGCGGACACACATAGAAGTTATGTTGTTTGCACTTTGATAACAAAATAAGTTAAACTTGCAAGTTTAATTGATGTTCAGTGAAAGTTTGAAGTGGGACAACTTTCTCATTACTTTTGTCATAGTCAAAAAATGAAAATAGCGTAGCATTTTGCAGTTGCAGTGTTAAAGTAGATGCAAGTCTTGGTTGTGTTAAAGCGTTGTTAAATTCTAATTAACCTAACGACCTGTCGTCAAGCAATCTGTTGTCATATTTCGTGTTATAGCACATCTTTTTGCGTGTTCATAATGTTACCGACATTTTGGATTGCAGTTGTTTGAAGAAGTGATGTAGATATAATGCAAATTTCTCAAACTAGCTAACGTACCATATCCGAAAAAAAGCCAGATACTTCATTTTTGTGATCGTAACTTGGGCAGATACAGACAGATTTTCGAAGGAAACTGTCATTTTACCTATGACAGAGAATTCCAGCTTACCTCGACCGTGTTGCTGAAATGACTTGCGAAATATGTTAAAAATTACCTCCTCCTGCTGCTGTCTTTTTTGCATTGAACTTAACAACCCGTGTACCACAGCAAAATATCAGTGTCTTGTCTTTTGTCTGAAGTTGATTTTTTCAGCCAATTTATCTTTCAGTGGTTATTTTGAGCACTGAAGTCGAATGGTCTTATTTGACTCTGTCATCTCTGTGCATGCTTCCTCTTCGCTCATCACAATGAAAGGTTCTCGCTCCAATGATCGAGGTAAACCAATCTCTATCAGAATCTATTGTAGTTTGCAGTGCACCTTGGCTTCAGAGTCAATGCAAGCAGTTCTTCCTGTACCACTCCTATTTGTCAGTCAGTGCTGCCAGTTTAGTAAGTAAGTAAGTCTTTATTTCAGTTTCTCTTAGTTTCCATAAGAGCATATCAAAGCTTCCTTTTTTCCAGTGTTTCTCAGGAAACATGGACAGTAATTTTCAAGAACAGCAGCCTTTTAACAAGTGCAAATTTTTAACCAGCACTTATCTCTTCTGTGCTAAATAAAATGGTGTGATAAAGTCGCTGTTAAAAAAATTACAACAGTCGGGGATTTGCCACAGTTTGCTCGAAATGCAATAAAGTGCAGTAAATAAAAAATTTCATGTTGTTGGTAATAATGTTTTGCAGTAGCTCTTCATGGATGCTGTTGCATGATGTTTTATTTTTCAGCTTTCACACGGTAATGTGTTAATACATTTGACGTAAATTTCATCTACTTTAAATGCATTAATGTAAATGGAAATTTTACGATGGGCACATAGACATATAGCATATAAATCTGTCGGTAAAATTAATTTACAAAATCAATCCACATTAGCCCAAGTTTCGTGATCAGTCGTGTGTAGTGACTGATTTCACAATCTTACTATAGCATGTACATGGTGATATGTGCTAGAGACATCTGTCCAATGCAATATTTGTAGTCAGTCTCGAAATGAAAAGTATATAGTTAGTCAAACTGACTGCCACTGAGCGTGTTGTATGTACAGGGGGTTTTCAAACTGTGGTCCGCTGACCCCCGGGGGTCCGCGGCGGGCTGCCAGGGGGTCCGCGAGCAAGCCCAGATATTTTAAAATGGATCTGTTAGAAAGACAACCATTCTTGCTCGCATTTTCCGTTATCCGTGAAAGCGGCCGGGTGCCGTTGTTGACTACAGTGTTGGATGGATTCCCTTCTGGTACAGTTGATCTGTAGCATGACAGCCCCTGTCCGGCGGACACAGTTGCTGTCGATTGCCGAACTTTATTGTATGAGAGTCAACGTTTGTGTTAAAATTAAGGTTGTGTACAAAATTTTCTGTCGTGAAGGAATCAAACCTGCAAGCAGTGTTGTTGAGAGTAGAACGTAATATGCGACTCTGAATCAGACTTAGTTTTGTGCGTATTGTATAGTGACGTGACGTGATATTGTTGTTCGACTTATACTATCGACCATCTTGTTGCCCCAAGTCTGTCTTAAAATTTGCAGATATTTCAATATCTGCTTGACCCCCTTACGAGAAGAAGAAGTTTTATTGATTAAAGCATGCTTGCATCAAGTGTTTTCTAGTCAGCTGATGCCACACAACTGACATGCCGAAAGGGCAGTCCTTGCTGAACATTGTGTAGAATTGGTGTGTCAGTATTTTGATCAAAATTAAGCTCTAAAGTTATATGACTATATTGGATGTAAGCGAGTATTGTGTACTGATGAAGAATTTGTTTAGTGTATTTGAGAACGTGATGTTTAAAAGACATTATCTGCATATGGCATGCTTTGAAGAATATATCACAAATGACAAATGTTATAGAACAAGAAATTTATAAATGTTTTACTTTGTCTATACTGTTGACTAAAATTTATGTTGAAATCAGATGGAATCAGCTTGTGATTCCGTTTCATTTGTCATAAAAATGTAAATTACGTTTTGTGTTGTTTATGCACTGAGAAGGTTTATGATGTCATTGTTGTGTATCATTAATTGTAAATTCGAAATGGTGTTTGCATAGCTTCCCATGTTACTGAATGCCGTAGTCACCACCATTCAACGAAACAATGGAAGTGTATACACAAATACCTATATCCTTACATTCGACAAACTTCAATTACCAGAAATTCTCAAAATTGGTTATCTGCTAGTACGAGTAGAACAGTATTTGCCTACTCCCCTACGTTGCACAAAATGCCAGAAATTTGGCCATCACGCTACTAAATGTAGAAACCCAAAATACACAATGTTGGCGTTGTAGTAAACATCTTGACCCTGATTACTGCAACTCAGAAGATCCTACAATATGTATCAACTGTCAATGGAATCATCCATCCTCATCCAAAAAATGTCCGGCTTTCGACCAAGAAAATGAAATCGTACGTCTCAAATACACTCACAACCTTACCTTCACTGCAGCACGCAGATGTGTCAAACCGAAGACTCAAATCACATATGCTTCTGTAGCTACAAAATAGCTCGTGAAACATAGCACGAATTTAGTAACATAGCGCGTCGCGGGGTTCCTCTGCGGTAGCTGAGCTTCTTGCCTCTGCGAATTTGAAATGCATAGCTTCACCCGTTCGGAAGGCATGACAGGGGCGCTCCGATTCAATGTAGGTTACATCATACATGACGCTGACAACGCCCCTATCAGAGGTTGGCTATGTCATCCGTAGGCCTATAGGCTAGCACTTGCTATGGTCAACCTGTGTATCAAATTTGAAGTCTGTCTCACTGCATAGGCGTCTGAACCGGGGAGGCCGTGGGGGCTCGGGCCTCTTCACTTTCTTCAAAGCGGGGGCCTGGCCCCCTCACTTTTGCATTAGTTATTGCGTTGCCAACAATGTAACAGACAATTCTCAGATACTGATACTTACAGTAGTAATATTGTGCAAAACCTACAAGTGAGCCACCTCTGCAGCGACTTCTGAGGGCCCATCGTACAAAGTGGGGGCACAACCCAAAATCCGGGTTCCCACAAACCTGGAAAATAAATTTTTAGACAATTTTAAACAGGTGAGTGGACTGGGAGTGGGACCGGTGTAGGGGAGGCTGGAGCCGGTCAAAAAAATGATAATGTTATAATAAACTATGTTCAGACTGGTTTCATGTAATCAACATTTTTAGTTACTGTTGTAGAAAGCTCCGTGAAATGCCTGGAAATACTTTCAAAGTTATCTGGATAAGTCGGGGAATTTTATTTTACCTAACCCGTGGGAACCCTGAAAATATTAATTTCTACCGACGCCACCGTGTCTCAGAGGCCAGATGTGGTAGTGACGAGCTTGTAGATGTTGTAGACGATCATTGCCTGCGCAGGAAGCAAGCTTAGGCACATGCCGGGACCACGGCCAATGCGATTGTCCGCAGGATTGAGGTAGCCGAACCAGAAGAAGACTCTCCCGACAACGAAGAGAACCACGACGATTGGAATGACCGCCACCTGTGACGCATCCAACCACGTGCTGAGTGTCAGCTGTGACACGAAACTCATGATGAATTGTTCCACTGTGTTCTGCAGTACTCGAACGTGCACCTGCCTCAGACCACACACTCAACGATATTAGATACCACGCGGAAATGCGAAATGCATTGTGGGTTAAATTGGGTTATTACACTGGCCGCGTCTAGCATTAAGCGTCATGCACTGGCCTGGCGTTCGTCTGTCCCATATTTTTCTGGGTTCCGGTCCGCTATAGCCAAGGGCCGCACTCAATGGTAGTGGAGTAGCCAGGATTCTGGGTGGGGGTGGTTTACCCCCGCACTCCTACCGCACCCCTTTCCCTTCTATACTCCCTCCCCATTCTTTCCCTCCCACTTTTCTTACCATCTCCCTTTCCATATCCCCTCCCTTGACTTTCCCTTTCCCCGTCCCTTTAAACAGGGGTCAGGGGTATCACCCTCGGGAAAATATTGGTTATATATATGCGCAGTAAAAAATATACGCAATATAACCCTTATTTATGGTGGAATCGCCGAAATTCCTGCGTCTTACAGGAAATCGATGTCGGAAAACACGATGGTGACGTCAGATTTTAGACCGGAAGTGGAAATACGGCCGTTTCGCGCATGCGCAGTAAAAAACGCAATATAACCCTTGTTACAGCCTTAGGGACAATTTTTAATTGGTTGTGCAGTTGCTATAAGGCAACTGCATATCACGTTCCACAGAATGTGTTTCTAGTTCGATGAAAATCAACTGAAAGCGCCCTCAAATCGCCGAAATTTCGCCATTTACAAGGAAATCGGGGTCAAGGAATCAAACGCCGACGTCAGAATTTTTTACTGGAACCGCCTAAATAGACACGCATGCGCATTGAAAACGTAGCTAGAAGTCGCCACACAACTGCTAAATCTCCAAAATATCAAGGACTTCATGCGAAATTCCGGACATTGTTGACAATCATGGTTGTAGTTTTATGGAACATATTCACTATCACAGATCTTGTGATTTTGTGCATGCGCAGACAACCGCATGCCCTTTAGATTAGCAAAAATTAAATTGTTAAATTAATAAAACAGCAAATATTAATGTGAAAAAACTTAACAGTTTAAAACGGCTTGTAAAGACGACAGTGGCTTTGTCGCAAAACTAAGCAAAAAATCAAAAAGGTGATATTACTTGTCAACACATTGACTCTATGAAAGATTCAGAAGTATTTGAACCCTGATTGTCGATTACATAATGAAACTGGTATCTCGGTAAAAGATGACATAGTCGCTGAAAACGGAGCAAATAATTAAAGTGAAAATACTAAGTTTTTGTTGAATGCACACATGCAAAAATGGCCATTGGCAAAAGAGAAACATGTCAAATAGTACCAAGAATGTGTGTACTGTTTATGCTTGTACTGGACGATGAATGTACAATCGTTAAAAACTATTAGTGGTTAAAGAAACATGTTCTTGGCTACGACTTTTCGTCCATCCAACCAACCGAGGTGCTTTACCTTCCTGGATAACGCGGTCGGAAATTATTGCATACTACTGGCTTACCCGGCCGAAGGTTACACCGTTACACCACGCGCCTAGAGATCGCCACTGTTGTCCCATGCACGCGCGCTGGCCCGGTGCCGTTTCTCAAAATCGCACCACAGCCCAGCGCGCGTTGTCCGTGCCGCCAGTGCGGTGGCCCCCGTGCCGTTTCTCAACCGCATACTTTGTCCAAATCGGCAATTTTGCACCTTTTTACGAATTTTTACACATTAAGGGTCAAAATTTTCCTGATGTTTTTTATCCGTTCACGTCTATGTAAGACCCCTATTAAACATGAAAAGTTTTATGGAAATCGGTCCTCACGTCTTTCCAAAATACGGAATACAGACAGACAGACGCGGCAGCTTTATATATAGATTTAGTTTATACTGGCAATGTAACAGTAAGTCTACTTTCAAAACTGATATGAGTTGACTGTTAAGGATTAGGCTTACAGTTACACTCTGACGAAAAGTCAACAAACCTCAACTTTGTCGAGGTCCGCTGTTGCGAGAGGATTTTGCTGGTTTGTCGAGAAACGTATGTTACCGATAAAAACGACCATGAAGAAGATGACGGCGACAGTCGGAGCGTTCCATTGCAGGGTGAAGACAATACGGGACGTGACGGTGTCGAGCGGTGTCGCTGACAGACGACTGGCCGGGATCGTTTGGTACGCAACGGCTGATATGACGACCACCAGCGAACTAGCGGCGAGCAGTCTGCGCAGGAGGCGTGGACGAGTGGCTGCCGTGTCTACGAGTGTCTCGTCACGTGCCATCGGATGACTGACTGGCTGTTCAAACGGCACACACGCATAAGATCTGGCACGCTGCTGGCGCATTAGTCTGAAAATCTGAAAAAGTTAGGGGCAGGAAATATATTGGTGCTCGAAAACTGCACTGCAGTAGTTGGATCTTCAATTGGACTTATTATTGGTTCTATAGGCACTTAATGCACGCAGTCTTGTGATCTGGAAACCAATGTCTCGGGTCTCGAGAGCACTCGATGCCATTTTCTAAAGGTCTTGGTCTTGCTCTCAAAGCAAATAATAATAATCTAGCTTGTATAGCGCCAGTATATCAAAGACTCCAGAGGCGCATGGCTCGAGAGTCGAGACCAAGACCAAGACCTGATTCAATGGCAAGGTTATGCAAATATTCACATATTGTTGATATATTCGTTTAAATAGCTGTCAGTGCGCAGCGATACGCAGGACGCAATACACATAAATGACGCCGAAAATAAATGAAATAAAATTGTAAATAAAATTCGGTTCATATACAGTTCAGTTCAGTACATCTCCTTGAAGAGTAGTCTGTACATAAAATTTTGCTCATCAAGCCGAGACTTGTTAATTAAACAGAGTTCATGTTTTTTTACATCTATAGTGCTGATACGATAGCAGTTGATGTCGACAAATCTGCAGTCATGTTGATGTGGGATGTGGGATTAATGAGTGCAGTCAGTAGCGAATATGCTAGTGTGCACTGCTGATGTTTCTCGAGCCTGTTAGTTAAGAAAATGTCCTTTTGTGTCGCATCGACAAGATGTTAGCCTATCACTAACGTTGGCTTATCGACAGACAGACAGACAGACAAACACACAGCATACCGCTTGCTGTACCGTAGCAGATTACAATGGTCTTACGCCCTCAGTGAAGCCAGAGCGGGCGATAATTATTACCGCACGACGCTATGCTAGCGCGGTATATGCTGTCGTCCTGTGTCTGTCTGTCCAGCGTCCGTCTGTATGACACAAGCCGGTATTGTACCAAAATGGCTAATCACCCAAACAACGCCGCACAATAACCCAAGGACTAGTTTTCTCTGCCAACGATCTTGGTGAAATTCGAAAGGGGTCGCCAAAGGGGGCGACAGATGTAGGTGAGGTATGTTAAAATCGGCGATTGGCGGCCGGTATCTCGCTATCTCCAAATGGTACAAGATAGGGACACAGTTACTAGGGAAGGCTAGTCTCAGCGAAAATGAAGGACTTCTCAAGGTCACGGACAGTCATAAATACGGTAATATCTGGGAAACGATTTAATTGTTACTACAGACAACTAATAGGAAGTGAAATATGACCTATCGAATAGAGGCAATTCCGATGACCCGATGACCCTTTGAGTGATCTTCAAAGTCATCCATCTACTGCAAGCCGTTTCAAATGTTATTTTTCGTTTAGGCCTAGAGCTCTACCGCGGTTGACAAGCTTTTAAGTGACATCACGCGTCCGTCTGCGACAGCTGAGTTTTAGTTGTTACTTCGCTGCCGGTTAGGATGCGAAGTATTGCTGTCAGCTTGTCTGTATGTTTGTTTGTCGGTTTGTCTACGTCTGCTCTCGTATCTCAACAACCCAGCCAGCATAGGAAAATTGACCCAACGTTGGCCCAATGTCGTCAAACAAGGTTGGCTGAACAACGTTTTGGTTATTGGGCCAATGTTGGCCCAATAACATTGGACAAATGTCACTAGCCAACAAATAGCCAACCATCCGCCAACCTGTATCGACGTTGGCCTAACGTATTGCCAATCAATTTCAGTAGCATTATACCCCTTCCTAT
>Ga0209780_1001492_pt1 | contig 15489 bp, 16 predicted proteins | sample WorMetexBAHAMAS2_FD_187384 | JGI IMG/M metagenome (GOLD analysis project Ga0209780, IMG submission 187384) | Marine gutless worms symbiont microbial communities from Max Planck institute for Marine Microbiology, Germany - Inanidrilus exumae... | ecosystem: Host-associated > Annelida > Digestive... | reverse complement strand
TCCAAATCGGTAAACTTTTGGCGGAGTTATAGTGACAGTCCTGACGCGATGCTAGCTACTCGTCTGTACGAAGGTGAACTAGCTTAGCCATTGTTATGAAGGATGTGGGTGGGCAAATCGGCGAGTTCCATGAGAAATTGGCCGCCATATTGAAAGACGTTCAATCGCTCCAGCATTCATTGAACGCAGGTGCGAAAACTGTCAGACTGCATGTGGCCCGTCGTTATGTGTCAGGTAGTCTGCATGCTACAGTAACAACTAACAAGATTATAAGCGCAAGACGGTCGATTGTTGAACACTACCGGTCTTATAGCGGAGGTATGCTGTCTCCGAGTGTTTTCTGTTTCGTACATACACGAGTCAAACCGAGTCTGATACGGCATAGCATACAGATACAATGAGAATCCTAAGTTGATAGTTACACACGTAAGTGTTTACAATAATAACAATAAAATTTATCCATCAGTCCAAGACAGCACAAGGCCTCGAAGTTAGTACATATCTTTATACAACATGCGCACAATAAAAAACTCCATTGTTTATAGGTGCGTAGTTTTGCTAGTTAGTTCTATGTTATGTCGTCTGCGCCTGAATGCATAGGTAGAAACTGTTTCTCTTGGAAGAATACTATACAACACATGTCCAGAGTTGATCAGTACTTTATCAAATAGTTCATCATCTGCGCGTTCGACTAGTTCAGCTAGTGCTGGGTGGTCTTCTGAACACAAGTCTGTACGTTTGCCGCGCCGGATGATCGCCTCTAAGCGTTGATGGTCAGCTTCTGTGGTAAAACCCCACCACGCACTCGCAGCGTATGTCAGCTTGGCAGTGATGATTGCTCTATAGACGACCTGTAGCGATGCATTTGCCATGCCGTGTGCTTGCAGAAGCCGAAGAGCATGGCAGGTCTGCGCAGATGATCTAATTATGTTGCATACCATGTTCTGCCACAGACAGTTTACTGGAGATCGTCACACCGAGGATTTTCAGTGACTGAACTCGAGGAACATCAGGCAGAGGTAGTGGCTGTACTGGTTGTCGTTTTCGCCTGCTGTCGAAGAAGATGATCTCTGCACATTTGGCTGGATTGAGTCTGAGATTGTTCGCGTTGGCCCATGCTTTCACGTTATCAAGTTCAGCCGTCCTCGTGTGCACATTGTCCGACGGGATTATAGCATAAAAAATTATGTGTCATCCGCGTACTTACACAGTACATTACCGGCTGCAGTGACTGCTTTCAAATCAGATCATTGACTACATACATGTAGCTAGCTGGACCAACTGCGGATCCCTGAACGATACTGACTGAGAGTGCTTGCAGCACTGGCGTAGTATCTTTATATGCTGTGCAGCTGTTGTCGCTCAGTGAAGAAATTGACCAGCCATCATCGCGAAGAGGCCGATAGAGCTGACAGAACGATGTTTGAATAAAGCAAAATACAGTTAAGACTTAGGAAGCTCATGCTCATGTAAAACACAATACATAGCCTAAAAGGTTATGAAACTCAAAAATTCCCCCCCCCCCCGTATAATGTAGCACGTCGATCTCCATCACTATTTAACCGACCCTTACCAAATTTGGTGAACATATAGGCTAATAATCACTGATGCACACTATTGCTTTTGATTTTCTATTTTCCTTCCACATTACGAGTGACGGCGCATAATATGTTGCGATTACAAACGAGATTGGGCGAAATTTGGGGTTTTTGGCCCCTCATTTTTGTTAGGGGGCACTTTTATGAAATTGGCATAGCAGCACTTCTTTTTCGAGTAAAGCCACGTCGTGTGGAAAAGTTTCGAAAATTTCGGTTTGCAGACGTCGGAAAAAGTGAGTTGGAAAAAAGAAAGAAAAAGAAACGCGCAAAACATAAGATCGACCGTTCATAGAACGGGCGATCTAAAATAACGTACTATTCTTGAACGAACCATCTCGTTGCGTATTTTACATGGACCATAGAATAACTACTTTATGGCACATGTGAAGTGGGGCAGTGTCGAAGCGATTTAAATGCTGCAGAAAGTGATGTTATTGTTTAATTTTTACAAAGAATGATGATCAAAGCGGGGAATGAAATTGTTGTTGTGAATGACTTTACAGGTATTCCAACTTTATTTGTATTGGTTAGTGCTAGGTAGTGGTGGCAACCGGGTATGGGTAAAGTGCGAGGTGGTATTTTGCGAGGTGTCGTGCGAGGTTTTAGTGCGAGGGACGGGTAAACTGCGAAAACCTAAAATGCGAGGTACACTATCGCGCCGCTATTAACGGCGCACGAGAGGAGCAATTATGTCCACCGGTCCGTAGAAACATCGCAAGGGCCGTACCGTCCGCACCGGCCCATATTAGGAAGATACCGTTACTGTGTCGGTTAGGGTTAGTGTTACGGTTAGGGTCAGTTGTATCTTCCTAATATGGGCCAGTGCGGTGTTACAACGGACCCTTCTGCCCACCGAGCAGTGATTGCGTAATGAAGTCAGCGCGGTTGACGCTGTTGTGATCACTGCGGCATGTTTGATGTCGCTGCCACATCTATTTGTGACGGCGTTTACACGGCGTGTGGTTTATGCGCCTATCTTCTGGTGTTAGATTAGGGTCTGTTACAGTTACTGTTCTTGGCTGAAAAGTCATGTTTTTATTTTATTTTTCTAGCTTTTATTAGTTTTTAACAAGATTTTATAGTATTTTGTTGTGGCAGAAAAGAAGTTATGAATTAAGTCTATAGAGAGGATTGCAGTTTTGTTGAAATTCTGTTAAGTTTCACCGCTTTCGGAAGTCGAATCGGCAACGTCGCAAGGAGCCGCCATCTTAATACTGCTGCTTAGTGCTGCTTCAGTTCTGTTGAACTAATACTCATTCGGATCTCCGCAGTACCGGTGCTAGCCCCGCCGTTACCTGGGCTGATAGTCTATGTTTACTCGATACAATTCATTATAACATCTCTGTTCACTGGAAGCAAATGGCGCGAACTTCATCTAACCGTCGCATATCTACCGTTGTACGTTTCTACTGGTACTCTGCATCATCGTCTCGGAGAAGAAGGTATACCGTCTTGCCTTGCTAACAACAACAAGAAATTACCCGGTTATTCGTCGTGGACAATAGCTATGGCCGATCATACGATCAATAAGCGTACAAGAGGTAAGCCCTGAGTGACGCCTGTCGACAGTCCGAGTGACACTGGTGACACAATCTTCAACGTACAAGAAAAGCATTTTTGTGATGTTGAGATCTGCACCAAGGAAGCGTCTTTTAGTTTGTTGCCGGCAATAGTGAGGATCCATAACTGGAAATGACTCAATGTGTCGACGAACAGAGTCCAGCAGCTCCGTGGATGACTTGTTGTGTGGACTATGCCTGCCACGCTCATCTCTCCCTGAAAAATCACTGGACATGCCACGGTTTCGCTGAGCCTTATTCAGAGTATAATACAACAGTTTGTCACTGATATTCAGCGTTTTGAGAAACATCTGTTTACAAACTCGTTTGTTGTTTCCACCAAGAGGTAGTATGAACTGGACACTTTTTGTCTTTTTCTGGTTAGCTACTGAAGGTTTCGTTACTGTGTGACTGAGTATGAAGTCCCTCTGACGCTGGTAATCAGCTGTTCCATAGTAGCAGTTTTTTACGATCATCTTCACTGAATTCCTCACATCTAAAAACAGCTTGACGGCCATGGTTGCAAACGCAAGTCTGTACAGACTTAGCATGTACAGTGGAGGCTGCAGTGCTGATGTACTCTTGTCCACTGAGCCTAGCTCTTTTTCTTACATTCTTTTTCCAAGTTTCACTGTTGCCTTTAAAGTGTCTGCACTGTTTTTCACGCTTCTTGCGCTTTTGGTTCTTGCACTGCTTCGGTTGCTTAGCAAACTTACTGTCATCTGAACTACTCTCTGGTTGCAACAGCTGATCTTGTGTCAGAGCAGGCCTGGTATGCATGTCGCATGTGGTTTCCATATGATCATAACACAGCAGTGCAGGACAGCGATGACATGCAATGAAGATGTCTTCATTGCACTCAGCAATACCACAGTAACGACGAATATCCTCTGGAAAGTACTCGTCACTATCTGTCATATCCACATCATCATCGGGGTTATTAGTATCTTCAACAGTTTGACGCAATTTGGCATGAGCCTCCGCATTTCTTCTTAAGCCAGGATATTTGACGACCAGCTCCACAGCTTTCGGCAGTTCACCAGCAACTGGCTCTTCTCCGACTTCGACAGACACTTCATCAGCAGCTGGCACTTCTCCGACTTCGACAGGCACGACTTTGACAGGCACTTCGTCAGCAGCTGGCACTTCGCCGACTTTGACTGTCACGACTTTGACAGGCACTTCGTCAGCAGCTGGCACTTCGCAGACTTCGACTGTCACGACTTCGACAGGCACTTTGTCAGCAGCTGGCACTTCTCCGACTTCGACAGTCACGACTTCGACAAGCACTTCATCAGCAGCTGGCTCTTCTCCGACTTTGACAGGTACGACCTCGACAGGCAGTTCATCAGCAGCCGGCTCTTCTCCGACTTCGACAGGCACGACTTCGACAGGCACTTCATCAGCAGCTGGCACTTCTCCGACTTCGACAGGCACGACAGTTTTCAGTTTTCGGCCCCAGTTCATAATCATGATACCATTTGCTATGACATGCAGCAGTTGATCGCTGACTCCGTCGTTTCGGTTGGTGTGACATGTCAAAGTCTGAAAAATGAAACTAGTAGACAAAATTATCGTGATCCGGAAAAGCACATCATATAGACTGCTAAACTGTCAAGACTGGTGCAAATGTATGATTTTGCAAATGTACGATTTTGCAGTAATAAATTTGACAACCAGTGCTTATGCAGAACGTTCTTCTTCAAAGTAACAAATACCATGGCATACCCATTTAGCTTCCCCAACACTGGCAGTAACTGTTAGATTCCCTACTCACCAGCAGAATAAGAGACAGCTGCAGAGAGATGAAGAATTGTGGCATGCCAGCTAACTAATCATCCAAATTCCAGTAACAGGACTGGTGGTGATTATGTTGCTTTGGTGAAAATGCAGGTCAACACCCAGCCACGGAGTAAAATACTTCATTTTGATTGTCTGGCGACACTGGGCTGCTGATGCCTATATACTGCAAAGCAATTGAGCACTCAACAGTAAGTGGTCACCGTGTAAGTAAGACTTCATTCACTAAACAATGTAACTGGAAACTTGTAAATTACAGTAAGCTACCGAACCACAAGGATACATCTCTGAGTTAGGTCCGTTGGAAAACAATAACATCTATGCAAGCAACGGAAATCATTTACAGCAGATGGATGTATCTTAAAGAATGAACATTGGGGACGTTGTAACGACAAGCTGCCAGCGAGAAGCCTATCTAACCAGAAGGACTCATCTATTAAAAGCAAAAACACTCTATCCACTCTAAGGAAATCACTTAGGCCAGATGGATGCATGTCCGAAATGAACAACAGATTAATACGACAACTGACTGGCTGCCAGCACGTATCAACCCAAGCAGAAGGACGCATCTACGAACAGAAGTCCTTGTGACACTACACTACAGTGTGCGGTGCGATATTGCTCTGTATTAAGTTCGCACCTTTCCTGGAAGACGAATACGAACTACATGCTGCTACTGCTAAATTTCGCAAAAAACCTTTCAACGTAATCTTTCTCTATCGTCTGCTCTCCATTTCGCAGTTATTAGCTTTATTATGCAAAAAACACTGCAAAACGATTAAAACGAGCTGTAACAAATAAATATTTAAATGTTAATATAAGTTAATAATTCTAATGTAGCAAAAATGTAAACTGTTTCTGTACCTATCTACACACCTTCAGTCAATCACCCAATTCCAGTTTCTGTGCTTTTGAACTAACAAAGTTCATGAATCATGAATAATAGTTTTGCTATCATCTTAAAAAAACAACCATAGTACAGTTAACTGAACCACAGAAAAATAAACAATAAAAATGCCTTACCGAAGTAAGTAAGTAAGTAGATAATTGCCACGGAATGGCCTGCTAAGATGCGTTCTTATTTGATTTCTTGCTAGACTTTTTTATGCCAGAAGGAAGCATGTCATACATACGGCTATCTGGCGCACTTGGTTGCTCAAGCAGTGAACTTCGGGCGAGAAGGATGTATCATGAAGACGCATCTATATGGCAGCAAGTAAGACCCATCACTGCACAGTGTAATTTAGTTGAGAAAGGTACAACTACAAGTTGCATCTGTTTGGCGTTACTTCCTTTGAGATGCTTCCTTCTGGCCTACGACTGCGTGAAGAAAACAGCGCCTATCTTTCATTAAAGACTCTCTACATGATCCACACAGATACATCCATTTGGCACAAAGTGCAGTATACATAGAATATACTTCTTCTGTCAAAATTTAAAAAAAAACACGATAAAACGAAGTTGCGTCCTTCTGGCTTAAACGAGTCGATATGCTTCTGAACGTTTGTGGTTGAAATACATTTCTGAACTCTTGTCAAAGTATTTCGATCTCTTCCTCAGTCCAGTGCCTCTTGGACCTGATGCAGCACGATGACATATCATGGAGATGCAGCCGCAGGAAAGCAGTAAAGTTGCAGTTAAAACATGGCAAAAAGTTTGGAAATATCTCATCAATCAAAACCGCCACGGGCCCATGGCTGATGCCTGTGTCTGGCACCTAATAGCCTACTTCGTGCTGATGGTTCCGTTAAGAATCTACTCATTTACTCAAATAAGTAAAATACTACGAATGTCTCTGTAGGCCTACATGTGATACAAATACAGTCAGATAACCAGTTAGGCTACAGAACGGTTCTCAGAAAATGTGAGGATCCCATTTTTGGTGCATCCTGTATACGTTGTGATGCTAAATTTGGCAATCACGTGGTTTATGTCGCTTGGATAGTGGAGAACCAGTTTGGTGCGGATTTAGCACGTGGGCGGTCTAGTGTTGATCATCATATGACTGTTGAAATGAGTGTTGATTAGTTTGGTGCGGATATAGCACGTGTATAGTCTGGTGTTGGTCATAAAATGACCGTTGATGATTGTTGATAGTTTGGTGCAGATTTTAGCACGTGTTACGATGTGGCGTTGGCCATCAAAATGACCGTTGATGAGCGTTGGTCTGTGTTTGAGATCGAATGTAAATATTTTTTTTGTCTGATTACATTGTATTAAATATTTTTACGCCTTATCACTTTGCATTCTTACAGAAAAGTTTCAAGTTCTCCCTTTCAAACAAACGCATCTCTGCCCTCTCTGGCGCCAATCTGGAGCGGGTGTCACAGTAGGTCTCGCCTGCGCCACTGAAGAGTCGTTCGCTTGCGACAGACGTCAATGGCGCACTGAGATACTGACGTGCCACCTTGGCCACACGCACATAGTCTGCCTCGTGCGCCTTCCACCATGCCAGTCTACACTCCTGTCGTGGATGGAATGTTCGATTTTTGGAGATACATACTGACTTCCTCCTCCGCCGTCTGCTGTCCCGTTGCCGTCGATGTGTCGCTGTCCAGTAGCTCATCTGACAAGTGAAGTGGTGACTCAGTCTCATCGTCAACACGCTGGCGCTTCGCTGCAGGCTCCGAGGCGTCGTCGTCGTCGTCGCTCGCTGTAGTTGCGCCCACTGCAACTGGATCTGGCAGTTGCACAGCGTGAACTGTGTCCACTAGCCACTGCTTGGCAGTTGCAAAACTTCGACTGACTGAAAAGTTTGCCACGATACCTATGATCAACAAGTGTAGTGACCGCGTAGAGTGGTTGCGCTGCTACGTCGGTGAACCTGGTGTTCATGTCATCGATTATTTCTTTTTCATTGTCTGCAGCCCCGTGTCGTTTGTCAGCTGCGAGAGCGCGCACTTAATTCCAATGACCAGAGGAATCACATCACTTGCTGCTGACGACTCTGTGATAACGTCTTTGGTCGCGCATTTGATGGGTCGCTAGAATCGCCATCGCCCGCTCCAGCAGCAGCCACTGGTTGGCATCAGGCAGAGTGATCGCATTCTCAGCCACGTAGATTAAATAGGCCTAATAATTTTATGACATACATTACGTCACAGTCCATTCAGTGACTAGCATTTCGGGTAGTCCATTCTTTTCAGTAAACTTTGTTCTAGCCAGTAATATTAGGTGAACACCGTAACAGTGGCATAAAATGCACTTAAATTGAACGTTCGGTCAATACCGAGAACATCGCATATTGTCACCTGCATTTGACATGCGGTTTGTCCAAGTATCGCTCCATCTCCTTCTCCACAACCTGGCGGACCGTCCGTGGTGCCTAGTCTGCTGCTGGCTTCGGCTGCTGCACGTTGCAGCTTGCTCCAGGTCGAAGTTTCAACTGAAGAAGACTGGGTGGCTGCCTCGTTGTCCGGCATGTCGTCAGTTGCCAACTCCGTAGTCGCAGTCAATGCAGCGCATTTTTTCTGCATCAGCTGCAGTGTCGCCTCGCGTGCCCGTTCTCGTCTTGCGTCACTATCAAAGACACACAGCTTGAAGTGTGGGTCGATGGCTGTGGCGGCGCACAACATCTCGTCGCTGAAGGTGTCACCGAACTTGTCGCTGAGGAAGCGCTTAAACACATCACGTAGCACGTCCAGACCGCTGCTTGTCGTCTGCAGGACGTGCTGCAGTCCATCCAGGATGGGGAGCACCATGCTGAGCTTTGGGTAGGCGGCGCCGGACATTTCCTGCGGCACGTCCAGAAACGGACACAACGCTGCGACAAGGTCGGCCACCGTCGACCACTGCTGGGAGAAAGGTTTTCACGGATGGCATGCCACAGAGGACAATAGTGACAGCATCGCACTGTTCCAAGAGCCGCTCGAGCATTACATTATTTTCAAGGACATGGGCGTACCTGGGTCATCGCTTCAGCGTGCATATTTTTTCTCTGTTCGTCTTGCGACATCTGCTGGAATTCTTTCCAGTGGTCTTGCTTGAGATGAGCCGCCATGTTGCTGGTATTCCTCTGTGTTTTCTTGTACGTTTTCTTGCACAGCCGGCACGTGACACGCTATACCGTCTGATGACTGATTGAAGTACGTCCATACGAGACTACGTGTCTTGTTTGCCATCACAATGTTGTCGTAGGCCTATGTCGAGTGAGATCACGTATTAGTCAACGTCAGTGTATGTTGCAGCTTTCTTACGAGCATTTATGTAGGCAAATTTGTGGCACATTCACTTATGCAGCTTTTGATCCTAGCTGGGAGCGGACGGGTGTGAGAACAAAATTCAAACTACGAACAGCTTGGTGCGGTGCGACGACGCGTGTCGACAGATCAAGGGGGCTGACGGTGTTAAATTGCTTGAGCAGATTTTTTGCGTTCGGTCGGTAGGCCTACTCGGTACAGTAGTAACTGTGAACAACTGAAGCTGGCGACTACTATTTAGCATAGTAACGACTTCAAAGGTTGAACGGAAAACTGTTTCAGCTGTCACTGGTAATTGTTGAAGTCGATGTTTTGTGAACAAATACTAGGCCTTTCAGTCTCAGTTGATGGCTGAATTGAGCGACTTGCATTTACCTATGTCAGATCGACCATTTTCACGTTCATCTTCTTTCGGTTTTTAGATTAAGCTGACACTGGCGGCTTTCCTTACACGTTACTTACTATGTGATATACAAAGGTAGTCGTATATATTTTATGTTTGGGCTTGCTTTGGGCTTGTTTACTTGCAAATGTTTATGCTTGTTTTCTCATGAGACTAGATCATCATTGTGTATACATTTGTAATTATGTACAGAACTGTCATCATTATACAGTTTATTAACATCAAAAAAGAGAAAAATTATAGAACAACTTGTTAGTAAACGTTACTGCATGCTTTTGCGTGTTAATGTGCACGTTGTCACGAAAAAAGAGAAAAATTATAGAACAACTTGTTAGTAAACGTTACTGCATGCTTTTGCGTGTTAATGTGCACGTTGTCACGAAATACAAATTACATTACTAAATACCAATTACCCCAGAAATCCTTAGAGCAATTAGTTAATTGCAGAGAAAAAATTGCACTATGATGATGTAGACTAGAAAACGAACGGCACACAGTTATGCGCTCGGGCAGCAGCGCACACAGACGAATGCCTTGTTTGTGCCCGGCAGCCCATCCTTTATGCAGCAGTCATTTTACCAGAGACTGCAAGCATCGCATTGGGTCCAGTCGACCATATTGCCTGCACATCTGCGCTGTTTTGGCAGTTGCGCTTGCCCGCATTCCGCACAGTTGTCGTCACTGTCGGAACTGCACAGCACATAAACACACCAGTTAACTAAATACCAGAGGTGATTACTTTAAAATATTGCAGTAGTCAATGTAATGCATATAGTCACATTTTCTAGTCAACTTTTCTAGCTCATTGAAAACTACGAAGTTGACGGTGGGCGTGACGCAAAACTGTTGACTGTTAATGAAGCAACTAAGTATTTGCAAGTTACTAATTTCAATACATCATGAAGTGTTTTTATGCACAGAAAACTGGCATCACATGCATGATATCGCAGATACTTATCGTTGCTGCCAACTGCAATCTCCACTGAACTTTTCTTCTTGATAGTGAACTTCTGTTGGCGAGGCTGTGTAGGCTGACCGTGTTGCTTCACTTGACGCGGCAGACGGAACCCAGCATCAGCTGTCTTCATGCTGGGAGCGGCCACCGACGAACTGCTGCTCTGCATGTCGAGATCGTCTGCAGCCGTAGTAGTTGTGTCACGGATGGCCGAACAGTCCAAAGCCAAAGTCGGGGCGACTGCTGCAGCTGCAGATACCGCCTGTGATTTAGACACTACAGTGGCTGATGCAGCTTGACCATCGCTGTTTACTGATTGCCATGTGCCATCGCACACTTGCATCTCTAGTGTGCCTTCCCACTGCATGCACTGTCTGCATTGGGCATGAGGCAGCTCAGTCAGAGTGCACGCCATCGGTGTGAAAACAGCCATGATTGTACGGAAGCGCCGTGTGATGCAACTGTCTCCTGAGTGCAATCGCTATGTGGCTTGTGATGCAATGCCAGATGTGATGGTTGCAGTCTTCATTGAAAGATGATTGTGTACATGAATCAGCCAGCGAGCATGTTTGGGCTTGATTCTTGATGTGCTTAGATCAACACTCACTTGTTCAATATCATCGCCTTTCTTCAGCACTTTCTCTACTTCCTCAGAATACCAATTGATAAACTGTACTTTTAGATCTCACTTGAAGTCATCATTGACGGCTACATCTAGTGGCTGCAAATCACCGGTGCATCTAGCAGGAACAAATACAACAAGGATGTTGTTGTCCTCAAGCTTGTCCAGGAATGTTTCAACTCTGTGTGCTGCAAAAACGTCAAAAATTGCCAATGACTTCTGTGACTGTTTCATTTTCAGCTGCTCTTTCTTTTTATCACAGTATGGTATCAGAATTTTGTCTGCATATTCCATCATTGTTTCAGCTGTGCTCCAATGGCTCTCAGATTGAGTTACATTTCATCTGGAAAAGTAACATCTGCAAAGACATCGTCGGGAAGACTCATCGTCTTTCATCTCAGCCAGTACGCTCAGCACGTGCACGCTTAGCGCAACTCGTGGACTGGTACCGTCAACGTGCTGTCCTACGACGTCACTGTTTTCGCCGCATGCCGGCTGCCACTGTCTGCCATCAGTGTCTTAAACAGCAACTGTCGGCATGCGGTGCTTGCCTGATGCCACCTTGCAGCACTGATTTTGTGGCGGGAAAAGGGCGAAACTAACTGAAAATTGCCCTGATCATACAGAGCGCACTGCACGTCACCATATTGTGCAAATGATTTATCAGATCCAGCAGTGTAGCAGGTTTCCAATCAATTGTTTAATTTTCGGCATGTTATTAGCTGATTCACAGTTACTGTTGGTCCATAATACATCACATGTGAACTGCCCCAGCCACCTCTTTTGGCAATTGTTCTTTAATTTTCGCATCACGTGCTTTAGGGTGCATCAAATTATAACGCAAAATTTATTTTTCGTAGAATTAAACTGTCTGGGGCCTAATTATGTTAGAATACACATAAAATTGATCTGTGCAAAGTTTTACCAGAATTTATTAATATTTAGAGGTGGAACATGGCAGTTGAAAATCGACATTTGTTTAACTTTGTACGAAAAATGCACATTTTACGCAAGTCAAGCATTGTTGCTGAATGTCAGAAATAATCAAATAAACAGTCAATACAGTCAATGAACTGTTCCATTTCAAGAAGAAATATTGTCTATGAGTTGTCTACTGTCCATTTAGAGAAGCGAAGGTTTGGCGTTTTAGCCCGATCATGTTCGACTGTCTTCAAGACATTCTGCAGATGACGCTCAGTTCTTGCAGCTTCAACGAAGTCTGATGTTAACTTCACACCACATTCTGCGCAGTCATTGACAACATTAATTGAAGACGCCTTGGCTTTTCCAGCTTGAAATGCTTCATTTCCATCCCAGTTTTCCACAGGTAGTTGCAGAAATGCTGGATCAATGTTTATCTGGTACATTCCGAACCAGCAGTATTTGTTGGCAAGATCGGCCAATCTGGTTGTTGGAGTGAGGACTGGAAACGTTGGCTTGCCAAAGCCTGTGCCAAACCGTAGCTGTGGGAACTGCAATGGCTGATTAGCTGGCTTGTTTTGAAGAATAGTGTCTGCGAGTGCACGACGATCATCAACTGCTAGTTTGTCACTGAACAGTGCTAACGGCAGCATTTCGCCTGTCAGATACCATAGGTGTCGTTAATTGCAGATGCTGCAATGCCTGCATCGACAGCCTTGTATTGCTGTAGATGGTGGTATAGTGTGAGGTCATTCCAAGCAGCATCAACAGGTTTTTCACACGTGAGCCACCATTGTGCATAGACTAGCGAGACAAAGTCGGCAAACTGACGAATCTTCGGCACCTGCTGCCGAGTAGTAATAGTGCCTTGTGGAGGAGCTGCAGTGTGTTGTTCCAGTAGGGCCAGTTTAAGGATGTAAAGCAGCTGTATAAGTTTGTAAAGCAAATGCACCATAAATTTTCAGTCATAATTGGCGTCATTGTTATTGTCGATCGAATCAATAGAATTGTTATCCACAGGTATAACTTCCCAAAAATGTTGTCTGTTGGGCAGCATAAGAGGACACAGCTTGGTCACTGTATCTTTCTTCTTCCCCTCTGATATGCCTCTTGCAGTCTGCCGCCTTTATCAATCTCTTCTGCAATCTGGATCCCATGTGTGTGAACCACTGAATGCACTAAATGTGAGAAGACCTGACTGAGGATTACATTCGACAAAAGTGTATGCAGTTACAGCAAGATACGAATGGCAGGATCTATCTGTCCATATGTCGTGCGTAAGAGCAACATGCGAAGATGAGTCAAGTAGTTTCTGCAGAGCGACCCGCTTTCTTTCAGCAACTTCTGGTAGTGCTTTGTACTTAACAAACTGCCATGAAGGAAGGGAGAACTTCGGATTGATACCATGGATGAAATCTTTAAAAGCTGGCATTCCAACTAAAGACATTGGAAGGCCGCATGCGACTATCAAACTTTCCACAAGGGACTTGGTAATTTTTAACTGTTGTGGATGTCTGGCCCCACAGGCATCAGATGATGTGTGGCCTACAAATGACATCATGGTTGCTGTACTTGAATCTTGGTCGCCCTTCGGAAGCTGGCCATCAGCTGTATATTTGTGGAACTGGGAAGTATGCTTTCTTGAAAATGCCTGTAGACACTGTACATAGCATATCTTGTTTTGTGCGTTCAAATTAACAGCAGTGCAGACATCATCAAACAGAAAGACTGAAAGAGTTGCATATATTATAATCATTCCAAGTTTTCCTACATACCTAAGTAAAAACCACATTAATTTATGCACTTTTACCATTCAACCCACCTTTACCGTAAAGGTGGGTTGAATGGTAAAAGTACATAAATTAATGTGGTTTTTGAGTGACTTCGAGATATATGCGTAACAAAGCATCCTAGCAAAATTCGAACTTTGTTCTGCTGATAGTACATATAAATAAATATATGGTCACTAGAATACGAACAGCGTTATTGTCATTTTAAAAGTTTGCGTTGTTTCACTTACGACATTTTGTAATTGCTAATAATCAGAAAGTGCTACCATCTCTTCCGGTGAAAGTGCACAAGTGAATAAAATAAGTGAAACCTTTCTTCAGTTCAATGTTGTATATTCATTCCTTTCCAAAAATAATGCTGTATAAATTAATTTTATTCATACACATATGCTAGGCTGTTTACCCAGTGTGACGCTGTATATTCTAAATTCATGGGCCGATAACCTACCGAACAAAGCCAGATGTGGTGCCACGTGCTTCAACAATGACACTTTTGCAGGTTCTACATTTAGCCTGCCACTTGTTGCTGCCTTTGTCATTCACTTTGAATGCTTTGAAACCGGAGGCTGTTATGCGTGATTCCTTCAGTACACTCGCAGTGCTCACTTTGCCAACAACTGCAGGCTTGCTGCAAGACATTTTTACTAATTTTTGCTAATTTTACTGAGAAATGTAGTAATATACAGTACACTAATACACGTTTTAAAACATTTCATTTTCAATGCACGCCAGAACGAAACGTAAACAGGAAATGTGATAGTCTGATCCAAGAAATCACGTCTTAGGTCTGTGCTGAGTATTTGTATTTGTTTGAGTACTCATTGTTTTGATAGTGTGAAAAACATGCCACTGAGGTCTCGAGCAAGACCTTTGGGATTAGGTCTTAAGACCAAGACCAAGACCTGGGAAAATGAACTCAAGTCTCGAGACGGTCTCGAGATCACAATACTGCTTGTAACACAGTTAGCCTATGCAGTTGTCACAAACAGTGCAGTTGTCACCATTAGGCCTATTTCAATTTGACCTTTTGTCCAGTTTGTAAAAAAAGCAAAACTAAACGAGATAGTGCAGCATCAGTCAAAGTAAAACACAAGCCTACTGTAAAATGATCTCATTAGTCATTAGGTAGGCTAGTGTTCAGCACAAACTTGCCAACAATCTATTTTTCAGTCAGCCGATGGTAATCTGGCTTATGTCATCTACAAGAGGCCTACAATCTACTTAGTGCAAACTTTACATGTAAAGTATTCATTCATAACTCCATTCTGTTCTGCACATTTATCGTGATATCATTTGCGGATTGTGGCAGCCCTCACGTGCAATCCAGTCCTGCCTCAGTTCTGTATCCTCAGTACTTCCCTCTATGACACCACAACCACGGCATCGCTCTGCTCTAGGCGTCTTCAGTGCATGCATGTCCCGTGCCAGCTTCTTTGGTTTTGGTTTTATTTTCACATTTTTCGTGGCTGCTTTCTTTACCGACGCTTTCGTTAGACCTTTCTGTGTTAACGGCCACTGCCTTTGTCAATGGGAAAGGGCAATTTTCGACCCCCCACAGAGTCGACACCCCTCAACCGATCACCAAACAATTTGTCACAGGTGATTACGTCGGCGACCCCTACGGCTGTGCCAAATTAGGTGT
>Ga0209780_1001491_pt1 | contig 15497 bp, 13 predicted proteins | sample WorMetexBAHAMAS2_FD_187384 | JGI IMG/M metagenome (GOLD analysis project Ga0209780, IMG submission 187384) | Marine gutless worms symbiont microbial communities from Max Planck institute for Marine Microbiology, Germany - Inanidrilus exumae... | ecosystem: Host-associated > Annelida > Digestive... | reverse complement strand
AAAATATAGGCGCACCGAGTCTCAAGAACCAAGCAGGGAGGTTGTCCAAGCCTGTGGATGTGGGACGAAGAGTGTCTAGAACTTTGAAGACACTCCACTCACTAATGCTGTCAGTATTATAATTGTGATGATGACGTAGCTGGTGGTGGACGAGCCACGGTAGGCCTACTGTGGCTACCTGCAAAGAAGAGCGAACGACTTCGATAAGACTGAACAGTGATAAGATTATGCAGATATGAAGGTCGACGATGCGTTCACTTTAATTACGCTGGCCGCGTCTAGCGGTAAGCATCGGTCAGGCGTCCATCCGTCTGTCTGTCCCGTCGTATATAGGCCTACTCACCATGACTACCAGTGGGCAGCATGCGATCCGACCAGCGTACATTTCGTACGACAATAAGGAGGACCGTCATACTTGTTTTGAACCAGTTAAATCGATAAGACTGCCTTATTTAAATACACGGACCGTTTCTTCTGATGTACTCGTTTTTTGTGTTTAACTTTCCTTATTTTTTCATTTTAGGTGTCACGTGTTAGATTAAGCTGCATGGCCCTCCCGTCAGCTTTCCAGCGCGTGTAGGGCCTAAAAATACCGTATCACATCATATCTGCCTACCATAAAAACTACAACTCCGCCTAAAATAAACCGATTTGGATGAAATATGGAATAATATGAGCCAAATGTTGGGGGCTGGCCCTGGCAGATTTTGGACACGATCCGCACAGTTTGAGAATTTTTTGTCCGGTAAATAAAGCAGGATTTGCCAATTTCCCGTCGGAAAAATTTTACGACATTTCAACACAACGTCGATCGGTGAGGCGGTGAAAATTTTCAGAACAATTTTGTAACTTTCACCATAAGGGGTCGTTTACTCGTTTTCCCAAAAAATGCAAAAATTGCTCACAAAATTTCCAGGTCTTTTGACTTCAGGCTGTCATAACTCCGCAATGATTACAGATTGCCGGAAACTCACTTCCAAATGGTCCCTCTACGGGATGTCCAGTTTCCATTTTTTACCGTTAGAGTTGTGCGTCAGTAAATAAGTAAACAGTTGTGTCACCTGTCGAGTACGCCGGTGGTAAACGCTCTCTTTGAGCCTATATTGCAGTGTGTCTCCAGATACACTGCAACCCGTCAAGTTTTTAATTAAATCACCACGAACTGTGCAACATTTATCAATAATTCACATTCATACTTTTAACCATTCAACATTCAAACAATGCAAAGTAAAACGAACCTAAAAATGTCACACTGATTGAAAAATAAAATCTCTCAGTACTTAGTAGTGTGTATGTGTGGTGCAGTGGTTCCCAACCTTTTGTCCCATGTAGGACACTCTTTTCATCATTCTTTTCCAAAGCTCGCCCGACTCCAATAATGTGGGACGTTATGCAGTGAAACATCGTAACATCCCTTATGCACTATACAAGATGGCATCAGTACCGCGCCGACATTTCAGCCCGACTAGACAAAGACTGGAATTACTTCAGCTAAATCTCGTAAAAGATTAGAAAGACCAATATTCCAGAGGTTTGACTCTGCCAATCTGTCAATCCCAATTCCCCTGAAACATTAAAATTCCCCTCTTGGAGGAATTCCTCCAGACTGCATGGGAACCCCTGGCGTAGTCTATCTGCAGAAGCAAAATAAGCAGTATTATAAAGGCATAAAAGCATAACTGCAAATGCTAATGTGACTAATGCATGCTGCAAAGTGCGACTATTTTGAGCACAGAGTTATTGCGGATGATCAGTGCTGCTATTATTTAAGCAAAAGTTGCAGCAACGAGCACTCAATTGCAGCCAATAGGACGACCGATAAAACAAGAGCTCCAAGGACTGGCTGCAACAAACACACAATAAACATATCACAAATAAATAAGCTACAGATCATAAAGCATGCATTCTTTTATCACAGAATCTACAAAAGAATTCGTTTAATGTCACACGAAGCTCGTAAGAGTAGACAGTATCTGAGTAAAAAGTACAGTGTATAATGCACTGACTGGGCCTGTGCTTGAGTTCAGCTCTACACAGCGCCCTTGCTGACGGTACTGAGCACACTGAATACACTGATCATCACCAGGTCCCCAGCAACCATTTGAATCACAGAACTTTGAGCACCTTCCTGTAAAAACAAAAACTCGTGAGTGCTAACATCATACATCAAGTTATATACAATCCAATAAATCCAGTCAACATATGCAATTAGCAATTTTCAGCTGAGATGACAAAATGCAATAAAATATAAGCTACACCTCAGAAATAAAAATATTTCTGTCAGAGAAATTACAACTAGCCAAAACGCAGCAAATACAACATGTAATCAGATTGCTTGTACGCTTTTACATGCTACAGCAATTTGTTAATGCAACAGACATTCTCAGATGGCAACTATTCAAATGTATAACCACTTGTCAAATACCTACAGATGATCACTGGCAAAAATCTCACAAGAATGTGAACAATTCTGCCATATCATCACATGTCATATTATTCAGCTGAACAGCGGACACATTTTACACAAGTAATTCAGCCACTGCAGAGGGACTGCGCGATACACTATGTTAGTAAATTCGTGCTACGTTTCACGAGCTATGAGAGCTAGAAAGGTTTCAAACAGCAAAAAAGTGAACTTCAAGGTCATTCAAGGGCATTGGCACTGGTGCCATTCAATAGGCCACATACGACTTCCTATCAGACTTCCATTACAACCATGTCTCTATGATCTATCTTGCACCATTTCCGAGATATTATCACTTATTTCCCAAAATGTAACAGTGCACGTGACCCTAAACACATCCCTTTCGGGATAATCTATCATTCGTACATCTCTGTATCAATCAGCACACGACATTCGAATGCCTAGTAGCGTTAGCGCATTAGAGGTGTTCACGTAATTGCGCTTTATAAATCGACATTTACTTACTTACTTACTTACTAGTTTCACCCATTCCAAAGGTATGATTGGGGCCAAATTTAAAAAATGTGTCACGTGACCCTGACCACGGGAAAGAGAGGATGACGGCACTGAGAGGGGTAGTGTACATGATGAAAAGTAGTGGGCTGATAACAGCCTTGGAGTACACCATATGAGGAGATGTACAAGGACGAGAAGTGATTATCACATTTAACACGGAAGGAACGAGATGAAAGTAGGAATGGCACACATCTCACGCTGAACGTTCTTTATAACAACCGTTAAGATTTTACGCCGTTTGTTGTCCACAGTGTGATTCAATTTTCGAACATCACACATACTGGCACCTTGCCCTTGTACAGTACGCACAGCTAGATCTCCAACAGTGTACAAATGGGTGACGTACCACACTCCTGACCATTCTGCTTCAGTCTCGTGACATCCACACGACCCGTGATCATCTCCCAGTTAACTGTGTCTGCATAGCACAGACGACTGTTGAAGCCAATAAAAATTCTCCCGTGAGGAATGCTGCGCAGTGATTTCAAGCCAAGTGACTGCAGCATCGTGCGAACAATTACAATTGCAGATCTTGAGTGCCTGACCAAAAACATTAACGACCATCGTCAGTTACAAACTCACTTATGACAGGACACCACTACTGTGCAGCAAACAGCACAACTATTACAGGTCAATGTTTAGAACTTCATATGAAAAACCCTAAGTAAGTTCATTATTCATTTGTTCATTATATCTACAGTTAACAGGAAAGCATTGCAAAATCAACACATTTAGTTGTCATTAAGAAACTGCATGCTGCTCAATGTCATAGTGGGAAATGTTCACATCGATGATCTTTCTACAAGCTATCAGTTAACTTAAGTTAAGTTAAGTCAATGTTTAGAACTGCATATGAAAAACCTGTTCAGTTGTTCATTATATCTACAGTTAACAGAAAATAACTGAAAATCAACACATATAGCTGTCTAGAAACTGCATGCTGCTCATATGTCATGGTGGGAAATGTTCACATCGATGATCTTTCTATAAGACTATAAGTTTCGGTTAACTTACTATTCTGCATTAATCATAATTATCATTAGTATGTACGGTGTACCATTATCAAGGTACTCTACTGCAATTGTTAAGCATAAATGTTTACAGTGATTTCCTGTGAACTTTAGATATAATGAACAATTGAACTTAGGATTTTTCATATGCAGTGACATTTAAGTGACATATGCTGCATATTCTGAGTAATTAATTAGAAAGATTTTTAAAACATTCTCTCAGATATCAAAAGTGAAATCAAGTTCAGCTGGCGACAAGTACTACAGGCATCCTAAAATGAGACACTTTGAGGTGGCTGATAAAAATAATTGAGAAATTTGTATTGAAGCAGATAAAGTCGTTAACAGTAAATGATGAAGTTTATTGAGTGAATTACTGAACTGGCAGTTTCTTCAGTGTATCAGTGTATCTAGTATCAGCCTGCCTGGGTTGTATCTAGAGATCCGCTACGAGCGACTTTCGTCCGCAGCTGCGCGCCGCATTTCAGCGATCAGCAGTAGCGGCGCTCCGATCAGTTTATAGCGGCGGCGGCGGCGGCGGCGGCGGCGTCAACTTTACGGCGGCAAGCCGGCGCGGCGCAGCACAGATCTCTACTTGCATCACAATGTACCACTAAAGAAGTTTGTGGTTGATAATAGCAAACTGAATGCAAAGTCAATGCATCAAAACTCACTCAAGCTGACGACCGTAGATGGTATGTAGATTCCGCAGGAATGACAGATCTGTAATGCCGGTGTCGTTGATTTTCACAACTAGAGCACCCGTTATCGATTCAACTGAGGCAAGTACATCAAGCTGATGACGTTCGACTGGTCTTGTTTCTCCCACCACTCCACTGTCAACACATACGCAGTACCATACTGTGTTTATTTCCAATGACCTAGAGTCACCCTAACTACCCAAAAACCATCCCATTTTCTACATTTTGCGACCGCTGGAGATAGATATTTCATATGTGGCAAGTAGGCTGACCATAGGAAGTAATAGCATATGGATGATAAACCAACTTGAAAGGGGCGAGATCACAGAGTCACGTGACTTATTTTTACCACGCGACGCTATGCTAGCGCGGTATGTGCTGTGGTCTTGTGTCAGTCCGTCTGTCTGACAATGTCACAAGTTGTTATTGAATCAAAATGGCTAAACGAAGGATTACGAAAACAACGTTTCATGGACTCTATAGTTTTCTGAAGCCCAAGATGTTGGTTAAATTCGAATGGGGTCACTCCAACGGGGGCGCCAAATACAGGCGAGGTATGGAATTCCTGTAGGTTGACAAGTTTCTTTCCGATTGTTGATATGTTGCATTGCAGAGACATGTTCGATCAATGTTCTTCTTCTTGGCAATAATGCTCTCAACTTCAATCGGGTGAAGACTCTGGAGCATGTTTTCGGCCAATATCCGACTGTATCTCAGAAACAGTGCAAGATAGAGACTTTAGCCCGCACGACATCGCGATGCCAAAGGGCTTATATTATACCCCTGTGGTTTTTTCGCTGTCTAATCCTGAGGTCACTGAACAGATGTCAACCAAACTTGGACACATATTCCTTTATGACTGCTATTTGAAAATTTTGGTCCGAACTCCCCTGGGCATTTACCCTCCCCCCACAGGCTGGGGGGCAAAACCCGCTTTTTGGGACAGACTTTGAACTTTGACCGAACATATCTCTGCAACGGAACATGATATGAACAATTGGAAAGAAACTTGTCAACCTACAGGGACTCCCCAAATTTGGTGAATGTTCGTCCAGAAAAGGCTGAGAACGGTTGGCGGGTTGTTGCCCACCATCTAAATTTTTGCATTGAGAGACAATGCCGGCCTTACAGCATGGACGTTATATAACAGACAGCAGGCAAACTATGACACGTGTTATGTAGTGGCACAAACTTACAGTCTAGAACAACAGAATGCCGGGCGGGCTCACGCTGGGCTTTGCCATGCATCAAGTTATGGAAGTCTATTAGGAACTCCTATGCACTCTATCTAATGGTGCAATTTCCAATGACCTAGAGTGAATATAAGTACTCCAAACCATCCCATTTTCTGAATTTTGCATTGCCTTTCATATCTTTATAACCGGGGAAGATGGAAACATCAAGTCACTGGACACATTTAAAACTTTTGGGACCCCAATCGTATCTACGGAACGGTTGAAGACAGAGTCGTCAAATTTTGTACACGACGTAGGCTATGTCAAGTCCTATCGTGTGCACCCTAAAAGGGGCGTGGTCAGGGTCACGTAACCCATTTACACAGCGCGACGTTTTGCTTGCGCGATATAGGCCTATGCTGTTGTCGTACGTGTCCATCTGTCACAAGCCAGTATTGTACCGAAATGGCTAAACATAGGATCATGGAAATAATGTCATACAGTTGTGCAATAGTTGACAAGATTTCAACCAAAACAGTGCGTTGTGAGGTGCCTCTGCGATAGCTGAGGGCTGAGTCGCTCGTTCGTATAACTAGGTGCTGTGATTTGCTTACTTACATGCTGTACATGTTCAAGCGGACGAAGTGATGTGTTAGGGAGTTACCTGTTCAGTATTCGCAGAATTCCACGAATCTCTGTGCAGCCAGTCAAGCTGGCAATGTTGTCCGCATTAATGTGTTCTGGGGCATCACAGGCTGCATACAAATTTGTGAATCACAACCATAGGCTATTCACATCACATCTGTTTTATACTTCACAGCAGTACATGTTAACACCGTACAACACAATGTGTTGCTAACATGTACTGCAGTAAAGTATAAAATTTGAACACAATACAGTGAAATAATGATATTGAAAACACAATACACGAGTGGCTTGGTCGGCTGCAATAACCAAACATCAAGGAAGGCTGACAGTGGCTAGAAAATGTAGAAAACGATATAACGCACACATATGTTTTATTTTTCAGCACTAGTACCCTTTTACCCAGTAAAACGACAACAACAATTATTATGCACTTCGCAGTTACATCAACAGCAACAGTAGCAGACACTGTACTACTTGACTATGTATTTCGTTTAAATGGCTTACTTTCTGAACTTGTAGATCTCTTAACAGTGAATCTTTGAGGTTTTGAGCAGGTTTTCACAGGTGAGATGTAGGCTAATGCAGGAAAAGGCTGTTTTATTAAGGAGATCGTAACAACATTCATTTCTGTGATACAGTCAGACAGACAATGCACTACAATGTCCAATGGATACGTTATATTTAGTCAAGGAAAAAAGCCACCCTATTTCCCAACTTTTGGAATGTGCCGCGAAGTAGCCAAGCCAGAATATGGTAAGCATAATACCCGTTGCTTACGCCTTAATAACCAGAGTGCCTATGTACAAATTTAAAAGTTTTATGTGATGGGCTTTATTAAATTTTCATACATCTATCAGCCCACTACATCTAAAACATCACAGAAATGTGCATAAAACCTTTTGGACATTGTCCATCACAAGGCTGACATCTTCCATCAACTGGCATGCTGTTCGCAGCACAGTCGCTAACACATGTTGTATGATCAATCACCAAAGGCTCTGAAGTCAAACAACAACCGAATCGTTCGTCAAACAACCTCAACAACAAGAGAACAGCCACATCCAGCGTACAATTCACGTGCTAAGTAACCAGTGCAATTAATCGCTTCACAGACATTTTTACCACGCGACGCTATGCTAGCGAGGTATATATGCTGTCGTCGTTCGTGTGTCTGTCCGCCCGTCTGTCTGTCATACGCCGGTACTGTACCAAAATGGCTAAACGTAGAATCACGGAAACAACGCCGTACGATAGACCGTTTTCTGACGCCAAAGATCTCGGCGCAATTCCAACGCGGTCACCCCAACGCAACGGAGGCGCCAAATAGAGGTGGGATAGGTTAAAACCGGCGATTTTCGACCAACATATCGCATGATATCGCTATATCTCACAAACGGTGCAAGATAGAAACACTGTTAGTTACTATGGAACGCTAATAGGAATGTGTATGTGCTCTATCAAATGATGCTGTTTTCAGCAACATTGAGTGACTCTAACTACCCCAAACCACCCCATTTTCGACATTTTGTATCGCCATTCATATCTTCATAGTGACTGGAGATAAGAGACTTTAAATGTGGATGGCAAACTAACCCCGAAATGGGCGTGGTTGGGTCACGTGAACCATTTAAATTTGGAGGGCACCAACCATATCTCTGGAACGGTTGATCGTCTCAAGTACTGCCATCAACTTTAAGTATATAGATGGTCAGTGTGGTAAACTGGTGATCATCATCGGTCACAGTTTATCACACTGACCGTCGACATTATGTGTACAGCACGGTGGACTGCGTCGCGCGGGTCTGTCAGCGGCAGTGGAGACTTGTTGATGTTTACCTGGTTAGTCGGAAGTGAAAAGCTTTAAAGGAAACGTTTTTATCCGCGCGTCGCAACGCTAGCGCGGCATTTGCCGTCATCGCGTGTCTGTCCGTCCGTCCGTCCGTCACAACCCGGTATTGTATCAAAAAGGCTAAACGTAGGATCTTGAAAACAACGCTGCACGACAACCCAAAGACTTCAGTTTTACGGCGCAAAAGACCTATACGAAATTCCAATGGGATCTTCCCCAACGGGGGCGCCAAATGCAGGTGGGGTAGGCCTAGGTAAAATTGCGGTTTTCGACAGGTCGAGAAGTCTCCGGCTCAGACACTTACCGTAATAAATTGTGTCCATCCGCCATGGTCATGGTGGTCCGCGTCCACAGCGGTGCGCTGGCGGGGAGGAATACGTGGAGTCATCAACAACTTTGGTGTTAGTCACAGAACGTTAATAACAATTACGGCCCAGTTGACATATTAAACGATTACGTTATATGTTATGTTATGACATCACACGAAAGTGTTATCACACGTACGGCTCACTATAGCGTTACGTGTATGAGACAAGAAGCATCGCATGTTCACTGTGCGATAGTTGTGCGTATAAAACTACACGCAGGTAGCCAAATAATACGCGGCAGTTGCTGAAGCTGCTGCTCAGTCTGACACGCGATCTGTTTACGTTATTTATACAACAGTAGGATACAACAGTAGGACAACATTTCAACTGATATAGCGCATCGCGCATTGCAGGTTTCTCGGCGATAGCTGAGCGTAAGGTTAAGATTGCTGTTCAGTATTTTCACAGGTTAGACGCCATTCCTGACGCCGAACCAACAGTGTCAAAACACTATAGGAAATAAACTACTGCTGTTATTTACGAATACCATTACTATTTCTTATCTGTCTATTGCTTTGATTAGACAAACTGAGCCAAAATCCCAAAACATCTTCCTCAAGAAATATTTGTTGTTACAGGAAGATTTCATTCCTCTCACCTAACTAACAAGGTGTCGCCATAACTGGACGTAACACTACTGGCCCGCCGTCGCGTGCTGCCCTTGGTTACTTACGTTGAGCCGCCGTGGAGTGTTACAGACGACGACAGACGACGACAGACGACGACGACAGACGCCAGTGATTAAAACAATATTGGCCCCCTTACACTATGTGTAGGCGGACCAGTTACAGTGTCAAACATGGAGGGCCGTCTAACACACCTGGACAGCGGGCAAGACACAAGATGCTATGTGCATACTTGACGTCTGGATTTGGTACCACACTCTGTGTGTCGGTGTCATATACGAGTGGAGGTGGACAAGCACTGACACACTCACCGCCATCAATGAATTGTTTACATGCCTGTCACAACCACAACATACCTCTATGTTTCAATGGTTTAAGGTTATGTTATAAATAAAGACGAACAAAATGATGGATTATGGTGGTACCTTTCTCCATACCAGTGCTCGACTTACGGGGACCTTGGAGGGTCTGGCCCGGCCCCTAGTTCTTTGGTGGGCCCCAAAAATGCTGACAAGAAGTGGAGTCCAACAGGGCCTTCCTAGTTTTGGCCTTCTTAGTTCTCTGTGGAGTGTGTTAATTACTTCAGACAAAAATCTTATGATATCAAAATCAGAATAACTAGCTTAAACTGCACGATTGGCATAAATGGCATTAAGTTGACTACACAAATAATGTTTTATCGCACATAACTGCTGTTAAATATTTATGAACATTTCAACAGTGATCTAGTTTAGAATTTTAGCAATTCTCCGTTCTATGTAGTATTAATTGCCTACACCATACCAACATCAGAGCAGGAAGCCTTAACTAAAGCATTTTCTATTACTAACAGTCATATAATTTAGTTTATCAGCAATTATGTCAGCCTTCTCTAAATTACCACGATGTATTAATCTGTTCCTTTTATGCAATACCACTTTCATAGCTGGTATAATGAAAAAGTATGGTTTGATTGATTCAGTTAAGGTTTTGTGTCCCACCTGACTCAAAGTAGGTCATTTTTGAACGTTCTTTCCAGCCAATCTCTTGGCTTAACTGAAAAATGAAAATAAATACAACAAAAGCAAACATGCATCCATAACAAAATAAGTGCTAAGTGACGAGTGTCATTAGTAAGAATTTGTTCTAAACAGTGATCGTATTTAGTGCGCTGCGGCACCTGCAGTTGGAGGGGCTGCAAAGCGCGTACAGTGTCGCAAGTAACATTTAACATTAAATTAAGATATGACAAGTTTTGGACTACAGAGCCTGAGGTTGCAAGCTAGATTCAGTAGAGAAGGCATGCATTCACTAAACACAGTACTGGTTCCGAGCCTAGCAAACTAAGACAGTGGTTATTATTGTCGTTTTATAAGAACAAGACAGGCTAGATGGAGCAAGTCTCACATAGCACTGAGTGGGTTCAGGTCCGGAGCAGCCACCAACACACTGAACACTGCAGCAGTCTGTTGGCCCAGGACCATAACAGCTGTCACCACATCCAGAATCACAGCGCCGCCGAATCACTGCACAACCAATCACTCCTTACAGCCTCCGACATTTCTGTTCAGAATTTTACACGTTACTGTCATAAATATAATAAACGCAAATTAGAAGTTTTTAGTGGAGCCCTATCAAAGTGGTATTTGTCGTTTTAGAGCTGAGACTCTGTCGCTCTAACACTTGGTTTTTAGCTAGCAAGATTTCACCAGGCCATGTTTATGTGACTCCACAAACATTCGCAGATGCGATGCTTTTTCACATGATGTCACGGAACATATCTTGACAAACCATCACTCTCTGAGTGATAACGTTACATTACAACGTGAAAACAGAATCTTACGAGTCTGGCACATGTCTGGTCCTGCTCCCCAACAGTGTAGTGCTCCATCAGTCACACATGATGCATCGCACTCGCCACCTGCATCAGCAGCACTAGTCTTGTTAGTCTTGTAGTCACAGCCACAATGAAACAAATATACGAACGAACGAACGAACGAACGAAGTTTATTTGCCAATGAGCAGAGTGAACAATGACAGGTTACCAGTATAGGCCGAAGCCCATCAAAGCTGGCCACCAAAAAAACAAAGAAAAACGACAGAGTAACAACACAAAAAACGACAAAAAAAAGAAAAAGGAAAAATACATTGTTATACATAAATTACTATACCAGTAAGTGATGCTAATACACGCGGTCTGCCTTCTGGCGCGTCAGTGGCATTTTAAACTGATAATCCATCTCTTTGGGCAAAGACGAACATCAGCCGTCATCAGCTGTGACTTTTCTGTGTTATTGGCATGATGATACTACTAGCGTCAAAGACATAAGCTACATAGGCCCATGCACACATACATGATACATGTATTAGAGGTGGTTACGGGAATGTGATTTCACAAGGCGATATCTGACAAGTTTTACTATTTTTCTGTGTTACTACAGCTGAGTACTTCTGTTATGTTCTGCACATCTCCAGAATTATCGCACAAACATTTACCAGTTAAGCTTCCAGTATGGTAAATCAGCGACATCTAAACTGCACCCACCACTAAACTTTAAGTGCAGTACACGGTTTAATGTCTTAAATTAAGTTTTCATTACGGCATTGATCCAAAATGAAAAAGGAAGAAATTCTTGAGCAGAAACAGTTTCTAGTTTCTAAATGTAATAACATTTAGAAACTAGAAACTGTTTCTTCTCAAATGTTGTGTTGAAATTAAAATCTAAAGCAGTTTTGTATGTCTCAACTTGTACTGTACAGTATGTATTTTACCAAAAATAATGCTTTGTATGCTTTAAATGCTAAATATAAAATTAAAAAGTTAACAATTTGTGATATCTTTGCACGAAAAAATATGCTGTTCAATATAAAAACGTATTTACAGTGGCGTAACTTTGGTCTGAATGAAAAGTGGGGGACCAAGCCAAATTTCTGACGTGTTGTACTTATAAAGTGGGGGTCCGTCCTCTCACTCCAAAAAGTGGGGGTCTGGACCCCTCCGTCCCCCCTAAAATATTCGCCTATGCGTATTTACATTGCGGTGTCGTCTGCTGTGGATCACTCAGTTTGAACGTGGTCGTTGCGTTCGATCCAGTCAGTATGTCCGACCATGCAATGGCGTTCACATGACACAAATCATAATTGGAATCAAACATCACACTGCCACTCATTATTTCTGCAACACACATGATAATAAATATGTACAGTACTTAGTGTCTAATTAACTACTTACAAAGTTCAAATCCTACATTTGTATGGTAGCACTTTTTGGAGAATTTAAAAATTCTGTCAGCGTACTGTTTTTTACCAATTATGGCACATACCGTAAGTATCAGCATACAGGAATCAAAACTATGTTGCCTGTCGACCTAAATTCTCGTCAAAACCCACATGATCTGCGGTAAGTATAAATGAAATCACAACTGACTGAGATACTACACGAACACGATGATCTATGACCTGATTTATGAAAAGGTAATATTGTGATCTCCTCGTACTTAGGCTATAAACAACGCAATAAATTACCTACAAAATCTGTAATTTCATCGACATTGTGTTTTAGAACTGCCAAAAAGCTTGTAGGAATTCAAATATTAATACAGAAAAATTTTACTAATTTGAAAATAACAAGGGGTCGCCCTAGCGGGACGTAACCGTACTGTCCTGCCGTGCAGTGTCGGCCGCCGGACCGGCCACGCGCCCGGCCCACGCGTGTTACAGACGATAGACGACGCCGACAGACGACAGCGTGCAATACTACTCGTAAAATACTGCCCATTAGGCGAGCCAGTAATAATTATTTGACTTGCATCAAATTTATCCTACGATATAATCGTACTTAAGATGGCCATACCACGATTATTTGTAAATCAAGCACGCACAAACTAATTGATTATTTACGTCACATATAGGCCTAGGCCTAGCTACACCATTGAAGATTTACCACGCAATGCTGTCAGCTGCAATTCCTTCAATCCAATGCCTGGAGAATTTCTTGCATAGTTATTAGCAACATAAAGACTATAGCCATGGCTGTTTGGATCAGTTGGATCACTGAACAATGTCTGACCACGAATGACTCGCAGATTCCGCAACGGAATAACGTTCGTCACACTCACAAATGCAATAACAACATATCCACTAACCTATAACAAAACAAACAACGTCTTGTAACCGGCTAATAATATCTACATGTACCTGTTGTGATATTAAAGATTATTTACTGTCGTATATGACAGTAAATCCAATTTTAGTCATCAGATATTTGCTGCAAATCCACATCTGAATATTCTGTAATAGACCACATGCTACCTACATCAATATCACACATGTGATATTGAATTATCGCGTGTTACATGCTTCGACCTTCACTTACACCAAACTGACGTCTGCACCAAGTAGGCCAGTATGGGCAGCCTCATATGCTCGTAATTTAATAATTTTTAAAAATATTTCAGTTCTTAAAAATAATAACAAAATCTTTAAAAATGAAGCTTTTATGGAACGTGTATATTTTGCTTCTTCATTATGACACAAATGTAAAACGATGTCTACTGCGACTTTCTAATGCATTGTGACTCCAAAAAACAGACGCTTGACTTTTGATAATATATATGGCAAATGTAGACCGATTTTTACCGCGTGACGCTGCGTCGTGTGTCCATCCCGTCTGTCTGTCCGTCTGTCATGCATTGTAGCAAAAAATCTATAATGTCGGATCACGCAAACAACATCATACGATATTTCATTGACTCTAGTTCGCTGATGCCAAAGATTCGGCGAAATTCCAAAGGGATGTGTTCAGAGTCACATGACCTCTTTAAATTTTGGGAATAAGTGATAATATCTTGGAAACGGTGCAAGATAGTTGCAATGGAACATTAATAGGAAGGAAATCGTAGGTGGCCTATCGAATGGCACCATTATCAATGCCCTTGAATGACCTTGAAGGTCACTTTTGCTGACTGAAACCTTTCTAACTCCCATACCCCGTGAAAAAGAGCACGAATTTCTAACATAGCGGTCGCTGTCCCTCTGCGGTAGCTGAACTTCTTGATGTTTTTTACTGTCAGATTCCTACGAAAAGTGTCTATATACCTATAACAGGAATTTCAATCTCATTCCAAGTGCATTGCTATACTAACTTGCAAAATGTTAAAATTCAAAAGTGTGACGAAACGTTTGCTCCAACCGTCACAGTATGTTAAACTTCACAAAATTCACAACATGGTCTGGTGCTCTCACTGTTGACGGAGCAGGCAATCATCGAAACTTTAGAAATCCGAGAGACCAGTAACCTTTGGGAAATACGGAAATATCAAAAATGCTCGTGCTGCTGATGAAGTTAGGTTGTAATTGTTGTTAAAATGCGTTGTTTTGTGTGAAGTAGCGTTCTCACTGACGCCGCGCACTGTCACGGCGGTCGACGGCGTCAGCGAGAGCGCTACTTCAGTGTGTGTATGAAAGTGACGACGACTGGCAGAGAGTCATCCATGACCGACGAGTCGCAGTCAGCGGCCGGCGATCGCGTGCTTTGACCTTGTCGCCGCGCCTCGTCTCTGTGACCACGTTGTCTGCCGACGACCGCGACCAGTCCTGTCCTACACGGCCACGACCAGCTGCCGGAGAATCATGGTCGTTCTTTAGAGATGAACCAGCGGCACAGACGACATCAGTCGGCGGTGCACGGTTGCCGTGTTCCGTGCAAAGTCCAAGCGTGCGGTACCTCAGAGAATGGCGTATAGCCTATGCGTATAGAACGTACTTTGTCCAATAAATTAGACTGCGCGTACAATACGTAGGCTACTTTGGAAGACCACAAGTACCGACTAAAGAACCTTAACAGTATTGGTGTAACGTATAGGCCTAGTAGTCGTTTTCTCGTGCCATTAAATGTTTTTACCCGCGCGACGCTCTGCAAGCGCGGTACATAGGCCTATGCTATGATTCTGTGTCCGGTTGGTTGCGTGGCTCAGTGGTAGAACGTCGGTCTTCGGCCGGCGTACTTTCTCTGTCCTGCGCTCGACCTGTAGCTGACGGGTGACCACTTATGTGGGTAAACCGTCCGCTATGGGTCAACCAACCAGGCCAACTCAGCCTTTCATCCCTTCGGGGTCGATAGATGAGTAGTAAGCTGCAATTAGATGTCTCTTACCTCAGTT
>Ga0209780_1001490_pt1 | contig 15498 bp, 6 predicted proteins | sample WorMetexBAHAMAS2_FD_187384 | JGI IMG/M metagenome (GOLD analysis project Ga0209780, IMG submission 187384) | Marine gutless worms symbiont microbial communities from Max Planck institute for Marine Microbiology, Germany - Inanidrilus exumae... | ecosystem: Host-associated > Annelida > Digestive... | reverse complement strand
GAAGAGAATTCACAATCCTCCGTTTCCTGTTGCAGCAGCTGCATTGTTTGCCAGACCTCATAATTGCCAGCCGAGATCAGCACCGACTCCAGGCGTTTACCCTGACAATCACGCCATTGAATACAGCAATCAACTTCAACGCTTCATAATATTACACATCACTTCACATAGTCAGCTGATGTATGGCTTTCACCATAAGAATTTTAATTTAGTTTTAGCAACTGCAACCCAGGCATTCATAACAACAACCATTTCCAGTGAAAATACAGATAGTCAATGGTGACTTCGTTTACTCGTTAATGTTGCAAACAAAACGAATGGTTGTTATGACGCTGTTAACTGGACATCAGAGATGGTGTCCAGCTCATAACAACTTGCAAGTAGTAATCAGAAAAACCAATTTGAATTGATTTGCCACACCAAATCAAGTGGACAATTATCGATGCCCCACAATCGGCAGTTACCAGATTATCAGCAAATATTAAACATGATGAACTTGTCGTCTCAATTCAGTTTCTTGTTCTGTTTCCATTCACAGTTGCTCGTGTTTTTCTGATTTGGTCAAATACTGAGCAAAATAACCACTTGTACAAGACCATACAATTTAAAATACTGTACAAATTCAACATAGCCATTACTAAACTATGGGCATCGTAACTGAAATGAGTGTAAGGTTCAATCAACAAACATTTGTGAGTTGGTTGTACCAAGTCGAGTCAAATCGATCAAATCGTTTGCATCAACGAATCAGATCGAATCGTATTCTTTTCTCGTAAATTGCTCATTTCTAGCAACAAATCTCACATCAGATTTCAAACTCTTATTTATACTCCTACATTCTATTATATCACCTCCACACCAACATTCACGCCTCCAATTCAGGTAGGCTTGACTTTGTGCACGTGGTAAATTTGCATATTATTATTATTATCATTCCAGCAGTTTCTGTTGCATTTTGGACAGCAATTTTAGTAAAGTATGATGACCAAACAAAATAAAAACTAATTAAGCAGGAACAGCAGCTTAATGTCTAAAACCAAAGCTGTTCTTAAATCCATAAACTGGTCAGTAATGGTAGTTGTTGTTATTATTGTGTGCATTTACGAGCCATGTGTCATCAACCACTGAACAGTGACATCATCAGCCGAGTGAATCTGCGGCAGGCCACACTCCAGTTTGGTCTGTGGGTAGTTGCTGACGATGTAAAACATTGTTTGACGTTTACCACACTAACACTTGTCACATGTTGCAATGCCCCATTTTCGTGGCAGAACGCGCAATGACCTTGGTTAGTCTGAAAATGGTTTATTTGTGTCCAGTATCGTCACGGCAGTTTGAATCCTGGCTGCCGGATAGTGGGTCATACACAAGGGAACAGTTGACCACCGAGGCCGATTTCCAATCATCCTGCTATTGGTTAGTTAGAGTTTAACGTCCCTTTTCCACACAAATATGGCTATATCAGAGACGAAAGGTCAGGGATGGAGAGCTATCCCTACCCAGTGAAGGAAGGCCAGCGATACATTAACCTCATCCATGGCCAAATTTATGTTCAGCAGCCACCCAATAAGGGAATAAGATCGAGAGGCTCATTTAAATTATTACGCTAGTGCCTACAACAGGGGGAGACAACTATCACACCACAAACCAAAACTAGGGATGTGACGGATTCAGAATCCGAATCCGCATCCGACGGAATCTGACACTTTCCAAAATCCGGAATCCGTTGGATACTTAAAATCCGATCATGACGGATTCAAGATTTTTGTTCTGGTCCAACTCTATAATTATTTTTGATTGACGGAGAGATCTTTTGTTGTGTTTTCTTTACTTTTTAGAGAACAATCACAATGATGTTAATTATTCACTGCTAGTTTGTTTCTAACTGTTTAATTTTAAGTAACTAAGACTAAGCTGAATCGCAGTAGCTATAATAGCTGGTATTAATTTTCATCGCGCGACAAATCCGCATCCAAATCCGACGGATTTTGCCCATAAAATCCGCATCCGACGGATGCGGACTTTGGCTGGCTCCGTCATATCCCTAGACAAAACTAAATCAAACACGACAAAAAAGCATGCATCCTTAACTAAAAAGTATATATAACATAAAATCAACACAAAACACTAAACCCAGGTTTAGTCGCCTCCTACGACATCTAGCCTGGAAACAGGAGTGGGAGTATTCTGGTAGAATGAGAAGGAATGGAAAAGCAAGACAATAGATGAAGCGTGTAAAAAAGGGAAAAAGGAAAAAGTAAAAGATACTAAGAGACAGAGTAAAAGGTGGGGAAGGGATTGCCCCGGGCCCACACGGGGCCGTCCTGCCATTGATTGGTGATGTTGGTCCAGAGAGGTCAGAAGTTGAGTGTAAAATACACAAAAATAACTTACAAATTCTTGTTGCTGTGGATGCAAGCTGATTACAATTAGAGGACGACCCTCTCTTGGTTGCGTCAAATGCATCATATCCTCACCAAGACAGACTGGATAACTTCGCAGTACTGACTTCTGAAAAATAAAATAGCAAATTGCCTTAATGTCACGAACTCATAACAATGAACATATTACATAACCACTACTACAACTACCAAGCCTGCGGTTACCTTCCCAGCCGCAAAGCATCACCGCCCTTTGGCTGGTACTCATTTTACTGTCCCACGGAGGGTAGAGGCTGAGTCGACCTGGGTGGCTAGTTACATACCGAAATAAAGTGCCGCCTCCGGAAGTCGAACCCGGACACGGTCACTTATCCCAGTGCTAACTGGGCTCAGTGTAGGTTAACCTAGTTGATCGAGACCAATGTGTTAACAGGCCTGGCGGAAAGTAAGGGCAGCCTACCGCCGGGTGGAAAAGTCGACAACACACCCACATGATGGACCGAAAAAAATGACAGCCGATGTGATGGGCCATCAAGCCCATGCCACACTGGCCAACATGTCAGGCTGATATGTCCGTCCATGACAGAGCTATCATGTTGGCCCATTATGCTGGCCATCAGTGTTGGCTCCCGCGACACACGGGCCAACATAACGGGCCGTCATTTCAGCCGTCGTTTTCAGTGTCAGCCAAAACAGAGACTTTAAAAACAATACCACTTGCAAACAGTGGAGGTCTGTGACTGAGATACGAGTTTCCACTGCACAAATGAGAGTTCTACTTCGGATTTTGTCACAGTAAAGCAAAGTAGAAGAAGCCAGCACTCACGAGACTGCATAAACCACATCATCACTGATCTTGTGACTCGTGACCTCGACCTTCGACCTTTTAAACCCAAAATAAATCTGTCACCAGAACTCATTGTGGAGCATATAAGTAAAGTTTGGTGATCCTAGCTGCATCAGTTCTTGAAATATTGTGCGGAAAAACAGACAAATGGTGGTAAAAAGCAAACCCTGCAACCACCATTGGCATGGGTAATTAAGCTACATGTTAAACTTGTTGGAAGACTTCCATAAAAGCATACAGGAAAATCATACAGTATCTATTTCTGGATACGAAAACAGAGGCAAAAAATGTACCGTCTGTAAAAGGGGAGCATGTGTTAGAACGTCGCTTGATGTAGAAGAGAATTCACGATCAGCGTCCAAACTGGCAGCAGTAGTAGCAGCTTTGATCTGCTGGGCTATCTCATCAGTTACCCATCGTATATCAGCATCACTCCAGCACTGGATGTCTCTTCCATCATTGTCACTGCCATCACCTAAACACGAGTTAGTTAGTTAGTTAGTTGGAGTTTAACGTCCCTTTTCAGTACAAATATGGCTATATTAGAGACGAAAGGTCAGTGGTGCAGAGCTATCCCTATCCAGTAAAGGAAGGCCAGAGCTATATTAAGCTCCATTTTGTTCTTGTTCAGCATTCACCCAAAAACGGAAAGGGATCAAGAGGCTCATTTAAATTATTATGCTAGCGCCTACAACACAACTATCACACCACAAGACAAAACTAAATCAAATACGACAAAAACAAGCATGCTTCCTTAACTAAAAATTACACATAACATATTTTTCAAGAGTTGCTCCACATCAAGTTGGATCTCCAAAGGTCTTATGTGAATCGAACTGTCAATCTGTTTTGACACTGGATGTATTTTTTTATTATTTTTCACCCAGTGCTCAACAGCAAATCAAGCGAACTAATACGAAGGACTGGTTGCTCGGTGAACGTTAACTGTAAGATTAACTCAGTTAAGGCAATGGCGGGTCAAGCTAAATGTGCAACCAAAACCGGAACTAAGTCACTACTTACCCGTCGAATTCTGTCGAAACATGCAACACCGCAGCTCCCTACCGCTTGTTGTCAACTTTAGTCAATATCCACGCCCAGCCCCTGAAGCTGACTTAGACTGCTGCTATTCAGTGCTATCAAAGATGTACAGTATAAATATGAAATAACTAAACAAAAATTACACACACAGATCCATTTATACAGTTATTTTGTAGCTTTGCCATTTGCCTCACAATTTCAGGGACATCTTTTGGAACTCCTACAGCATTTTAAAGGCTGGATATCCTAGGCTTCTGACACCTATCAATAGTGTCAAAGCGATCAAAGTAGCAAAGTACAAGAATGATAAAAGCACACCATGTTTAGAGTAAAAATCCTGTCTGCATGGGATGTACTGAGTAGTGGCAAACTGGATGGCAAGGCACTTTGGTGGCCAATATTCCAGGAAATTGACCGGCAGAATCATCTTGAGCAGAATGTCAGCAAGTTTCACCTTACAACAAGTCGGTTAATTAAATAACTTTTAATAAAAATCTGACATTAATCGATAAATTACCAGACTTTATTTTCATCTAATTATCGAGTCAAATATTGCATCAGCTTCAAATTATCACACACTAACTCAATGATACCTCCAATCACATCGTGTAAATATCTGCTAACAAAATCATTTCCATTAACACAATGTTCACATCCTACGAGCTTCATTGTAAGCAGGACTATTAGACAGAGAGATTATGCCCTTCAACGTCACTCACTATCTCACTCAAAGGCTCCAACAGACTAACTACTAATAATTAGTTAGTTAGTTGGAGTTTAACGTCCCTTTTCAGCACAAATATGGCTATATAAGAGAAGAAAGGTCAGGGGTGGAGAGATAACACCCAGTGAAGGAAGGCCAGTGATATATCAACCTTACATACATCAACCTTAGCTGCCTTTTTGTTCAGCCACCACCCTAAAAGGGAAAACGATTGAGAGGCTCATTTAAATTTTTACGCTAGCACCTAAAACGGGGGAGACAACTATCACACTGCAAGACAAAACTAAATCAAATACGACAAAAACAAGCATGCATTCTTAACTAAAAATACATATAACACAAAATCAACACACAAACAAACAAAAGCTAGGTTTAGTCACCGCCTACAACATCGAGCCTGGAAAAGGAGTGCGACTATTCTGATAGAATGGGAAGGGATAGGAAAGCAAGAAAGTAAATGAAGCGAGTAAGAAAGGGAAAAAAGGAAAAGTAACAGATACTGAAAGACAGAGTAGGTGGAAAAGTGGGGAAGTGTAGGGATAAGGGGGATTGCTTGGGCCCACATGGGGCTACTAATTAATTACTAATTACTGGTAACAGTGCAATGAAATTATCATTATGGGTAGGGTAACGGCTGAGATAACCTACAGTGAAAATTAACGCAGCTTGCTATAACTGGACACAACATGTTGATATCATGTCAGACCTCTCGGTTTGTCCACAGCGTTTCACCATAACGTGGAGTGACGAGCGGCACAAACACCTCACAGTTACTCACCGCAATGTTTAGTGCGTCTTGCCAGTCCGCTCCGATCTTTATCTCGTGCACGTCCTGCAAACACGCCAGCTCAACAAGTCATCACGGAGCAGATAAAAGACTCACACAAAACAACACAATATGTGCTCATGCAACTGTACAACTTCCGCATCACTGTTGCTATGGACTTCATGCAGCTTTAACAACAATAAACAAGACAAATGGTTTAAAAAAATTATTACAAAACGCCGCTGCAGGGTGGCAGAATTTTCAGGGGGACCACGTAATGGAACACTGACTAGTCAAGAACACTGCAATTGGCTGTCACACCGTTACTGAGGACTGAATTATCCATTTTGCTGAATACACCACAGCAGAGACTCCCAATGCTTTTCACAGGCCAGACACTTTCCCAAATTGCCCCTTCCTGTGGGGATCTTGGCACCCATCTAATAAATGGTTCCTTGGGCCCACCGGGGTCAGCCCCCCAAACAGCATCTCATTGGTTCAGCCGTTTTAGCACGGCACATCCGTGTGACCAACAGACAGATAAACCACGCTACATCCGACATCTGTAGCAATAGGCTGCATCTATGCCATGCATCCTAAAAATAGTAATAATGAAAATGGTTATATATCGCATGTCATGTTGTAACTGGTAGCTTGGCCTAGTGGTAACGGTACACATCAATGAAGTTACCGTACGTCGAGCCCGGTTACTACTGAGGTGGGTTACTGTTTGCAGGTATGACGAACTTGAGTATGTACCAGCCATTCAAGCTAACTCAGCCTCCTACCCACAATGGGATGAGAAATGAGTACCAGCCAAGAAGCAATAGCAGTGCTCTGCTGCCAGGAACTGTAGCAGCAGACATGCATCATGGACTCTGTAGTATATCCACCTACTGTATATCTCATAACAAAAGCCCTCAGCTTCTATTTGTACAAATGATTTGGACATATGGCTTGCACTAAAGACCCGGCTTCTATTTGAACACATGGTTTTGATCCCTATCTTTTGTCCTTTTGTCTACTGGCGATCATGTAGCCATGTTACAGAACTCTGCCGCTCGTCTGATTACTGGAGCCAGGAAGTGCACCAGTATCATCTGTCGTTTACGACAACCAGCCTATCCAGAGGCCATTTAAAATTTAAGAATTGTAATTTTGTACACAAAAACTTTGATGATGCTATGCAATGATGTCATAGATAAATAAATTAGTAATGCTCGTAGATTGGCTGTATTTGAGACCCAGCTTCTATCAGAAGATATATGGCATAGGCTCAAGAAAGGAGCTGAGCAGCAAGTGAACACTCCTCTAAAGAGTATGGCGCCTTTTACCTTTTTGTCAGCACAACACGTCTCCATAGTATTGCCTGTTGGTTCTAGCCCCTAAATTCGACGAAAATGAGGTTGGTACAGCCAAGTGACCTAATGACATCTGAGACTATTACAGATTTGCGTAAAGTGGTATGCATGTATGCAGGCAGCTAGCACAGGTGTTATGATTGTTGTCTGCCGTAGGTGCATTTACAAGATCATTCTGTAAGTTAACAGGGTTTCCATAATAAACGATGTGCATCACTGAAAGAATAAATGCAATTTTGTGCTCTGAGAACTTGTTCAGTAGCAACTGCAAATGCTAAAGATGACGTATTGTTGAATTTTTTTTTTTAAATTTATCAATGTCCACAGGTTACATTTTACAGGTGAGGTGGACAAATATATATTTTGGGTGCCAGTTTTTCTCAAAATTCTCTGTACCAAAAAGTATCATAACTGGCTATTTTTTACTAAGTTACTGAAAACAACAATAGATGGACTTTTCTGGGACTAAGTATACAACATGTGAAACAACAGTAAACATATATTTCAGATACAATTATATTCAGACAATACAACAACACTGTAAAGAGCACACAACTTACCAAGAAGACATCGAATCCACATCGAGCAAGAAAATGTTTAAGTCGCAGAGCATGCTCCGCAGCCTCGGCTCGCACGTAGCTAATAAGAATCTGCTTTGATCGTGTTTTGTCATTACAATTCGTTGTGACAGATGCCAGCTGATTCTCATCTATGCATCCGAGATTACTGGCACACTCATAAGGCAATGCCAACCTTTAACCCATTACAACACACAACATTGACAACTTCATATAGAAATTACTAAATAACATCAAAAACACCAAAATATTGTTACCCACAAAAAACGACAGTATACCATGTGATACAATATGATATAATAAAAATAAGTTAACATGCGATAAAATGCTGTTGGCCAGCCAGCTCAGTTAACCGCAGGAAACTGTAACAGCAAAGGTAATGAAAAAGAACAAAAAAATACAAATAAAAACCAATTAGCAAAGAAGATCCAGTCCAAGTATTATTCTGTGAAGTAAGGCAGTCCAGAAATTGGCCAATTAATCATTCATTAATTAGTACGGGCAACCAGTACCATTTGCTTGTGTAACAGGCATCCTATCCATACCATCATCAGGTACTAGCATCCCAACCCAAACTCTAGTATTAACAAGGTATTGCCCTGAAAGGACGTCACCGTACTGGCCCGCCCGCCGGCAGCGTTACAGACTACGCCGACATACGGCGACAACAGATGCCAGCAAGCAAACCAATATTGGCTCATTAGGCGGGCCAGTAACAATAAAACTAACTCTAACCCTAATCCTAACCCTTCTCACCCTAACCATAAGTTGCATGATTACATTCTGCAATGTAGGACAGCCATCTTAGTTATGCTAGCAAACTTTTGTTGTGATATCTATTTTTCAAATGGCAATCCATAGCAAGTATCGAAGTAAATGGCCATACTGTCTCAATAAAACCTTTAAGCTTTGGGTATCGTCAATCAAATTGCTAATTTCGAACAACAGAGTCCTAATATCCAAATTTGCTTTGATGTGCAGATTTCTTCCACGTATGACAATCAAACAGTATGCAAATTTTCTCCGTATGTAGATCCATGAATTCACAATAACACAATGTTATATACAATAGGATGAAGGCATCTTTAGCAGGATGCCTATAAAATGTCTCTAAATAATGAAAGAATACAAGTTGCAGAAAATATGCCCTTTATTACTGACACACATGAAAACAAAAATATCCCAAACAGGGAATCTAAAAATGTGTTAAAAAGTTTCATAGTTCCAAAACTGCAAATAATACTGGCTAATTCAAGTAAACCTGAAGATTGTTGTTAAATTTCAACAATTAAAGCCGAATTTAGAGTGAAACACTAACCGTGGACGTTTGGTGGTAGATGGCTCCATGGAGAAAGAACGCTTTAACTTTACTGTAGTGACAGAAGTCTTCTTAACTACAGCCGGTGAGCATGACTCCACATCAGTTGTCCAAGCTATCTTGACACACATGTTCTGCAGTGCATCAATGACCTGCAAATCATTTTCTTGATCAGCTGCTACTGGCCAACCATTGCGATCAACGAATTGATATGTACAGTCAGGAATGCATCCAAACCTGCCAAGCTGTAACCAAGCACACAGATAAAGATGACACATTCTACTAATACAAAAAACAACATCAATACAATGAAGTCAGTATCTCTCAGCTTCTAAGTTACCCTGAGTCAGTGCACAACCCAACAGATCCTCTAAAGAAAAGCCAGTGAAGATTGCTAGGATTTGTTCTCCCTCTCCATCTGTTGCCCAACCTTTCCCATTGGTGTCAGTGCACTGACTAGTAATATGAGTCAGTAATCTGATAAACAAGATGCAATTGGAAACGGAAGAATTCGCCACCGGTGCCGCCAACCTGGTAAACTCAACTGAATAATGTTGTTTGGTGTTCAACCGGTGCTGCCACCTAGCAAACTGGACAAACTATATGTGCCATCTTTGACTCTGGCCCATTTGCCCTACTACATGAAAACATGATGTGAACACTACGTATTGCCCTAACATCACAGGAGGACCGATTCACGGCCACAGTTAACATGTACGGCAAATTTAGTGAAATTTGGACTGTGGTTTTTGAGATATGACAGCAGACAGACAAACAGACAGACGTGCTGATCGCAATACTTCACACCCCGGTGGCGAAGTAATTAACATTAATAATGACATTACTCAATGGCATATAATTTTTTCTTTATGTGCACCAGACAATGACGTACAAGATACTTCTTTAATCACAAACACCAATATCACTAGCAGTAACGTGTAAAAATAGGTTACCTGATCATCAATCGTATGCCAAAGAACGGACAGTAATCTGGTGTTATCGCTGAAAATAAATCCAAATGCTTTTCCTTCACAATTCAACACACCTATTCTCAGCTTGCCTGTACAAACACATGTACAGATTACAGAGTAACAGTTTTGTATCGCATGTCAGCACACCACAGCTATGCACAGCATGATACTCCTTTAGCATTTCTGTCCACCTGTCTTTCTGTCTGTCTGTCACATGCTTGTATTGTGTCAAACGACTGAATTGATCATCAATTTTTTTACCGTGCGATGCTATGCTAGTGCGGTATATGTTGTCATCTTGTCTTTCCGTCCGTCCGTCCGTCACAAGCCAGCACTGTACCAAAATGGCTAAACATAGGATCACAAACAGCACCGTATGTAGTTTTCTGACGCCAAAGATTTCAGCGAAATTCCAACGAGGTCACCTCCAACGGGGCGCCAAACAGAAGTGGGGTAGGTTCAAACGGCGATTTTCGACCAATATCTTGCTATATCTCAGAAACGGTGCAAGATAGGGACATAGTTACTACGGAACGCTAACTAAAACTCGTATGTGCTCTATCGATTAATACTATTTCCAGTAACCTTAAGTGACCCTAACTACCCAAACCACCCCATTTTCGATATTTTGAATCGCCTTTCATATCTTCGTATTGAGTGGAGTTAGAGACTTAAAATTTGGTAGATAAAATGATCATAGCAAGTGCTAGCTCATTGATGACATATTATCCCTCAAATGAACCATCTAAATTTTGGTGGGCACCAACCACATCTCTGGAACGGCTGATCATCTCAGGCGCTGTAAACTTAGTTCGCCGGTGAATGTCAAACTTCTGATGGTCGTCAGACAACTGTTGATCACACACACAGTGGAGATCTGTATTCAGCAGCTAGGCCAAGTAGAAGAAATGGTTTGATTACCATATGATGCGACACGGAATATTTAGCATGCGCTGAGCCTCTGCGTCGTGTGGTCTGACAGCAGCAGCAGAGACTTCTGTTTCATCATGCATCTAACACTGCATGGCAGCCTCATGACTCCTAGGTTTCTGGAGATCAACGGATTTTCACACAGCATTTGCCCCACCAACAGAGCCATTAAATATGGGTGTGATAACGATTTTCAGCCACTGTCTTGGGCTCCTGTCTTACCTTCAGAACAGTTGAAGCTACACAACTGGAATTTGGTGTGCGGACTAATCATAGTGAGTACTAACCTATGCATAATGGAAGTACCGCTAAGTTAGCATGTTCATCGTCACGTGACCCATTAAAAGTTTTGTAAATAAGTGATATCTTATTAGCAATATGCGGCCGACACATAGTTACAATGAAACCGAGACATATAATAAGCTGCCGGATTTCACTGATTCAGGGTGTGTCGAATCCCACTGCGGAAGTGGCAGGTCTGTTGAAACATGCCGGTATCCAGCTCAATTTAAGTACTGGTTAACAGACATCTAGGCTGTAAAAGTCCCATCCACTCTGACAGTGCCGAAGACTTCTCCTACGAAAAAAAAAATTTAAAACCAAACCCAACAATAAGTGACTCTGGAGAAGAAAGCCAGTTAAACAATAAGAGCTCAATAACTGCTGGGATGGCCGACCATGGATGAAAAGCAGACCTGAATTTAAAACTGCAACTAAGTAACAACAAAATCCCACCTCTGGAAGGCAGCATTATATATAAAAATAACAGCATTTGTAGAGTGCCGTGGAGTCCGAAGATGCAGAGGCACTGGTGGTGGTTAGGGGGTGACTAGTTGAGCGTAAACAGATGTGTCTTCGGGTGTTGTCTGAATGTACCAGTGCTGTGGCACAGTCAAAGTTCAGCAGGCAGAGCACTCCAGATAGATGGACGACCATTCGTGGAGCGACAGATGACTGCAGTGCCCGTGCCTGGCACACGAGTGCGTACCAGGTTGCTGAGGTACGTCGGCGTTGCTGTGGCCTGCACCTTGTGGGCTGTCAGTGCCATTTTGTATGTGAGCCGCTGCTTCACTGAAAGCCAGTAAAGTGACCTAAGCAGCGGGCCAGCGTCGGTGCATCCTCCACGTTGGCAGACACTCTGTATTCCTTTCCAAGGGGAGATCCAGGCCCAACATTAAATATGAAGTAGCTGTCCTGTTTTAATTCTTATACAAAAACAAAATACAAACTTGATGCGTCTCTGCACTTAGCAACAAAACCCAATGTCACACACCAACTGTTGCCAAGATCGGCTAATAACCTAACAGTGTTGTACAGTTGTTGATTGACTGAGTTAAGGTTTTACGTCCCACTCGACACAAATAGGTCATTACGTTCTTCCCAGCCAATCTCTTGGCATAGTACTGAACAACTAAAACAAATACAACAAAAAAAACATGCATCTATAACAAAATATACTACAACATAAAATGAACCCCCAAAAAACTATAGCCAGGCTTGGTAGCCTCCTATGACCTCCAAAGTAAAAACAGAATGGGTCTATTCTGAAAGGAGTAGATAAATAAGTCGGGACATAAACAAATAAGGAAGTAAATAAGTCAGAAAGAAAGCATAAGAAAATAAGAAAGTAAAGAAGGAAGAAAGAAAGGAAGAAAGTTAAGTAAACACACAAACAAACAATTTATACAGCGCCGAAATCAAAACATGTATCACGGTGCATTACTGCCCCAGAGCCCGTATGAGGCTGCTGTACAGTGGCGTCAAATAAATTTCACAGAGCATTGCAAAAACAACAAAGTAGAATGCACACCATAACACCGCTGAATGCAGAAGAATGACCGATCAGATGTTACAATCTGTGAAAAATGTACATTGCTCTCTTGGCTTTTTGTAACTGGCCATCTACAAAGCAGTTAATTTAAACCAAAATATACTTTAATATGCATTTAGATGCACTGACGTGTGAACATAATGTGAAACATGCTAACACAAAGTGGTAACTCTCATACAAAATACCAACTCAATGCATTTAGTCTCAACAGACTGTGCAATGAAAATGGTTTAACAGTTTTTGAAATAAATTAGCTACAAAACAGACCACATTTAACATTAAGCTTAGATAGCAAGTGAAAAGGCAGTAATCCTTCTCATTGTGCAGGTCGCATTCACATGGCCTGGCCAATTTCCTTTGCTTTGTCACAGTGTCTGTGCTACCATGGCAGTCATTATTGAAGTCATTACACTATGCCTGCTGGTATGTGATCGATAACAACAAGCATGGAGTGACAGGTGTTATTTTAACCACTCTCGGAATTTGAAAAATTCATTTCCTAGGATTGAAAAAAGTTACTCTCAACTCATTGACATCCCTACTAATGATATATACATTTCTGTCTCGCTATTTGTCTTCCAGGAAAGGTGCCAACTCAATACTAAGCAATATCACACCGCAAAAAAGTCACTGGTTGTAACTACATCTGTCAATTTATGTTTTAGCACTGTTCTGATTCTGTAGTCTGTACAATACAAAGACACACTAAAGAAACGTAATACCACTGCTGAACAAACCCCTCAGAAGTAAGAAAGGAGAATGAATTCAACACGGTATGCAGCTGATGACATATTGTGAGGCGGATGGCAGGAAGCATCAGACTCGACCAATCAGAGCCAAGTACAATGATACCAAGGCACGTGTCAAAACTGCGGTCATTCAGATGCATGTCATTAGCCAGATGGACGCCAAAGAGCGACCAGTAACCATCCACTTCATCTTTACCTGAAAGCCAACAAATTATGCTCCAATATGCACAAATTATGGACTTCTAAAGTTTTGCTCCAAAGCATTTAAATAGCTCCTGTAAATTTTTACTGTCATCTGACCATAGCTCGAATTACCCAGGGAGCGGGGCATTGTTATGCCATAGTCATAATAATAATAATAATAATAATCTTCATTTATGTAACTGCAGACATAACACGCCATTATTACAGTAATAACATACGCCACGCAGGGCGGAACACAACAGCCGCCACGTGGAGCACATCTACAAAAATGCAGAAGGGTTAAGCACGGCTAAACTGCTGCCACATATGGCGCACAGCGGTTGATCAACCACACCGGCTTAACCTCGCGACCAGCAAACATCTGATAAAGTAGCCCACTACTCAATTTATCAACCCCGAAAGGATGAAAGGCTGAGTTGGCCTAGTTGGCTGACCTATAGTGGACGACTTACCCACATAAGTGGTCTCCCGTCAGCTGCAGGTCGAGCGTGACACAGGGAAAGTTCGCCGGTCAAAGACCAGCGTTCTACCACTGTGCAACGCAACAACCAAGCCTAGCCAATTTTTGGCTAGGCTTGCCCTAGCCAAAACATCGGCGTGTATTGTTCTTTACTATCGTAACTAATGCAGCAGCGACGGCTTGCGTGTAGGCTAGGCTTGCCCGTACTCAATGCACTTAATTCGTTTACTTCAATGGAAACGTCAGAGCGACAGTCCTGTTGCCTAGCCATACAAGTACAGCTACATTCATTTCTGAACTGGAAGCTTAACGCCTATACATACCCGGTACGTGTGCTAGCTACCTGGTACCCATTCTTGCTGGTACCAAGCCAACAGTAACACTGAATAATAGAATAATTATATAGCTAATACTACTACATATTATACATGCGCATGCTTCAACATACCCGACACAACATCATCATTCATACTAATGCTGATGTTTTCAAAGCATCCGCTTCCCACACTTCTCTAATGTTCTCAATACAGAGTTGCTTGGGTAAACAACGGGGTTGCCAGGTGCTTCTCGCTACTTACTGCCAAACTTGGTTGATTTTACTGCCAAACGTCTCGAAAATTGTCAAGTTTCTGAACACGCTGTCAAAACCGGAAGTTGCAACTGGAAGTACTCTTAGCCGCCGTTTATAGGCTGGCTTGGGAATACACGATTGGAATATTAGCAGTAGCACGAATGTGCCATGTGCGGTCCGGTAGTGTAAATAGTTGGACTATAGCGACGCATGACGGCAGTAACGCCATATCATGGCTGGGAAAGTTGAAAGGTAGGCCTAGTCATAGGTCTGCATATGGCATCGCACTGGGCTTTGCAAGTTTGCATAACAGACTTTAGTGGTTTACCCACCTACGGCTCAACGACTTATAGCAAGGGAGATGGGCAGCCCGCTTATGCTCCACAAAGGGATTGGACGAATTAACCTGGTTAATGCACGCACACGCAATAGCAAGAAAATGCCCATAACTCGTGACCTTGACCTTGACCTTGGATCAGTTCATACTGCATACCTTCGTGCATCACTCATCGACCTCTACGTACATGCCAAATTTCATTGAAATCGAAGAAACTTTTTGTGGACGTAGGCTTACTCCCGGACGGACGGACGTTTTGACTGTACCCACTATGAGGAGGACTCAGAAGAGTCGACCTATCAATCAATCAATCAATCAAAACGAATTTATATAGCGCCCTACGTCGCAGGCGAATCAGAGGCGCGTGTTGGACTAGGCTAGGTAGAGTGTTTACGTTCGCTGTACGCACTATCAAACAGTTCAGTCTTT
>Ga0209780_1001489_pt1 | contig 15505 bp, 10 predicted proteins | sample WorMetexBAHAMAS2_FD_187384 | JGI IMG/M metagenome (GOLD analysis project Ga0209780, IMG submission 187384) | Marine gutless worms symbiont microbial communities from Max Planck institute for Marine Microbiology, Germany - Inanidrilus exumae... | ecosystem: Host-associated > Annelida > Digestive... | reverse complement strand
GGGGACTTAGGGGTAACGTACACGGTTCATCTATGGCTCGTTGGAAAGCGCGTGGTCGACTTCCTATAGGTGCTAATTGAACTTTTTTCGCTAGCTATCACGCTTGAGGCACTGTGAGCCGATATTGGTCGAAATTGCGCTGTTTGTAAGAGGGGTGGGTCACTTTGAACGCAAATTTCAGGGGGAAAGGGGCGTCCCCCACCAATGAATTTTGGCATCAGAAAACTAGAGTCCCTGGGCTATCGTATGGTGAAAAAAATTGCCAAAAACTTCAACCGGCTGAGTAGGGTGCACCAACGTTACAGACAGACGACAGACGACAGACAGACAGACGGACGGCCCATAGCATATAGCGAACGTGAACGTAAGTATCACGTTCGCTAATAAAAACTATGAGGCTAAAGTGTGATGGAACTGATCTGTAACGTTCACATATCAACATTGTTAACTGAACGTACCCTGGCTTCAGCAAATCATTGCGAATGCCTTTGATGTGGCCGAGGGCAACATTGTATGAGGCGTGAGCATGGCCCTGGTCAGCAGCTTTCCTACATTCATTCACACACAGCACCGCCTACTGAGTCTAATAGTGTGTCCACTTGGAAATAACATAACACGGAAAAAAAACACATAAAACGTGCAATTTACAATTTAAAAGCAAGCAAATAACATGTGAGTGTTGAGACAACAGTTAGTCCATGACATACAACCAGTGCTACAGTCTTTCAGAGACTAGCAGAAATTGCCGGAATTTGACTGATTGTGGTATCAGTTATCTGGTATACAGGTTTTTAAGACAGATCAGTGGACATGTGAATTTCATTCATTAATCTGCCAACCAAGTTGGTATTGTAGATGGGAGTAAAATATCAACACTCAATCAGTATTCAGCCTCCGAAACCAACAATATGTATTTTGGTTTCAAGATAACTTTGGAACAACGACAACATTTGTAGACGACGACGCTCTTCATAGTAATGCCCACAGGATATTTTAGCACTCAACTACTCAAGCAATGCATATTGTACTTGTATAACCAACAGAGTTTATTTGAGTATGCAATTAAGCATGTATGTCTGAATGACTTGCATAACTACAGAACGGTCACTATTTCTACTCAGTAATGACTGTGTAGAAACAATGAAATGGTATTGTGAAATTAATGTTTAGCAAAATGATGTATTCTCAATTTAAAATAAGTAACATACTTGAACCATTCCATCGCCTTGTGTTCATCTTTTTCTATTCCTTTTCCTGGCAATATGCAAGGTATTATTATACCAGCAGCAAACACACATGGGTGAATATCATATTATTATTACGGTAATATTACCATTGCATTTAGTTTGTATTCAATACCACATGACAACAATAGATAAATAGAACAACACATATTCAAGCAACACAAAATATATGTACATTTAACTACAATCACATGGCATGAAATACACACCTTGGAGCAGTTTCTGGCCGACAATGTGTTGTGCCTCAGGATATCCCAGGTGTGCATATCCACGTGTCACATGATAGTGAAAATTATCAAAGTAATAGTACGCATAGTATGCAAGTGATACAGCACCAAATATTGCAATCACCTGTCCACACATAATAAAATGTGCAAGATTTCACACATTAAATACAATTGATATATTACCGAGCGTTTGGCCCGGAGCTGATCCCCGTGTACAGGCAGTCAGCCTGTAGGTGACTATAAGTCATCCAGCCGGCAGTAAACGGCCATTACTTTCCGCCGGGCATGCGGTTACCGTCCCAGACGCAAAGCATCACCGCCCCTTGACCGGTCCCAAGTTATACTGCTTGGTAACAGAGGCACATAGGTGTGAACAACTTGCCCAAGGTTGTTATGCAGCTTTGCCCCGAGTAGGATTTGATCCCACGACCTGTTGATCGCAAGTCCAACGCTCTATCCGTTGCGCCACCTATGATAAATTATGCAAGTAATTTATTAATTCTGAAAAAAAAATTATTTACAGCCATTACATCGTCGCACCAGTGCACTGGTGAAGGACACTAATGGACTACTTTTAAAACTAACTTACCTCAAGCGTAGTAATCCACCAAGGATCTGGCTTTTTACGTCTTGCTAAATAAACTTTTCCGCCGTACGGTAAATTTGGATCCCAATCTGAAGCACGTCTGACATCAGGTTTATGTTGATCTCTGTTCTTGCCAGACCTCTGTCGAACAGAATTAGACTCAGCAAGTAAAGGACTTCTCGATTCCGTCGCAATATCAGACGCCATGTTGTTTACTCGCTACTACGCAACCACATAGAATATGTAAAGGTGGTTAAAAAGTCACATTGCAATTATGCAAGGCTGTTACCTTTGAGTAAAATGATTACGATACGATATGAAGCAATATCATCATCATCATCATCATCAAATTTTTTTAAATTTTAAAGTGGCCTAAATGATAAAGTTATTGCTAGGCCCACTAAGGTGTCGAAGACGAATACATAGTTTATAGGTTAAGTGACAATGTCAAGGTATGATCGCGAGAACAGAAATGTCTTAAGGCGCTGTCTGAACTCTGAAGACTGCAAGTGACGGCGCAGCTGTGACGTGAGCCGGCAGGTCGTTCCATACCGCGGCGCCGGAAGCTGCATGTGAATGTGCGACTGCCGACTATGGATCGACGAATGATCGGTACGTGATGCAAGCGATCAGAGCCGGAGGAACGCAGTCATCGTCGTGACGGCATGTCTGTGACTCGAGTGAAGCAGGACTGGAAGTAACTCGGTCCAGCGCCGTGAATGGCTCGATATGTTAAAACTACCAATTTGGAAAAAGATGCGCTCAGGGATACGCAGCCAATGAAGGCTGGTGAGCGCCGTAAACCGAAAATGCCTACATTTAGCGTGCGCTAAAGCTTACGCGTGACGGGAGTGGACGGGTATTGGTTGACGCATATTGGTTGGTTGTGTGGCACAGTGTAAGTAAGTAAGTAAGTAAAAGTGAATTTATATAGCGCATTGTCAAAAAATCTCTAATGCGCTGGGTACGCTAGGCCAAAGTCCTGGAAAAAAATAAACGTTTTGAGTTGACGTTTGAAACTGTCCTCGTCGCTTTGTTCACAGTGGTTATAACGTTGGTCTTTGACCGGCGAACTTTCCCTGTCCCGCGTTCGACCTGCAGCTGACGGGTGACCACTTATGTGGGTAAGCCGTCCGCTATAGCTAGGTTAGCCTATTAGGCCAACTCAGCCTTTCATACTTCCGAGGTCGATAAATTGAGTTAAGCTATATTAGATTTGTTGCCTCGTTCGAGTGGTGCCATCTGGTGAATGCTTACGGAGTAAAGTCAGGAAGGATGATCGTGTGGGTGGCAGGTAAAAACTATGTGAACCCGTTAACACGTGCCATTCTGTAGCGCTTCGTGACTGTTTAGGCCGTAAGAACGCGCTATATAAGTATCTCATACTTTACTTTACTTTACCGGTGTCACGGGGCAGACGGACGGGGTGGGGGTAGCCAGCGTAATGCCGTCGCACGGACGGAGCAATAGCAGAAAAATAACGAGAAAATAACTAAAAACAAGAAGAAACTTAGCTATCACAGAAGACCGAGCGACGCGCTGTCAGTTGAAATCTCAATTCAGTACAAAAATCCTATTTGAAAAGGCTTGCAATTAACGAGTTTAAATATTCTATATCTTGAAGAAAGGAACCTACAGGCTACAGCCCATAGCGTGGTCATAGTAGACCAAGCAAACTCGCTCCAAAGAATATAGTTTTGATACGACTCCTAACTCACTTCAGCGGGACTTTTAAATGAGTATTCCTACCATTGAATAGGCCCAACGGCGTTACAGTTACACATTACTGGCGATTTTTTAGGTAGGCCTACTGGAATAGCCACTTCGTCTCACTAGTGGAGATTTTCATCTTTATGGACTCGTCACTCGGTACATTAGACCTACTATCAAGATCGTATTAATGCGTCGTTACATGAAGCATTCAGACGAAGTCAACTGGTTCACAATATAATCACAATAACCCGTCATCATTTTACATTGACAGTAAACCAGGCTTGTTTGCTTGCATGCACTAAAAGTAAAAGTGAAAGTCACAGCGCGGGAGCTGTCGTCCAACTACCTAGACAAAATTATGACGGTAACCTGGAAGGAAATGTGGTGCGTCACTATTACTGCTTAATTTTTAACACCGACTTCTGTTTGTTTGCAGATCGTATAATAAACGAGCTGTTACCGTACTGTTGGTAAGCCTAGTAGCCCTATAAACTCAAGGAAATTGTTTAGATGGTGCAAAATATGACGATTAGGTGTGCCTCGGATCAGTAAAATGATACCATTTCACAACTTTTATCACTATCATCTTCAAACATGGTTTGCGATTCAAACTTAACGAACATTAAATTCTCATACAGCAACATCAAAATTAGACTGCAGCAAATTAACAAAAATCATCACATCTTCCAACAAGTGGTCAAAATATCAAAGAATTTTGACAAGAGGCCGCATCGCATCACAGGGGATAGTGGATTTTTCACGGGGAACAGTCAATGTGACATGACACTGGCCCCAGAGTCGGACTGGCGGTGTTTTAGGGGCTGTGCTATCAACAGCAGTCTAAGTATATCATATCCTCCTGTAAAGGTGCATTATTTTCATTTTTTCGAAGGGGCGCCTGTGTTCATCGAGGGGGAAGAGGGGCTGTGCCATGGCACAATGGCCAGTCCAAGACTGACTGGCCAGTAGGAAGCAATGCAGTCGGCTGCAGCAGTCGCGCTGATGCCGTCATATGTTTTTGCTTCATATGTACACCGCTGCAGTGACTCATAATGCTTTAAATGGGGTGGGCAACCCAAAATATTGTCCCTTCCCATTGAGATCTGGACCCCATCTAATACATGGTTCCTTGGGCTCACCCAAGTCATCCACCCAAACGGCATCTCGATCCGTTCAGCCGTTTTTGAAGAGCTCACGAACGTGACGAACAGACAAACAAGCCACACTACTCAGTCTGTAGCAAAAGGCCGTATCTTGCCATTGCATGTGATGTGGCGTAATAATAAATAAATGTTCATTATCTGTTAAAAATATACTTCCCCAGTTCTGACGTCAGACTCAGAGGCCGCTGACACATACGCCATGGCGTAGCTTCTGGCACGAATGCACGAGTCGGTTGGCAAATCGAGAAAAAATGAGGTCGGTGAGTGAGATTGACTAAGCTGGACGGCAGAAACATAAACATTAGGGCTGTTGAGCGATTATTTTTTAATCGCTTTAATCGCGTGATTAACTATTTCAATCGCGCGTTAATCGTGGCTTTAACGCACATTTCTTTCGTGTTGTGTTACAGGTGAAGGGGTGTACGGGCCGGGCCCTATGGAGTAATGAATGACCAGAGATGTGCGGACTGCGGATGCGGACGCCATCGCGGCCGGACGCGTACGTATGTAACTGCGGAGTATCGGAGACGGCCAAACACTGACGCGTCCCTCTAAAGTAGCGTTCTCGTGAGCGTTATCTATGTAACGCGCACGTTACGGCAATCGACGGTCGATCGCGATATAACGTGTGCGAAAACGGGGAACATTCTCAAAAATCTAGCTTGTGCACGCCATCGACAGCCGTAGCACGCTTTCAATGATAGATTTTTGAGACCGTCCTCCCGCGTTCGCACACGTTCGATTGCGGTAACACGTTCTGGCCGCAGTGAGAACGCTACTTAAGGTCGTCAATTTCGTGAAATTTACAGTACCGAGAAAACCGGAAAGTAAATGCTTGTTCATTAAAGGAGTAAAAGTTTGATTATACTGAGGTTCGTATTGAATCTTGATACTGGTGTGACAAGTTTGCGTTAAAAATTTTAGTGGGGTTAATTTTATAAATAACGATTATTTCCTTAAGGCGTTATTTAACGTGTTAATTCAACAGCCCTAATAAACATGCATTTCACAGTTATATACAATAAACTCACAATCACAAGCTGACGTGACAAGAATACGTGTAGCAAATGCACAATAAAATTTGCTCGCTTGAACAATGTGCTCAATTAAAATGCAGCGTCACCGTCACTCGGTACCTGCCGGGTTTTCCACACACTTGGCATAATACATTTCTTTTACAATCCGAGAAACTGTGTCGACGTTTGTACGGCGCTTAGCACTGATTGTCACTACAGTCGCAGAACTGCCAACGAATTCACGAAGCCTGTCTGCATTGTCTTCAGTGTCCGGCAAGTCAATCTTGTTGCCAATTATGACGTGTGGTCTCTGTGAAAGCCCAGCTTCATACTGCTCCAGTTCGTGACGCAGAACGCCCAACTGCTGACACGGGTCTGTTGCACTAAGGTCCACAATAAACAGCAGGCAGTAGCAGCGTTCAATGTGTCGGAGAAACGAGAATCCCAGACCACGATTCAGATGAGCATTTTCTATGATGCCTGGGATATCGGCAACTAAAAAAACATTCGACCACATAAAAGTGATTAACAAAATGAGCAAATCACAGGCGCAAATTAAATGTACAACTGAATGCAAAAGCCTGTACCTAACTCACAACTCCTGTAAGACTGAATATCTGCTTATAGGACTCAAAAAGCAACTTGTTAAAATATACAACTTCTCGCTCATCAGCGATAAAACCGAGTTTGCAAGCAGAGTGGGTAATGTTTCACAATGTTGTGTTGATTTTGTGAAAGCTCCTAAGTACTGTCACATCACTCCTATCTCATGCTCTTTTCACTAGCTCAAAAATACAAGCTGCTGCCACTTACAAAGTCTTCACATACCAACACCATTCTCGTTACAATTATCTATCACTTCCTTCTGTAAGCTTCAGCTCGTCTTTGGAATCAACTTTCTGTGTCTCGCTGTCAACCTCATCTAATCTCTTCCTGCACCTATCACTTCTTCTTGCTCTGTTGATTTAACATCCATAACTCCCACCTTAAAAGCCACTTGTTTCACAAATCCTTCCTACCAGACTCTCGCTTTTTGCCTGGAATGCCTCCACAGACTATTACCTGGAACGTCTCTTCAGAGCAAATCAGTTTTTGTTTTTAGTTCTTTTTTGATTTTTATGTTTTCGGTTCCGTGCAATGAATTAAGAAGGCTAGCCATCACTCAGCGACTGGTGCATGTAAATATAGCGTATCATATCATATTGTAAATACATGACTTTTAGTTCTTTTATTATAGGGAATTATTTCAACCAGAAAATACTCATTTGAGGTCACACCGACCATGTTAGCATAAAGAACTCAACATGCCACACTGAAATTGACAGACCTACATTTATTCAATGGTGAACTATCAATGGTTTTCGCAACATCAGTTTCGCTTTTCAATCAAGCGACTGCATCCACAGCTAAAAAGAAACACTTTTCACTGCTACTCTAAACTTTAATCTGTGACCCTGACCTTTAAATATATGACCTAGATGGTGTCAAGATGAACCAGCATGGCATATTTCTAGGCCAAAAGATATTTACTTCAAACGTTATTGTCTGGAAACACAGACAGACACAGATACTGGACCCTGGATAACCAGTCACCAGTCACCACTGTGGTCAGTAATTATAATCACCACATCGTGTGCACATTTAATTATGCCACATTGTGACAGAAGTAGGCTAGCATAGATACTTAACGTCTGGTACAGTTGGTACTAAAAATAAATTAGCCCCGTGCGGGACTGACGATCCATTCTTCGCAACTGACGTTTCTGCCAAGTTCAAAGTCACGTGACACAAAAACTAGGATAAATATCAAAAATCCGGCCCAATCAAATTTGGATATTGTGCCCTAGTTTAAGAATCAGTGGTCAGTTGCCAGCTCCTATTGTAAATGGCGAAGGAGATAGCTTTTGAAAATGGAAGGATTTCCAACTTTCAAGGGCTTGTGACCTTGGCCTTGACCTTGGATCGAGTCATACTGCATACCGTTGTGCATGAGTCATCGACCTCTACCTACATACCAAATTTCATTGAAATCGAAGAAACTTCTTGTGGATGGCGTACCGACGGACGGACGGACATTTGAGAGTTGAGACCCACTTTATTAGGTCGACTCTTTTGAGTCGACCTAATGAAACACAAGAACCAAATCTGCAGCTGAAGCTGCGAAGTATGACGAACCTGCAATCTGTTCATAGTCCTCGCAGTCAATGATGCCAATGTGAGGATACAGTGTTGTGAACGGGTAGCTACTAACCTGCGGCGCTGCACGTGTCAACGCACGCAGTAGTGTCGACTTTCCCGCGTTAGGAAATCCAACCTTTATAGCAACATACAAACAGAAATGGTCTAAACAATGCAACTTACTGCCATAGAGAATGCAGTAAATTTGTCATACATTTCTAGCTAATAATACCTTATTATTTCGTATGATTAATAAGCAACGTAGTGTAAAAGTGACATGATGAAGAAGCATTATACATCAAGGTTGTATTGGGTCGCATCACTGTACTACATCAGGGTTTTTATAATGCCAAGAAGTTTCAAGATGCAACTGTGAATATGACCATTACACTTCGTTACTGTTGACGTTTTTTCTGGGTCCACGAACGATCTGATTATCATACACAGTTGACCTCCAAGAGTTGAATGCATTGAATAGGTGGAGGCAAATGCGAGAAGTTCCCTCTCCCCTCCCTTCTTTTTCTCCTTTCCCGCCCACATTATCCCTGTTTTCATTCCTAACCAAATCCAGCTAGGGAATCTGGGAGTAGCATAAATTCCCCAGTGGACCTAGGTGGAGGCCAGCGACCTACAAATTTTTGGTTCATTTTCATTGCAAATGAACACCTCTGTTGACATAAATTTGACAAATTTTACAAAACGTAATGCAAAATATGCCAAATACAAATTCAATTTAATAGCAAGATGCACTAATGCACTTGTTCCAAATTTACTATGGAAAATCCTGTACAAGTTGACAGTCAGTCAGCCACAGTATTTGTTTAAAAATCAATACAGAATGTATTGCAAGTCATAGTAGCTATAAGTTGCAAAAAATGAAAACACTGGTTTTGGTCGCATGTGCCTGTCAATGTCAGTTTATACTGTTCAGCTACAGTTGAAACAGCTGGCTAAGTGGCTACATTCACTGTCTCAACTCTCTCAACTATAAACCAGCTAAAAATTTCTGACAATGCTGACATGTAACACAATGATCAGTCATTCTCCAAGAGATTGACGTTAGCAGGAGGAGGGAGAGACATACAAGAATCAGCAGCTATCGCGTCTCCGGTTAGCCTACACTGTGGCCATTTTGTTAAGGAAATTCTCGTACATTAAACAAAACGCCATATATAAAACCCTCCGACTAATGCTTCGTGTTAAATATACAGCCAGAACTACACAAATGCAGTGCACAGTACAATGTTAAGCTTAAATACGGCTGTGTCTGACATCAAAAATTGTATTTAGACAAGCTTTAAAATAACAAGCGATGAAACGATGGTAATTTTTCATTCCAAGCATATCGGCCCATCTAACCATCCTAACAAAAGTTCCCCAAGGGGGGCAAAAGCCCCCACCCCATAACGCTGCCCCTGGCTCTCTGATATCAGTATGCTAACAACTTACAACTTACACCAAGGCAGTACAACAATAGCGCATTTTTCAATCTCCACATCTTTTCTTGCCTCCCATCAACAAACAGCATGCTACTGCTAGGCAGATGAAGTTCAACCCACCATTCCAACGTCGGCAATTACTCGTAGTTCAGCATACAGAACCCTGTCTTCTCCGCTGCCACCCTCTTCGTAGGTTGTCGGTGCTCTGTTTTCATTGCTCAAGAAGAAGTAATTTCCTTTACCACCAGCGCCTCCCCTAGCAGCAATAAATGAGTCGCCAGGTTTCTGCAAGTCGGCAACCACATTGCCAGTCACGTCACGGAAGAAAGTGCCGACAGGAACCTGCAAACGACCATACAGCTGACTATCAGCTCATAAGTGTGAACTCTTAGTGTGGTGCCACAGTACGATACGATACGAAACGACATATTTATGTGCGCTCAAAGGCTGACAAAATGGCCAGCTTAGTCTATCGCACGGCACAGAAACAAAAATCAAGGAAAAACTAAAAACAAAACAGCTGTGCTAACAGCACTCATAAACCATTCCACACCTATAAAGGTAAAGGTAAAACTACTCCCATAGTCCTAAGGTCCGTAAGGGTCACTGCTGGTCTTCAGTTTCCAAGGTAGACAGCCTGCAGTTGACGTTAGTCATACAGCAGACAGATACTTGACAGCAAGAAAGCTGAAGAGAAATGAATATGATTTGAAGGAGAAATCTGGAAAAGAGAGAGGTAATTGTGTGAAAGGTTTAAAGATGAGGAAGCCAGAGCCACTGCCTGCGGAAGAGATGTTGTCACAGTGATTGCGTGGGACACTGAGCATGGTGTAGTTGGGTGGGATGCAGCTGACAAGTTCAGCAGATGTGGTAGTGGCTCTTATGCAGGTTTCAGTTACATAGAAAAGGTCAGGATTGTGAACATCAAAAAGATCCGACAGGGCAGCATAATAGTGACAAAAAGATAGAACGGATGTTAAGAGTGCAGAAAGTGAAATTTGCAGCGCCTGGATTTATTTCAATGTTACCAGAAAGCAGAAGAAAGCAAGAAGATACAGACTGCGGAAGATAAGTATATGTGGGCGAGTGAACAGTAGGTAGACAGCAGACAAAGTGTGGGTAAGGTGAAAGTACTGTTGACTTGTAGTAAGGTATATCAAAGGATCAGCTCAGCAGGAACAACATGACGATAAGGTGCAGGAATGATGCAGGAACAATGATAAAACAAAGGAAACAAAAGAACTGTACAGAAAATGCATGGCAGATAGATGAACATGCAGTAAAAATGCTAAAAAATGAACAGCAGTGAGTGATAATGAAGGCGTTGTGGACTTGCAATACGAAAACTGTGGTAAACAAAAGTAAACAACAAGGTGTCGCCCTAACGGGACGTAACACTACTGGCCCGCCTTCGCGTACTGCCCACTGGTAAGTTATGTTGCGCCACTGTGGTGTGTTACAGACGACAACGACAGACAATGACAGATGCAGACGAGCAAAACAATACTGGCCTCTACACTATGTGTAGACAAGCCAGTAAAAATCTATCAATGACTTTAACAGATGATTTACATTAAAGTCTGAACGACATGCTATCATCTCATGCAGAACACAACAACTTTCTATCGGCAGGAGTAACTGTTACTGGATGTACTTACTTGAATAACTGTGTTGTCAGCATTGGCACCATGACAATGTTTGCTCCGACCCCTAGTACCTTGCTCGCCAATGCATCGCGAACTTAACCTCACCAAAGACTTCACACTATAATCCGCTACATAATGACAACAATAGCATTCATTCAATGGCGTCATTTCATTACAACCTAGGTCAGCTGGTAAAAACCACACTGAAAATGTGCCAATCACTTTACAATCACTCGGCATCATCTGTACATCTATAACTCCCTCTCTCTTTCATTCCCGGCTTAAAACCTACCTCTTTCACAAATCCTACCCCCGTAGTTTCACTTCTTCCCTTTGGACTGCCTCCACGGACCTTTGCCTGGATCGTTTCTTCTGAGCTACTCGGTTTTTATTTTATTTTTCATTATTTTTTCTGGTCACTTTGTAGCAAGCCGAATAACCATCGTCTAGCAAGTAACTGTCTCATTATGTAGTCAGTCAACTCAGCCTAGCCATCCCATCATGCACAGACGGTGCAGTGATTACTGCTGCTGTCACTAGGCAGGCCCTGCTACTACAACTGTCGGCATAGCAGCAGGGTATCTAAAGCTGCTGGATGCTAACCTAGCCAGCTGCAGCCATCTGGCCAATGTGGGTTAGTTGAACTGATTTAACTGCTGTCAACTCAAAAGTCACAATGGGGATGAGCCCCACACAAAGGACTATGCTAACATCAACAAATAACACGAGATGGAGACACTCTGTGTTTCAAATCATTAATCATACATCATGCGTTGATGCATACAGCAAAATAATCAATAATGATCAGCAAAACTATTCAAGTGTGCCAAAATATAGCTAAGTACATGGCCTGCCTTTAATCCTTCACGAACACATTTACAAAACACGGGAAAGAAAGAATCAGCTATTGTCCTCCCAGTTGTCAATGGTACTTATTACAATGCTTAAATAAGTAAACCAAGGTCGTCATATGTGTTCTCAATTTCACATGATGTAGTGCAATGCAACATTCCATTTTGAAGGCAACATATCTGTAAGTGCTAAGTAGGCTAGTGAACTGTGAAGTGTCATAAGTTTAGCAGCTGAACTGACTGCAGTGACATGGTTTCCTAGTAGTCAGCTCAACCAGGTGAGTCAACTGTTAAGTGAGCATGCATTAAAACATTATCAAAACTTAACCCAGTGCCAATCTACTTGATTTGTAAAACGAGAATCTTACACATATACTAACTACTTCTGTATTTCTACTTGTTTCAGAGCGTGGTTTGCAATCCCCAATAGATCGGTGAATAACACATAGCCTTACGTTACTTTGCAACTGCATTCAGTTTGGCAGCTATTCTCACTTCTCGTCTTCCTCAACCAAGATCAGATGACTGTTACATGTTCTGTGTACTACTCTCTCCTACTGAATGCTAAAAGGATTCTTTCCTCCAAAGGATGAACTGTTAACTGAAATAATCTACTGGACTTATGAAATCCAATTGCTCTTTTTCATTCACCCAAGCAGCATTGCAAAGATCCATAGCTTGATTTCACTCCGATCTGTCAGTACAGTACCAAAGAAACGAAAAATAAAAGTCAAAATTTACCTTGAAATATGACATGTCCACCATTACCACCATCACCACCATCTGGCCCTGCCCATTCATTTGCAAACAGCTGCAAGAAAGACATGCAGCCATTACCGCCATGTCCTCCACATACCTGAATCCGCTTGAAGTCTACAAATGTCTGTGCCTATAAATCATACCATAACCACATTGCGTAAGAGAGACAGTAACTGCTCCAATAATGATGTTACACAGATAGGTATTTACCATTAACAAAGTACAAATACAACTAGATATCATAAGCACTGCCTTCGAGGGAATGCAAAACTGGCAGGATTAAGTGAGCAAACACACTTCCCATATATATATATATATGTTGTGCAGAAAAATCACATACACATGTGCTGAAAATCCAAAAACGTGTATTAAGAAATTTGACACTCTGCAAAGGCATCACTTAATAGGGCAGAGAAAAACTTAAACATGGGTGCACTACCACAAACTTCCCCTATACAAATGCACAAAAAACTAAAAAATAAAATAATAGCTACTGTAGTCTTTTAAGCATCACATAACTACTGTTGTTACAACCACCAAACTTTCACCGCCACCGCGGTGGTTGGCTACCACCGAACCAACACCGCTATCGCGATGTTTTACAATAGTTCTCGGCGGTATTTCTGGGCGCTGTTTCATCAGCTCCCTAATCAGCAGCGATAGTCATCTAAATGCCGCGTTGCGTTAATGCATGCACGGCCGGCGAGTCAGTCCAGTCAGCCACACTGCCCGCCTTCCCCGTGCATCCGCTTCACCACTCCCCACTCGCAAACAAAGACAGCACTGCCGGACAGCAGGGACAGTCTAGGCACTGTACTAACTTACTAAGTGAGACCGTCGCGAAGGTCTCACTTAGTGACCCCTACTGTCGCATGCCGTGAGCAATTAGCGCATTCCAGGACAGCCGGGATTTGATCTTGCCTCGACATCCACCTGTTTCCTATTAACAACCCTAGTCTTGATACCGACCGATATTCGCCACCGCTACTGACTGGCACTGGCATCACGGTGGCATGTCAAAAAAAACACAGCCACCGACCAAGTTGCAAATTCCTGCCACCATAACAACACTACATATAACTATACATCAGAATGTAATAAAAATATGATACGTATGCAACTGACATGTGTAAATATTAAAATGCACAACAACAGATGACTGTTAGGTCTATGTGTAAAACCGTGGTAAACATTATTAGCTTTCATTGCACTGTTCACGGTTTGTCCTGTCACTTAGCTGTGAATGAGTGCATCTTGATAAGGTAACTGGACAACTTGATATGCATCAAACTGGCGGATTGCCAACTTGCGGACTAGTCAAGTTGTGGACAAGTCAACTCATGAATGCCGCCACTAACATTGGCTGTAAATATGTTGAAAATAGCTAACACTTTTAGGGGCTTTTGTAGACTTTGGTTTTTCACACAAATTATGGACACTTCGTTTATGAGAGACTTCACCTACTGGACAGTTTTGTCTACTGTTTGGTCATTTTGCCTACTACCTGGACAGTTCGCCTACTGATTGCTCATTTTGCCAACAAGACTACCAGAATAAAATCAAATCTGTAGGCCTAATATAATATTTGCTTTACAATTACATTGCAGTTGCACAAACATTGAATCATATGGGAGCTGGTTGTTAGTAAGAACATTAAGCGGCATGTTTCACACATCATCAATAGTTAGGCCCACTTACTGGAATCTGGCATCCGTCGGCAGAAGTCTTTCTTTGTATGCACAATGGCCTGTTAAAAGTCTGCTTATCAGTGGTCGAATTAAGAAAAAAGTAGCGGGGATGACACCAAGGCATCAAAGGCACCACATTATGGGGGGATCCCCATCCCCTGTAATTCTAGCACTGCTGTTCATGATCATGACAACGGGTGTTCGGCAAGATCAAAGTGATTTGTTACGGGCGGCATATAACCGCAAGTGCGCCGCCATTTGTGTTTTTGAAGTGGTCTTAACCTGCGCCCATATCATTCAATGTTTGTGCGACTGCAATAGGCGAAATGTCTAGTAGGCAAACTGTCCAGTAGGCAAACAGGCCTATTTGCGTTTTCGTATATATTTCCTAACGGCGTTTCAAAATACAAACAGAAGCAAACTACTGGTACAGCCGGCATCCGCGAGTTGAGCAGTCCGCAAGAAGACCAGTCCGCGAGTTGGCAATCCGCGAGTTGGCGTATCCCCGAGTTGTCCATTAACCCTTGATAACCTGTGATTTCTCTGAGCGTGTTGGCGCACGCCGAGGTTTAGGATTCACACGTCGAATGGCAGAAACACGAAACCTCACGCTGGCGACTGATACATACGGCTGTTTTATACCATACAATGACCGCAGATGTCGGAACGCAATAATCATCATTAAAAGTCTACTTATCAGTGGTCAAAAACATACTACACCAAACATTACACAAACTACTTCCTATATGTATAAATGAGTAAATGAGGACTGAAGTCTGAAACTAAAAACAGATGCATCCAAATTAAGTAAGTAAGCACGGCGGAAACAGTGGGTCTGCTCACGGTGTAAAATAAGACTGGTGGACGCACTCCCGCGTCGAGTGGTTAAGTCTTATTCTACAACACAGCCTCTCGCTGCTAAATATTCATACATTATGTATAGTGTGATTGACAGTTCTGATACTTCGTTTGCATATACAGAGAATATATAATAC
>Ga0209780_1001488_pt1 | contig 15509 bp, 16 predicted proteins | sample WorMetexBAHAMAS2_FD_187384 | JGI IMG/M metagenome (GOLD analysis project Ga0209780, IMG submission 187384) | Marine gutless worms symbiont microbial communities from Max Planck institute for Marine Microbiology, Germany - Inanidrilus exumae... | ecosystem: Host-associated > Annelida > Digestive... | reverse complement strand
TAATGCAAAAGGGCCAGTTGGCCACTAACAATGCAAAAATCAAGACAATATAAAAGTAATAAAAACAGTTCTACAATCCTATAAAACTAAACACATCATATGATTGAGACCTGAGCTGTTAGAGCAAGATGAATTCTGAGGCATTACATGCAATACGCCATTAAAATCGGCAGCAATTGTGATATAAGTTTCACAAGGTAGTGTAGCAACACAGTTAAGGTGAGTTGGAAGATCCTGCAATTGTTACATTAGTTATAGTGTTTTCATGGGAATCTAACAGTGAAAGAATTTTGAAAATCGGTTTACATTTGCCGCAGTAATGATCAAAAGTCAAGTGTATTGTTTTTTTGAGACACAGTTTAGGTCTACTATCGTATATGCTGCTGTGCATCAGATCAAAGTACTGATACATAATTAAGCCTAAAAGATGCATTTTACGAGTCTTTTGAAAGCTGCCCATAACGCGGCGCATTAGAAGCTTTGCGATCATGCGCTACATAATGTGACTGATATTGACGCTGAAAGACAAAGCTACAGAGGCGGCACAATTGAAGAATGAAGTAAAGAATGCATTGAAGTGGCGAAGAGGTTATTGTCCTAAGCAACAATCTACATAACAGGTCGTTGTTCTAAACGAACGAGTTAATTAAACCAAAAATTTGCGTTCTTAAATCGTTGTTCTGTGACCTAGAAGTTTTAGGACTTATGTCACGTTAATGTAAATTCGTCAACTAACTAACTAATTAACTACACAACGCACGTTCTCCTTTCCACGAGTCTCCGTCGTCTGAAATCCTCTGCCGGCGACCATCCGAGTCGAGTCGCTTACATACTTATAAAAACATATTTGTTTTTCTTTATTTTTCAATAAAACATGCTTTTAATGTTTCTCATTCTTGGATGTTTTTTATTCTTGAAAAATATTTATATTTTTTCGCAACATTTATATGTATTCAGAATCATTATACGTCATGAGCTTAAATGCCAATTTAAAACCAACTGTTGACACTTTGACATGTTAAATATAAACATATTATCTTACTTTTTTCGGTAATCATATTTCACATAACTTCACAATTCACACAAGCAAACACAATTATAATGTACTATAAGAGGCCTGATAACTCTCTGTAACTCCTTAACTCGGTCTCAAACTGCAAATAATACAACTGACGTCGGACATGTTTTTATTATACGTTTTTAAATTGTTTTTATTAAATTAGGCCTATAAAACATGTCTTTCAATGTTTTTTTAAATTTCAAAATCTATGTTTTTTACAACTATGGTCGCTTACTACTCAGGCGCCGGTTTATCTTTTGAGCCGCTAATAATAGATATTATTATTATTATTACCGGTATTATTATTATTATTATTTTTCCCTCGGTAGGAGTTCCCGAGGGTGGGTTAAAATTATGAGTAGCTAAACAATCATGGGTACATTCAGTCCCCCATCACGGATGCGTCATTTTTTCTGCACAGACGCTGCATACGCTGCAAATCCAAGCGTCCGAGTTGGAGGAGGCAGCACTGGATCGGTCGCTGCTCGGTCGCGTTAGGCGGTCTGTCAGTCGAATGCTGGGTGTCGGTCGGCAGTCCGTGGCCACGCCCACCGCTCTCAAGACACAGGTCACCGTCTGTGACCTGCTGCACTCGCGCAAGATGATGTTCTACACGTTCATCATGTGCTCGCTCTGGTTCGTACTCCGAGTCCTCGCTCTCATCTATAACTAGTACGTCAATGGGACTGACTGGCATCCACACATGCCGATCCTACGTCCACACGTCGCGCGCATCTCAAGCGTGAAGTTTACGCTGGCGCATCTCTACGGTAACGTTTACATGAGTGTCGGCGTGGCCCGCGCGCTGGCCGATTCGTCCGATTTTGGGCTTTCGGGAAGCAAAGTTTACGAAAATTTGCGATTCCCTGCTTTGGACACAGAGCAAAATATGACGCCGCCAGCTTTATCCTCGGCGTAGAAGTCCGTAACCGTACAAACACACAAAAACAAACAGTAAACGATATACATGTATTTACACCTTGCCTATCGGCATGTGTGAATAACAAGTTTGTCGGTCCTACTTGTTGTCGGGTTGAAATGTACGATGGCCGTGTCGCATGCTGACCCCTGGTGAGTCACTGAGTCACGTTGAGTATGCCGCCGATGGGACAGACAGACAGACGGACAGACACCAAACCGTTACGTTATGCTTTCCGCTAGATGCGGCGAGCTTAATAAGCGGTGGTGGTTTGATCCACGGGACGTAACCGCCGACCGCTTTAGTGGTTCAGGTCGAGCTATCGGTTTGGCGTGTTTGTGGGTGTCCAGGTGTTCACTACCTGGAACAATAAGTTTTGAATTAAATGACGTATGACCTACTTATTTGGCATGCTGCGTCATCTTGACCCTGTGTCCACTTCGAAGGTCAAGGTCATTTGTTACATTTCACTGTCGCAAGTTGAAAAACGTTCCTAGTCGGCTACGGATGCATATTATGATGTGACGTATTTTGTGGATGTACGTTACGCCGTGACGTGTTTTTGGTTGTCGAGTTCTTTGTGCTAAAGTGGTCGGTGCGACCTCGAGTAAGGCGCAATTGGGCAACCTTTTTATATTCCGTTACAAATCATTCCCACTGTTATGTACTCCTGGTTTGATCATGGCTGCCTTCATTGACTGGTTCCCGATCTTTTATTATAATAAATTTTTATATTGTTTCAGTGCTTGTTTTTCGTTAATTTTTACCCGCGCGACGCTTTGCTATCGCGGTATATGCTATCTGTCTGTCTGTCTCTCTGTTTCTCTGTCTGTCCCGTCGGCATACTCACCGTAACTCACCAGGGGGCAGCATGCAATGCGGCCAGCGTACATTTCGGCCAGACCGTAAGGAGGAACGACATACTTTTACTTGTTCTTACAACAGTAGGACATTTCAACTGACACAGAGCGTCGCGCGGGTATCTCGGCGATAGCTGAGCTTCTGGTCTATTATAGTTCCGTGCGGCACATTAGTTTTTATAGCTTTTTATACATTTGTACGGTATCGTATTGTGAAGACGCTATTGTTGCCGATCACTTGAGTGATGCAGATAGAGAAATCGGTCTGGTGCCTGTTTGCGGGCAACTTTTAAACTAAATGACCGTTGAGCTAGACATTTATCATAATGGTTTATCTTCGCACTATATAGGTGAAGCTGAAAAGATGCACATCTTTCATCAACTATTCTTTATTACATTATCGGTAACCTATGTCATCTGTAATTTTGGATGTTTTATTACGTTGTTTTTTATTTCCATGTATTGCACATTTTCATTTTATTTTATTATTTTCATTTTATTATTGTTCTATTTTTTCTATTGCAATCTAGCGGTTTTTACAACTTGCTATTGAAACATTAAACTTACTTACTTAGGTCAAAGGTTAAAGTCATACGTCAGCGTTTACGGTACTAACCGGAAGAAAACTGTTGCCGAAGTAGTCGGCGCGATCTGAGCACTGTGAGGGCTTTCGAGTTCAACTGGGTGATGGATCGCGGTGTGCTGATTGGTGGAAAGGTTCGCGGGAGGCGTGGTCTATTTCGGTCTGTCACTGAGTACGTCGACTCTCGCTGGCAACAAGTACATCAACTTCTTCCTCAGCGGAGCGGTCGAGGCGCCGGCTTACGCACTCACCGTCGTCGTGCTGCAAAAGTCAGTGTTCGTCCGTAACGCTCGCGCACTCTGGCGTTAATCGGTCGTCACCTGAGTAACGTGTGCTCTTTGGATTCAGACCACACCTGATCAACGTAGCACGAGGGGGCTTTCGTCCGTGGGGATTTCCGGACAGCGAGTCCGACACCACTGTAAGTAAGTAAGTAAGTAAGTAAGTAAGTACATTTGTCTGTGAATTAAGCAGCGAATTGAAGTTATACAAGAACGATCTGAAAGAAACTTGAATGCACTGCATATACAACTTTCTTTTTCTGAAAACTGAAAACATTTCTTTTTCGCTCGAGTTTACCGGACCACTAGTCGCCAATTCACTGTTTCCTCCTATTTTATGCCGGTACCTTATTGACTGTGTAAAGTGCCCCTGCAGCGTTCTGCGTGACAGTGTCACTTAAATACGTACATTATTAATAATAATAATAATAACGTGGACCAGCAGCAGGATCGATCACCCAGTCCCTGCAGACGTGTGCGGGTTACTAAAGAGCTGTCAGGGTTATTCCGATCTGACGGAAAACGACCAGACGGTCTTTCACTCATCCCGTGGCTGAACGGCAAGTCACTATGCTGGGACGACGTCACAGTGATCTGTCCTCTGGCAGAGTCATATGTGAACGGGGCAGCCCGTGAAGCAGGCACGGCTGCAGAGATTGCTGCTTCACGGAAGGAGGCGAAATGCGCAGACATAGATAGCCGTTTTGTCTTTGAACCGATTGCTGTGGAAACTCTTGGCGTTCTCAATTCCTCGGCCCGCCTTCTCCTGAGCGACCTCAGCAGGAGGATCACCAACATTTCTGGCGAGGCCAGAGAGCTGAGCTTTCTTTTTCAACGAATTTCAGTTTTGGTGCAGCGTTTCAACGCCATTTTGCTGCATGACTGTCTGCCGGCCGCTGATCGCACAGATTGATCGTAGTACCTACTTTCATTTTGTATTGCCAATTTTTAAACTCCCTCGGGAACATAGATACCGAGGGTAAAAAAATAATAATAATTTGCCAAGCGCGCTATATATAACATAAACCACTAGGCGCTGGGATCATCAGCCAAACAAATTCGCTGTCAGTAACCGGCAAAACTCACAAAGTGATAATTCAAAGACACGAAGATGAACACTGGTAGATTGTTCCGCAGACGTGGACCAGCAACAATGCAGGATCGATCACCCAGTCCCTGCAGACGTGTGCGGGTTCGTGGAACGTCGCAGGTAGCCACATTAGACGATCGAAGTCGCCGGCGTCCAGTGGTTGCGGTGAGTTGGCAGTCATCCGCCAGATACTGTGCTGACAGACCATTCAGTGCCTTGTACACCAGAACGGCCATCTTAAACTCAATGCGTTGCCGTACTGGTAGCCAGTGAAGTCGTCTCAATACTGGCGTGATGTGCTCGCATCGACGACTGTCATTGACTAGACGCTCGGCAGCATTTTGAACAGCTTGAAGCAAGGACGAGGCCACGGGGAGGGGGGCTTAACCCCCAAATGAAAAATTAGCCCTTCCCCCCAAAAAAGAGCACAGTTAAGCATCTTGAGCAGCGAATTTAGTTAGCAACATGGGAACTATGTTGACTTTCCTGCTTGTCTGTTGATTTTTTAGTTGTCTATTGAAGTTATACAAGAACGATCTAAAAGAAAATTGAATGGACTGCATATATAACTCTCTTTTTCTTTCTTTAGGGGCCACTATAAGGCACTATCTAACTGTTCCTCGTTAGCCTAGTGATGAACCCAGCCCTTACTACTTATTGCCGCTGGCTGCGGCTAGCAGATACTATCTGTCAGATAGCAGGTATACAACGATCTGCCATCCTTCTGTCCGTCCGTCTGTCCGTCTGTTCGTGACTGCAAAAAAACTCCACGCACGGAAAGTGACGCATGGAAAATCCGGTGTTGTTAGCATGACTACCGCGCAGGATCACTGCAGCAGAAAAAACCCAGCGTGGCCTACGTACGCAGCCAGCGGCAATGTTGCGGTCTGTCTGAAGACCGACACACAGACTTGTTTCGTGGCGTGCAGGTTCGGCAGACGATGGCCGTTACTTATTTTCCACACGACAGCCAGCATTGTTCTATTCGTCAATCTTTTCGTCCCGGATGAGACAGGTGCGACGAAAATATCACTCTATCCGATTACTTCTATGAACGTTAAGATGTTGTTCACGACACTTTTGTTTTTAGCCATCTATGGTAACCTACGCATCAAAAACCACAACTCGATCCAATGTCACAATAAGCCGAATCGTTACCGGAAAGAGATGCGGCCCCTGCATATGGATTGTTGTACTTAGGTAATTTTAGCCTGGCCGGTAATTATTTTTAGTTGTAAATTCAATATTCAGATCTGCTTTTTAGCCAGAATCGCTTTACCTTCCCGGCTAACGCGGTCGGTAAATATTTTATACAAGACGTCATATATAGCGTTGTTACCAGCACTAGAGCAAGCATTTATGCGGTTACTGTTTGACGCACACTGTAAGTTTAGTCATAGCATTTAATTTCGTTTCATTATATCATTGAGGAACACTTTAATAATCTAGGCAGAGCAATCGGTCGTTGGTCTGGTCTGTCTCCCCATGTTTCATTTGACCTAGATGTATGTTGTAAAGTAAAAGTAAAAGTAGTAAAATATGAGGTACTTCTATAGCGAGTTCTTACAGACTAAACAGTCACGAAGCGCTACAGAATGGCACGTGTTAACGAGATCACACAGTTTTTACCTGCCACCCGCACGACCATCCTGACTTTACTCCATAAGCATTTACCAGATGGCACCACCCGAATGAGGCAGCACACCGATATAGCTTACTACTCAATATATGGACCTTGGAAGGATGAAAGGCTGAGTTGGCCTAGTTGGCTGACCTATAGCAGACGGTTTACCCACATAAGTGGTCACCCGTCAGCTGCAGATCAAGCATGGCACAGGGACAGAAAGTTCGCCGGTCAAAGACCGACGTTCTACCACTGTGCAACGCAACCAAATGAACCAACTACTGATTAATTCATGGTCACGGGATGAAGTGACGGGTGGACCTTACGATGTGACATGTTCGTTCTGAATCGCCAGAGGGCAGCGTCAAACATACACACAGACAAACCTTTCACAGCTTAAAACGCCCAGTTGGTTGTTTGTCGAGTTCTTTGTGTGCTAGAGTGGTCGGTTCGATCTCGAGTAGGAACTTTCTGGTGCCACTTGGCAGCCTATTCTGTGCTTGCTGACAGAGAGCGGTTACGACCTGACAGTTCTGTCCGTGACACTCATAATGATTGGCAAGTTCGCAATGACCGCGTCGTTCGGCACCGTCATCCTCTACGCGCCTGAAATCTACCCTACCAATCTCAGGTATGTCTGCGTACTAGTGACGGGAAAATCGATTCCAATCGATTCGGATCGCCGAATCGAATGAATAATTTTCGATTTAGTAGAATCCGCGCTTCGTTACAGGATATCGACTATCGGAGAGTAGGCCTACATATTCGAAACATAACGCATTTGCTGTCTCAATTCGGTTTCTTATTTTGTTTTCATTCTCCCCGTTTCTGCTTTTATGCGCATAAAATTACAAGTTACAAAATCAAGCCCACTATAATAATATACAGAATTGCTGTAGTCATTGAAAAAATAGGCCTTTACCAGTGAATTGAGCTTAGTCACAGTTCACTTAACAAATACTGCGAGTTTGCAGTAGTGAATCGAATCGAATCGAATCGTTTTCGTCTCTGGCAAATCGCCCACCACTACAGCATACCTGTATGTATCTATATACGTAGATGGCAGTCTGGTACGGAGCCCCCGAGCGGACATCGTGATGCGATTTAGTAATCTATCCGGACGGATTAATAAATTGTCCTGACGAATTAATAAATCGTCCGGACGATTTAGTAATTCGTCCGGACAATTTATTAATCTGTCCGGACGCATTAATAAATTGTCCGGACGAAGTAATAAATCGTGACTGTTTAGGCCGTAATAACGCGCTGTAAGTACCTCATATTTTACTTTACTTTACTTTTTCGGTTTAGGTCCAGTCACGTGAATTGCCATTGGACAGATTGCGAGTAGGCTAGTCTGAAAACCCACTGCTTTCACTCTGCATGTTTCATGACAGTGGTACAGTTGGTTTGAAAGCAAAGCTGCTGTTCGACTACAAAGCGTTGAAACGTGTGCGAGCATTTGCGTTAAAACTGTTGCAGAAACCTGGGATTCGGAGTGGCTTCTTGTTCCGGGCGAATTGGCGGCATGATCGCGCCGTTCTTCGTCTATATTGTGAGTCGAGGCACTGTTGTCGACTCTCATAGCATAACTGAGTAGGGATAACATGGGGATTTAGCGACGTGACGTCACTGATGACGTCACAACAGTGACGTCACGTCGCTAAGCCCCATCTTATCCCTACTTATCTGCACATTTAGACAACCCCATAGCGCCTTTCACAAACCGTCAATAAACTACCGCATCCAAAAAATTTTTACCCTTAAATTTCCGTACCTCAGTTAAATATATACCTCTTGTTTTGTCCGTTTCAATATCTTTAGTCGGTTAAACTTCACCTGCCGGTGGGTTCTGAACTTCTGGCGTCGAGAAGCCCAGGTGAAGAGAGACGCTCCCGGGCGTTATTTAATGATGTAACGTTAAATGATAAAGCCGAAGTCGGCGCTTCGAGTTTCCTTCAGTGGTTTGTCACTGTTGTTTGGGCGAAATTAATAGCCACCGGCTCGTAAAAAAACCTGCTCCAGTTGTATCCAAAAGCTCTAATGATAACTAGACCCCACATGCTGTGCTGGCAGTGCGTTAACTACGGAAAGGAAGGCCTGTTGAATGAAAACTGTGCGTGTGTCGGGGACGGTTAAACGTAATCGTACGATGATACGTTTGAAACGACCCCCACAGAGTCGATTGTGCTGCAGTGGTTGTGTGTGTGTGTGTGTGTGTGTGTGGTTGTGTGACGTTTGGTAAGGGTTGAGATATAACGGTCCAACACGACCGGCCGACAATGTCTGGTTTGCGACACACGGACCAACACGGCCCGCCGTGATGGGGGACGGCTTTTTTCAAACACTGCATTTGTTAAAATGCATATATCTAGTACACGGCGTTGTCGCAGTGCAGAAGCAAGCGGGCAAAGGCTCGATTATACTAGCACACATCTACCATACTTTCTGAAGTGTGTGTTACCGTACTGAGAGTATTATATGGCTCAATCATGATTTTTAAAAATTATCTAGATTATGATCATCTAACTACTAAAAGTAAGGTCTACTATTACTTAAACATCCCAAAAATAGATTACTAGACATAGTTAAAAGAAGAGCTCTCATGACCATTATTCTTCTCTATTTTATTAGGCCGCACCGCATACACGCAGTGCATAGATGCGGCCTGTTGCTACAAGTGTCGCACATAGCGTGGTCTGTGTGTCGGTCTGTTGGTCACACGGAAGTGCTGTACGAAAACGGCTGAACCAATCGAGATGCCGTTTGAGGGACTGAATCATGTGGGTCCAATGAACCATGTGTTAGATTTCCCACGGGACGGGGCAATTATGGGGGTTGTCCGGACCACTGAAGAGCAGTGGATGCCTCTGCTGCGGTGTATGCAGCAAAATGGATCATTCAGTCCTCAATATCGACTGCTGCAGCCGACTGCAATGCTCCTGACTGGTCGATGTCACATCGCATTGTCCCCTGTAAAAAAATCCGCCCCTCGATGCTTTTTGACAAAATTCTTTGACCACCTGCTTTAATTAACATAACGATCAAAACAATACAGTGTCTCGTAGCGAGATATTGGTTGAAAATCGCCGTTTGAACCTACCCCACCTGTATTTGTCGCCCTCCGTTGGGGGTGACCCCGTTGGAATTTCGCCGATATTTTTGGCGTCAGAAAACTGAGTCCCTTGGCTATCGTACGGCGTTGTATGCGTGATTTTACATTTAGCTGTTTCGATACAATGCCGGCGTGTGAAGAACGGAGGGACAAACGGGCGGACAGACAAACGGACAGGCACACGACGACAGCATATACCGCGCTAGCATAGCGTCGCGCGGTAAAAACCGATGCAGCTAGGATCACCAAGCTTCACAAAGACGTGTTCCGCCATGAGTCCCGGAAATCCATTTATTTTGGCGTCAAACGGTCAAAGGTCAAAGGTTAAGGTTATGAGGCACAAAAAAGTCTATATCGGTCTTCAGACGGAATGCATTATTGACGCTTGCTGCGTATGTAATCTGCGCTGGGTTTTCCCCACTACAATGACCCAACCGCCGGTTTTTCCGTGCGTGTTTTTCGCAGTCAGCCAGCCATTGCCGGTGTGGATGACGGCGCTGTTGTGAGTACTGGCTGCTTCTGGTCGTTTCTGTTGCTGTTCAGGGACGTACAACGGCGACGTGGATTCCGACCGTCGTCTTCACCATCGTCACCTTTGTCACCGGCCTCATGGCGCTCCTGCTGCCGGAGACGCTCAACCGCCCTCTGCCGGAGACGATCGAAGAGATCGAGAGTTGGACTCGGTCTCTGGTACCTCGCGGTCCTCGGCTGACGGGAGACGGAAGCGCGCAGGTCCACGAGCTCTGCACGGCCGCCGGAGATTCGCTCCAGGCGGCGGAGGAACAGCTCCAGGACGTGGAAGACGTGAAAGCGACGCCTCAGCAGACGGAGGACATGTAAAAACGGTGCTATGAGACGTCGTTCGATAGGCTCGACAAAGCAGCCAAACAATCAGACGTCAATCAATCAGTCAATAAGTTAGGCCGGCTACACAGATCTACAGGGTAGCACGAAAAACCGCATCACTTGTCACAGGGGCGTAGCTGGCCAGAGGGGTCATGGGCTTCGGAGTCCGGACCCTCCCCCCAGCCACCACAAGGGTGACTTGTGAGATGTCGTAAATTTCACGTTGACGTAGGGGGTACCCTGCTCTTCCAACTGATCTGGTTTCATTATCTAAAGATCTTCTGATCATACAAGTCGTATTTTTTGCTTGATACTCCACCGTTTCCAAGAAATGCTGTGAAGAGCTAGTCTGGCCCAATTTTTCCTACAAAAATGCTATATGTGCTTCACCTTATGGAGGACTTCGTCCCCCTGAACCATTCCGGGGCTTTGCCCCTGGACCTCACTGGGGACTTCCGTCCTCCAGGCCCCTATACTGGACCCCCCCAGTTAGCACAACCCGCCTACGCCCCTGGTCACAGTCATTAGTCAACAGGTTCGGCATACATCACAAGACAGTGTTGCGACGATATTCGAAAAATTCGGTGCGGGGTGGCGTTTTGGTGAAAAATAATTTAAAATCGGTCAGCGTTTGGCGAAATTATGGGCAACTTGGCGAGCACCTTTTGACTAATAGTGGCCAATGGCTAGTTTGTTCTGCGCCACCGTGTGTATATAAACATGAAACTGTATACTGTATACTTTTAAGCAAGCAACATCAGTAGTAGGCACATCATAAGCGTGTTTATAGTCGTCGCGAGAATTCGACATTGCTGACAGATCTGATAGTTCATTGCGCCGTTACGCATTAGTATCGGTCTATCTGTCATGGATGTAAAAAACGTTTTTTTACGTTTCTTAAGTGACGACATCGGCGCCGGAACGTTCCAAAAAGTGGTACGGCTCGGGTTGAAAAACGAGCGCAGTAGGCGCGAGGATCGAGGCGCCGAGAGGGTGGTGTCTGGGAAGGGGGTGTCCCCTCCTCAGCCGACTATGGGGTCTGGCGGAGCGTCGTGAGCTCCCCCAGCGGTGTCCGGGGAGGAGCCCCGGCCGCCAACGCATTTTTAGCATATTTTAGGGCCACAGAACACTGCTGGTGGAGATAAAAATTCGATTTATTTGAAGTAAATCTAATCATTTTAAAAATTGTCTTTGCACAATGTTGTTCTGCAAGTAGTGCCAGAAGAGACTGCATGACAGTGAACATGATTTCATTACGTCTGCTTACTGCTCCCAAAATAAAATTGATAGGGAAATTATTATTACTTGGCCTGAAAAGTGGTACAGCATTTTACATTGAGAGCCGTACCACCTGAAAAAGTGGTACGGCTTTGGCCGTGTCTGCCGAATAGGTTCCGGCGCCAGACGTGGGCCTATGTCGATTTATCATGCACTTAAACGTGCCAGGTATTAGGCGTGCGATTGAAACATAAACCATGTAACGTTTGCGCAACGTTTATATAAATTTTTTGTAACTTTTTAAAATTATCGTTCGAACGTTATTCGTCTATGCATCATGTTGTTAACATGCTGTGCAATAAATAACCTTGCTATAAGCTATTACTGTCTTGTCATTTTGAGGAGTAGGCCTATATAGCTTACTATATAACGAATGTTCCAAAATCTCGACTAACACAATGTGACGTTTAAATTAACGTCTTTTGTTTATCAACCACAACATGTTAAGATAACCGAATAACCGGTGTCCTAGTATGAACATAGAAATGTGACTAAACGGTTTGTCGATTATAACTCACCCGCCTAATGGGCCAGTATTGTTTTGCACGCTGTCGTCTGTCGGCGACTGTCGTCTGTCGTCGTCTGTTGGAGTCTGTAACGCTGCCGGCCGCCGGGCGTGGGCCGACGGCCGCCGCCGGGCCGGCCGCCAGGCGCGTGGGCGGTTCGACAGCTGATACTGCACGGCGGGCCAGTACGGTTACGTCCCGTTAGGGCGACACCTTGTTGATGGGGGTACTAACAAGGAATTTCGACACACGCATATGGTATATGCATCGGTAACCTCAACCTCTCAAGAAATATTGGCATTGTGGGTGGTTTAAAGAAAATAGCTTATTTGCTGGAATTGTGCAGTGATAGATTTACGGGAAGGGCAGATCAAGCGGACATCGTTCCCCTTTAAGTGTACAAAACGCGTGTGAGATTTGAAACTACGTGTATGTGCAAAACTGGAGACGTTAGACATGAGATAAACAGAACTACTCAGCATCTTAGAATCCCCTCCCAGCTCCCCTAATCCACCACCCCTTCAATATCGATCACTGGATTACTGTTACCGCGGCATCCCATCAAGGTTGATTGATTTAAGGTTTTAGGTCCCACCCAGTTCGACACGAAAATAGGTCAGTTTTAGATGCGTTCTTCCCAGCCAGTCATGCACTTAGAGTACTGAATAAACGGAACTTAAATGAAACAGAAGCAAGTATGCACCAATAGACCGGAAGATACAATGACACAAAATAAACATATTGCCAGGCTCGCGAGTCTTGTATATAGGACGTGCAGCCGAATGATTCAAGCTCCAAATCCTATCCCCGTAGTCTTACTTCTTCCTCCCGGACTGCCTCCGCGGATCTTTGCCTGGACCTTTTCTTCTGAGCTACTCGGTTTTTGATTTCATTTTTTCCTTATTTTTCGTTTCTTGGCCGTGCGCTAAATTAAGCTGGCCATCCCGTCACTCCCGTCAGCTTTTGAGCGCACGTTAATCTACCGTATCGTATCGTATCGTATCGTATCGTATCGTATCGAGTGGGAGTTGAAGAGACCCTGTTGACCGCCACTGTTTCCCATCGTTCGGTGATTTCCCTAGCTCCGCCTCTGAGTCTAAGGATTTCTTTTTCGAATGATCCTGTTTCAGGGTGGGAGTTGACGAAGCGCAGGGTGAAACATTTTCGACCCAGGGATAATAGATTAACGAAGACTTTCAATATTTTGTCACGTACAACGGACCTGAACTGTGTTGCCTCGGCGAAAATTATTTATTACACCCTCCCCCGGTATGTCTGTCTGTCTACAAACTTCGCGGAATTTTCCGTACATTTTAAACTTGGCCGTGGCTCGGTCCTCATCTAACGACAACGCAATATGTTATGTACTTCCGTTTTTGTGGATGACATCATGTCATACAACCGGTTCGTTATACAACGGTTACAACCATGCCATGACGACGCATGCACTCAACTTGTATTTTATTAAAGCTGTTTGAATGTGAAAGGGTTATCCCGGGAACGAGCCAACGGCTTTTACCGCGCGACGCTATGCTAGCGCGGTATATGCTGTCGTCGTGGGTCCTTCTGTCCGTCGGTCTGACTGTCACATGCCGGTATTGTATCAAAACGTCTAAATGTAGAATAACCATACAACGCCATACGATAGCCCTGGGACTCTTGTTTTCTGATGCCAAAATTTTAGCGAAATTCCAACGAGGTCGCCCCTAGCAGGGGCGCCAAATAGAGGTTGGGTAAGTTCAAACGGCGATTTTCGACCAATATTTTGCTATATCTCAGAAATGGTGAAAACCTGGCATTATTGCGGTGCGATATTACTCAGTATTGAATTGGCACCTTTTCTGGAAAACGAGGACGAAGATAAGGTTACTGTGGAACGCTGATGGGAACTCGTATGTGCTCTATCGATTAGTGACATTTCCAGTGAGTGACCTTGAGTGACCCTAACTACCCCAAACCACCCCATTTTCGACAGTGTGTATCCCCTTTAATATCTTCGTAGTGAATGGAGTTAGAGACTTTAAGTTTGGTAGATAGGTCGACGGTAGTAAGTGCTAGCCCACGGGTGGCAAACCATCCACGAAAGGGGCGTGGTTAGGTCACGCGAATCATTTAAATTTTGGTGGGCACCAACCATATATCTGGAACGGCTGATCGTCTCAGGCGTTGTCAACTTAGTTCGCCGGTGAGTGTCATAAACTTCTGATGGTCATCGGACAACTGTTGGTCACACGGTCACACCCACCGTCGAGATCTGTATTCAGCAGCTAGGCCGAGTAGAAGAAATGGTTTGATGACCATGATGCGATACAGAATATTTAGCATACGCTGAGCTGAGCCTCTGCGTCGCGCGGGTCTGTCAGCGGCAGCGGAGACCCTTGTCAATAGACCAATCCAAATGTCGGCTAGGCGTAACAGTAAAGCGTGAAGTGCCTACAACGGCTGTTTGCCCGTGGTTGTTTATGTATGTTGTCATTGGTGACACCTGTTCAATAAGCTGGTGCCTTGCCGCCGTGACTGTACATCGGCAGTTTGACTGCATGCGCCGTGGATCAGGTGAGTCAAACGGCAGAATGAGAAACGTTTAGCGTAGCATAGACGTCGATTTTCTTTCACGACGACATTCACGCATGCAACTGACCTCAAGTAAGTCACACAGCTAGATTGCCGTTGCGAAACGTTATTGCTGGAAATAGTTGCATATTGATTAGGAAAACAAATACCCGCTGGTGCTGGTGTCCGTCGGGTGACGGTAGTCAACAATTGCTAGATTTATTGATTGTTTGCAGCCAACAGTTCAACACCTGGCTACCTGGCTACTGTACACACCGTTAACGCTTTCCTAGCCAGCCAAGTTTACAGAAATACAGACCGTACGCCTTTAATGAATACGCATGCATTCATTAACGGCGTACCGTCCCTACCGATTGGACGTACCACATTAACTGAACTGTGAGAAAAAAAACGTTTTGAGCTCATCTACAAGGAATATTCAACAACATCGCAATTTTTACTGCATCTTTTATCTGTACTGAATATCTGGGTGAAAACTATTTAATTTTATCTTCATTTTATCTTAACCCCCACGGTTGGATCGGCAAGACGTATTAAAAATTACGTATTTATTGGTACACCCTGTATATGAATAGACCCGTATTTGGTCAGAATGTATTGACAACTCGAAATAGGCATAACGACTTGAACAAGGTGTCGCCCTAACGGGACGTAACCGTACTGGCCCGCCGTGGAGTGTCTGCCGCCCGATCGCCCATGCGGCCGGCGCGCCGACCGCCAACGCGCCCGGCGGCCGGCCCGCCCGCCCGCCCGCCAGCAACGTTACAGACGAC
>Ga0209780_1001487_pt1 | contig 15509 bp, 13 predicted proteins | sample WorMetexBAHAMAS2_FD_187384 | JGI IMG/M metagenome (GOLD analysis project Ga0209780, IMG submission 187384) | Marine gutless worms symbiont microbial communities from Max Planck institute for Marine Microbiology, Germany - Inanidrilus exumae... | ecosystem: Host-associated > Annelida > Digestive... | reverse complement strand
ATCTAATGTAATTTGTTAGTATCGTCTTCCACTTTTGCCTTTGTATGCATATTGCTTCCACACCTGTGATTCATGTAATTTCTGTAACTTGCAAAAATGAACCGAACCATACAGTTTCCATTACTTCTGTCAGGCTAAGTGCAACGATACTGTCAATAGCAAATGTTTATTTACAAAGTACAACTCCAGTAAAAATTGAATATTTTGATTGAAAATGTCACAAATTATTAGGGCCCACAGTTTTCCGCAGCAAATTTTGCCAAATTCCGCGGCGCCGTTTGCAAAATTCCGCGGCTCACCGCGGCAAATTCTTGGAATTCCGCGGCCGCCCATTTTAGAGTATACTGCGCCGACTTTGGCCCAGTTATGCCCCAAAACTTTGGCATTATGTTACATCAATTACTATTAAACAAAAATTTTACACTTAAACTTTAAGGCGGTTGTCATACTTGAGGGGCAAACTGAACGCGAAAACGCGTCACTGAAATCAACAGGCCTGTGTAGCTGTCCGAAGGGACTGAGTGTCACAATTACAACAGCAATACAGACTTACGGATTTTGGCCGTTGCCGCGGAATTTCCGTGTTTACGCGGAATTCCGTGAAATTCCGCGAAAACCAGGAAATTCCGCGGCAACGGCCAAATTCCGCGGCTCGCGGAAAACTGTGGGCCCTACAAATTATGTTAAAAGTGTTCACCATTAGCTTAAACACAGCAGTGAAAGCTTCCATGCACTGATGAATAGCATCACCAGTGACTCGTTGTTGTATTGTAAACCATGCTTTATTTAAAGTAAAGTAAAGTATACGTCGATTTGTATAGCGCATCGTCGTAACTACCTCTAATGCGCTCAGACATGGATCACACAGTTTTACCTGCAAATTACACCATGCCTGCCTTTACTCCCTAGCCGCAGAGCACCATCGCCCTTTGGCTGGTACTCATTTTACAGTCCCATGGAGGGTAGAAGGCTGAGTCGACATGGGTGGTTGGTTACATACCGAAATAAAGTGCCGCCTCCTGGAGTCGAACCTGGACACGGTCACCCATCCCAGTACTAACCGGGCTCAGCGTAGGTTAACCTCGTTGATCGAGACCAACGACGTTACCACTACGCCACGCTGCTCTAGGCCACTCACGTCTCAGATCAGTGAATTGTACTCGTTCCACAAGCATCAGACAAGCCAAGTGATTGGCTACAGTCAACTCCTGTGCATGATGTTCCTTCAGACATTTCATCTGAAGATCACTATGAATTATACACACCACAGAAGACTTGGAGATGTGTGTCCGTGTGGAGATCTGGCGGACAGTATGGTGTGTCTGTGGCACATCTTCCTGATTTAGGACCAACTTGTTGACAAATAATGATGTTGCAGTCACTGTTACACGTGCATTGCAAGGTCAGCTGCTTCCCAGTCACTCAACCTGCTCTCAGTTTACTGAACATTTGTTCAGGGCTGCTACTTTCTAACTTCTATTAGGAATTTCCTGGTGAGTCTTTTTGTCCCATTCTCTGTCAATTACAAGTTCTTGATCAGAGTACAATCTTCATAGCTGAAAACCGTCATGTTTAGAGTTGTCTGCTACCACAACAGTGCCTAAGCTGGTTCTCTGCGTCTGTGTGACAAAATAATGAACACTAAACCGTGACTTATAAAGTGTACAGTGTGTACACATTTGCAACATTCGTCGTCAACAGTAACATTGTTTTTAGCGTGACAGAAGTAGTGAAAATGTAATATTACGTGGTCTATTTTTGCAAGGTACAGCAGTTCCACAGGCACACAATCTGCATTTTACTACTGTATTGCAAACATATTTTCGTAGCTACATTTCTACCAGATGTTATTGAGAAATGTCAAAATTTGATGACGTTATTGCAAAAACTGATGGTCCCACTTTTATCCACACATGGTGTATTGGTGTAGTATGGCAAGTGAGAAAGTGCATTTTGTACTCGAACTAAGTTTGTTAAAACTGTCCTCATTTTGGTCTGTCCTGACTTATCACCCTGCAGAGCTGTGTTATTGTGACGGTCTGCATGTAGAAAAGACGACTTTAAACGCTTACTTACTGCTGTACTCTGACTGAATGTTCCAATCTGTTCAACGAGATTTTCTCACAGTGTTGCATTACGACAGCATCTTGCAGTTCGTCTGTTGTGTATTTTGCTAGTAAACCGCATCGACGAGCTGCTTCATTTGACGCTGACGCCGGACGAGATGGAGCACATTGTGGCGTATCTCAAGACAGTGAATAAGCCTCTGAGTCATAACTTGCTGGTGCTACATTACTTACATCAGTCAAGGCTTGTTGAAGCCTCACAACTGGAGTCCGTCTTTGCTAGCTCAGCGGTCAGTACTTTGTTTGTTTGAAACTTGTTGCAGCTTCCCACTCCACTTGTATTTATTGGTTGTGTACTGTCGGACCCAATTCCTCTGCCCAAAATAAGACTTATATGTGGGCCTATTTTCAAATGGATAAAACATCCTATTATACAGCAAAGTGCCTATTGAGTGAAACACAACAGGAAAATAAAATTAATATATCAAACAACAAACAGATCTTGCCCAAGTGATGTGCCCCAGTGGGGTATATATATGCCGAAAGTTTGGTAACATTTTTGGTTGGTTTTAGGGCCCACACCCCACCCCTGCACCAATGGGGTGAAATTTGGCATGGGGGAGTCGACCTCCACGCCAATTTTCACCCTGTTGCTGCAACATGCTGCCCCTGCGAGGCTAAAACTGCGAAAAATTCTAACAGTTAGTCACATGACATAACAGATAACACATCATCGTTTATGCTACATGCAAATTGTCGACATTTTAACTTCGGGACATCTAATTAGCACATTGCGTTCATCGCGTGCAGTGTTATGACATGAACACTGCTGAGTCGGGTGCGTGCTAGTGTTAAGTTGTGTATGTGATATAGAGAGTTGGACGAAGCAGCATTGACCACGTGAGAGCAATAGTTGTGGATGGCTATCAGCGAGCACTTCCATCGGTTCAGCATCAGTTCTTACAGAGCGATATCCGTCGGTCACTGCAGACAGTCTGTCATGAATGTACGTAACCAACCAACCATGATGAGTGTACATTGACATTAGACTATTTGTATGTACACTGTGTCTTAAAAACCAATACACTTTACTTTTGATCATACGTTTGGCGAACGTAGACCGATTTCCAAAATTCTTTTACTGTCAGATTTTTGAGGAAATTTTGTACGCATACATTAAGTATGTTTTTAACTGCCCGGTGAAACTTATGAGGATAAAGCCCCGTGGCTGTAAGTAAGTGGGTAAGTGTCCAAGTGAGTGACAAATTTATGAAGCACAGAAACCATAACATAAACCCTCTCTGTTTCCAAGCCAGAGATCGTAGGAGGCGACCAGATCTGGCTTTAGTTTTTTGGGTTCATTTTGTGTTATAGCATATTTTGTTACGGATGCATGTTTGCTCTGTTGTGTTCGTTTTATTTTTCAGTACTTAGCCAAGAGATTGGCTGGGAAGAACGTCTCCGAAATTACCTATTTTGTGTCAGGTGGGATGTAAAACCTTAACTCAATCAATTATGAGGGGAAAGTTGAAATCCTAACTATTTTTATTGTGTCAACGAGCATACGGAACAACTGTGTTGTGTAGACGTTCGTCCGGAGCCATTGTCAGCAGCCGTTGTCAGATCAGACCAGACTTCAGTCGTCACTCGAGCCAAGTTGCTTGCTGCAGTTGCAGACAAAGTGAAGGAGATTAAAAGTGACAAGACACCAGAGACGGCGTCAGTGTGAGTGTTAGTTCGAGTTTAACGTCCTTTTTCAGCACAAATATGGCTATATCACCATTTCAGAGGGTTTAAGAAGCTTATCTGTCTGTCGTGTATGTTAGTTGTTTAGTATTTTTATATTGTCGTGGTGTGATGTGGTGTAAAATATTCACCGTAGGTTTTATAAACATTATAATGAAAATCGGAACAAAATTACAAACAATATCCAAGTCACAAATGTACAGCAAATCCCGGTGAAATCGGGGACTAACTCGGGTGCCTAGGGTAGTGTCTTTAAATATCGGCCACATCGCAAAGAAAACTCACACGGAAGCATAGTGGCAGTGTCAGCAGCGGAGGCGGTGGTGATCTTCTCTCGCATCTCGTCATCAGATGGATGGTCGAATGGCTGGAGAGCTCTTACGTCCAGTGCCGGCGACGTCTCGGTTCATTGTGACGGCCCACGTGTCTGCTTTGTCGTCGTACCCCGCGATGTAGGCGAGTGGACGTCGTAAGTGCAGTCCCGGTCGGACCATGGCGGATCTTGGAATGTCTGCGTCGTGTTGTCGGTGTACACTGTCCAACACGCCCAACTCAGCTGTAGAACGTGTAGACGGGCGTTGTCGTCCTCCATGAGTGACGTCACTCCGCATAGGCAAGTGCCATGCACCGACTAACCAGAAAGTGTGAACTATTCAGTGTCGAAACATGAAATGTTCGAAATTTGTGCGGTTTTGCAGCTATTGACACAAAGCTGAGGCCCCGTGTGGGCCTGGGGCAATCCCATTCATATTTCCCCACCTTCTACTGTATCTTTTAGTATCTTTTAATTTTCCCCTTTCCCTTTCTTATTTGCTTCATCTGTTTTCTTGCTTTTACAGCCCTTCCTATTCTAACAGAATAGTCCCGCTCCGTTTCCAAGCCGGATGTCGCAGGAGGCGACTAAACCTGCTGATGACATGATTGCATTCTGGAGGTCAAAGGTCAAGGTCACAGCAGGCCATTAAGGTGATGACGGTATCCACATCGACGCTGGGGCGTCAAAGCCCATCTCCTAGTTTTATTATATGAATTTTAAAAGTTTGTTTTAGCGTTGTGAAGTTTTGAAAACTTTCTGTTCGGATAACAGTGAGGTGATAAACCACTGAAGCCTTGACAATTTGTGTATTTTTTCGTCATATTATCGTATGTATCGATCAAAATTACTCGGCATTAATCTGTCAGTAAACAGCAGAAAGCTATGCTCGGTGATTTAAACTTACTTCACTTGTTAGCTTTTCAGACATTAATGTCATGGCGTTGTAATATCTGCTACTGTTTAGACGTGAAGATTTGCATGAGTCATTAAATGTGTTTGGGACACCTGTTTTACTACCGTCAGCTACAAAGAAACGCAGGTAGGCTGTTGCGTGATAGCTGTCAATCATACACACTGCCGGATGTTGTTTTGTGCAATTACCTCAGCTTGGGTCGAGTTCCTCAAAAGAGAACCTTGGGAGATAATTGGTAACAGTTACGTGCTGTTAAAATAACATAGCTGTTTTTTTGGTTCTCGTACTGGCTCCTCGGGTCGCTTGGATAAAGGGTCATTCAATGGGTTGGTGTTGTTGTTGTTTAAATAGTTTGATTGTTGAATAGTCCCATCACTGATGCTGGGTACTATGTGTGGCAGACAGCTGCCCAGTAATGCCTTCACTCAACGGTTTTGTAGACAGTGCCTAACGTATTGTATAAATAGTGGTGACGGGCAGTTGGCCAAAAAAAGCGATTTGATTTGTTGCTGCAAATGATTTGATTCAGTGTGAGTTTGATTTGATTCAGTACATCGATGGGTGAAGTTGCTAACTGTTAGTAAACTATTTTGAGGCTGTTAACTAAATAGTCAACTAATGTAATAATTTGAGGAAATACACTTGCAGCAGTCGATGGCTTCATACGTTGAGGATGTCTGTCGTGAAATCAATGTTGGTTGCGTCGACAGTTGGTGATGGTGATGTTGTGTACAGTAAAGGGGCATCTGAAGTTGTTTATCCAACAGTTGAAAAAGATGCCACTGAAGCAATGACTCCGTTGTACAAGACACTTAAATCTTACCTTGCATCTATGAAACGTGACTCTAAAAGGTTTGCTTTCGGAATGTCTGGTTTGCTGAGTACCACTGTAAATGCATTTTGTCCGTTCACATTAGCTTAATTGTGTTATATGTATTTTTAATTAAGGATGCATGCTTTTTTGTCGTATTTAAATTAGTTTTGTCTTGTGGTGTGATAGTTGTCCCCCTCTGTTGTAGGCGCTAGCATAATAATTTATATGAACCTATCGATCCCTTTCCCTTTTTGGGTGGCTGCTGAACAAAAAGGCGGCCAGGGTTGAGGTTATTATATTGCTGGCCTTCCTTTACTAGATAGGGATAGCTCTCCATCCCTGACCTTTTATTTCTGATATTTGTGCTGAAAATGGATGTTAAACTCCAATTAAACTTTACTCCACTATGTATGCCGCATCATTAGTACTTGTGATTGGCGTTGTTTTGTGGACAGTTCTGCCATCTTGTCAGTACTGCAAACACCGCCAGTTGTACGCAAGACTGCGAGTCTGCTGGGAGACGCTGGAACTACGTCCAGCGTCTCAAAGTCCATCCTGAGCGCTGCTCGCCACAAGAACACTGCTGTTTCTGGCACTGCTGCCAGACTTACTTGGGACAGTACGTTTGTCTCTCTTTTCGCGGGCTTTTTTCTCGTCTTTTCTTTGTAATTGCTCGGGCACAGCATGCCACCTGTTATGCGTACTATTATCATTACCTGTCATACAATACACACACTTATCACCTAAAAAATGCATGCGTGAGAAAGGAATGCAGAATGCATGTTAAAAATTGATAAGTTAAAGAGTGTGTAACACACAAAACTAGTCTGATTGTGACATGTTTTCTCAATTCAGTTCATTCAGTTACCAATTTATATAGCTCCGAACATCACGAGCGAATCAGAGGCACTTTGTGTCGATGCTCGGATTTAAGTTTGCACTTAAAAGTAGTTACAAGTTCAGCATGCTTACAACTGTTGGGCAGTAGTTGTAAGCATGCTGAACTTGTAACTACTTTTAAGTGCAAACTTAACTCCGAGCTGTTTTACCGAGCCTACGGTGAACAGCCGACTGTCTGTAGTTCCATACAGTTGGTCCACTAACACAAAACGCTTTTGCTCACAAGGCTTACGACGACTGAGGTACAGTAAGTAAGTTATTATTAGAAGATCGCAGTGTTCGAGTTGGCCTGTGACTTTCTAGCAGAGATGCCAGGTATACAGGAGTGCCTGTAGATCTTGTCTTGTACGTCAACAGCGCCAGTTTGTAGCACTGGAGCTGATGTCGGAGCTCAGTGGCACTGACTGACCTTGGAGCACGGGTAGACTGCCCTTACCAGTTCATTCTGAGCATCCTGCAGTCTGTTCAGGTTTCTGACCGACATGCCGTGTGGTGATACGTTGTTTGGGTGAGTGAGATTTTGTAGAGACTGAATGTGTTCACCGTTGCCTAGTAGACAGCATCAAAGCACTGATGTACACTTATTTAAAGTTTTACGTTTGGTAATCTTTAGATTTTTAGGTCAATTCTTTGACAGAGTCGACCAAATAAAGCCGGTGTCAAATGTACATCCGTCCGTACATGCATATGTAGGTACGTACGTACGGACGTCCACAGAAAGTTTCTTCGGTTCAGTGAAATTTGGCATATAGGTAGAAGTCAAAGAGTGATGCATGATGGTATGCAGTATGACCCGATCCAAGGTCAAGGTCAGTAGCCCTTGAAAGTTGGAAATCCGGCCCTTTTCAAAAGCTATCTCTTCCGCCATTTACAATGGTAGCTAGCAACTGACCACAGATTCTTAAACTAGGGAACAATATCTAAATTTGTTCAGGCTGGATGTTTGATATTTGGCCTAGTTTTTGTGTCACATGACTTTGAAGTTGACACAGACGTCAGTTGCGAAGAGTTGACTGTCAGTCCCCATGTGGGGCTAATTTTTGTTTTTAAACTGACAAAAATTACAACATTTAGTTCATTTTCGCTGACTGAAGTGGCAGTTGTGAATGGCTTGTTCAGAGGCGACCATATTTTCCCCGGAGAACATGTCGTCAGAAAGTCCAAATGAACTTGGGTCAGATGGATTGAGAGACACTCGTCAGCTGCCAGTGGATAAGTTTCACGTCAGTAATTTGGACAGCAGCGCTGATGACTCTATGGACCAAGCAGAGCCATGGTGGGTGTGTCATTCTGCAGTGTGTGTTGTTTGTTCTTGATGTTTTACATGTGATCCAACGTTCTAATATTGTGCTTCAGCGTGCAGTTAGTTGTCACAGGTGAATTTATTGCATCCCTGGTATTGAAGGCCTGCACAGTGCAGAGTTATATTAATGCTTTTCTTTGCTAACATGATAGTGGTCTGAACTTTTAGTATCACTAGTCATAATGTACTGTAAGTTGACTATGTACAAATATTGCAATAATTATCAATTAAACTTTTCATTCTCTGCAGTCTGGATGATATAAGCGGAAAATGAGGTCTTGATAATTAATTTGTTCTAGTGCATCACATTACATGACATACTGTATTCCATTGTAAGTGATGCCGAGACAAATGCTGTGTTGTCATATATTGGATGTAGTTTCCTGTTGCATGTTGCAGCCTGGCTGCTGATGTAACATCGACCAAGCAGGCGGATGATGAATTTTGGATGTTTGATGAGGACATCTCTGTGAAAATGCCACGCAACATTTCCGGTATGCTACAGGCAGTTAAAGGTAAGATAATCATACCTGGCTTTTACGTCATTGCAGCAATTACTGGACCTCAGAATTTGGACAGGTGTCGTGATTACCTGCACTACAGGTTATGTTTTGAGCCATGTCTAGTGTGTGTCAGTCACACGGGAACCTCTGTATCTTGTTACCCTTGCCGACGGCAGTTGCAGGCTTAGGGTTTTCAAGGGCGTTTATATGTTTATTTATACGCACAATATTTAGAAAACTGTTGTTGCTAGGATCATTGTACTTGACATAGAATTGTTCCACGAGTCCTGGAAACCCGTATAGTTTGGGGTCAAAGGTCATGGTCCCGAGCCACAAGTTCGTGTTGGTCTCCAGGCAGATCACAATGTTGCTGTGTACATAATCACACTTGGTTTTGCTAGCTGCGATTCCTCACCACCATAGCCATGCTAGCAACACCGGGTTTTCCCTGCATCACTTCCCCGCATACACTGCTGCTGCCATGAGGCATTAACTAAACATGACAGACAGACTGCCGATATTTCTGTGCGTGGAGTTTTTCGCAGTCATGCTATGTGCCAGACGCAGCCAGCAGCAAAAGTATTGCCGGTATCGGTTTTTGCACTCTTGTGAGTGCTGGCTTCTTCTAGTTGATGGTGGCATTCATAGTAGAAATGTGCATACTGCCTGTACTGCCTTTTGAGATTTATAGTTTCAGAAAGTGTTTTTTGTACTTGTGTGTCAAGTGTGGAGGAAAAATTGTACATTTCGCACATAGTCCAGTTTGTGTTACAACGGTACTAACTGACCGATAGTGACATAAAGCTGTCTGTGTTGTGCAGAAGTGGTCAGCTCAGGTGACCAGCAGTTGACCGATGCTGAGCTGTGCACCTCAGAGCAGTCGGACAGTGAGCCAATGGTAGTGGACACGTGTCCAGTTCAGTCTGTACCTGCTGTCAGTGATGTAAAGTCATCAGTGTCCAGCCTTATCAGTGCAAAGTCATTGGTGCCTGCCGATATCAATTTCAACTGCTCGTCAAGTCACATTTATGTACAGGACAATGAATTTCATGTTGATGTTGCAACGTTACGACGGCCTGCACTGTTTGATGAGGCTACTTCAGAAGTTGTTGAGGAGATCGATGCTGATCTGGTTGAACACAATGATGATGTTGTCCCAGGTAGTCATGATGCAGTCTTAACTCGTGATGCTGTTGATGAAGTTGCTATCTCAACAACTGATGTTAATAGCAGTCATCGTGGTGTGGCTGTTACTGATGAAGTACCTCCGCATAATCACCGTTATGCAGTTTCAGCTGGTGACTTGTTTACTCTCAGCTGTCATGACGCATTACCGGCTGATGAAGAAGTTTGCACCAGCCGAGTGCATGAGATGGAGTCATCGGATGATAATGTGCTCAGTAATGTTCATGATGTGGTCAATGTCGATGCCGAGAGTGAAGCACTTCTTGTGAACTGTGAGGACGATGAATTTCACGTCGGTGTTACAACATTACGACGGCCTGCTCTGTTTGACGAGGCTGCTTCAGAAGTGGTTGATAGCCGTGCGAAGACCAGTGATGCTGCTGATACAGAAGCCGTGCCTGCAGCTGCCGATGTCAAGAATGTGACCGTTGCTGATGTGGATTCAGTTGTGAGTGCCGCTAACAGCAAGCTGTTGACACAAGATGTACATGTTGGTGATGAGTACCAGTTGTCTTCTCAGCAGCCGTATGTTCCTCATCTCGGCTCAACGTCTGATGTGTCGGCATCACCAGATATTGAGAAACATGCAGATGAAACTTTTGGAGGTTCAGAACCACAGTTTAGTGAAGTGATATCGGAAAGCGTTGCTACATGCCCAAGGTCTGTGGAAGCCGTTTTGTCAGATGCTAGTTCTAAGCAGCTGGCAGATGCATCGGTTGATATTGTCACGTCTGTGGAACACGAATTTGAAGACTTAAAGAGAGAAATGGACAACAGAGAAAGAATGGACGTTGCGGAGAATGAGTCGGATGTGGTGACTGCTACAAAGGCTGTTTCACAGTCGGATACAGAGCCATGTGCGAGTGATGTAGAAACAAGACAACAAGGAGAAGTAGAGGTAGGTGAGAGGCATGCAGTGATGGAGAAGCTGGAGTCCGATGCTTCAGACGTTGACCTGCAACATTCTGCAGCATCACCTACAAGTATGTTTCTCATCAATTACCAGCTCCTACAAATAATCCTTTTCTGCATTTTAGGTTCGTTTTTAGTGTGGAATGTTTGATACTTACCTGTAATGTAGTAACACATCATTGGGTTATCACAGGCTGTGCGGTAGCCGGGTGAATTATAATCAAAATTATTTTTATGCTTGCTCCTTTATGAGGAACTCTCATACAGGTCAGACCCGTCGACAGATTTTCACACATGATGGCTCAAACGACGCAGACTCGCGCAACGATGTGCCTTTTTGGGGAATTTTTCACATTGCTCCCCATTTAGGGGGTCAAAAACCCCAAAAACCCTTGAGCATGAATGGGCGTTTTCAAGCCAAACTAGCGAAATCGAAAAACGTGCATATTATCAAAACTACTGCATCGATTTCAACCAAATTTTGCAGTGATAAATACCACCAAATGCCCTTTGTGGGTGGTCCCAACACATGCATTACAAGCCGTCCGCCGTCTTGGAAAAAGTCGAAAAATCACCATATCTCAGCCTCGATTCGAGCGATTTCGATGAAATTTGGCACAATGACGCACTTTGACCCTCTTGACTGCTCTTAGTGCTCTGACCGTTAAAAATTTGAAATTTTGTAAATCAAGATGTCGGCGGCCGCCATCTTGAAAAATCGAAAAATCGCTCTGCACGCTGGTCCACCGCTGTCTCTACGGAGAATCACCATCTTATCTCGCCGAACTCGTCGTCCTGACTTCTATTGCCAGCAACAGAGCTGGTCTGAGGTCGGTACAGTTGCTGTTCATCGCTGTGCCACGTACTCAACACTAAGCGACCGCTCGTTCTCCGTCGCAGCGCCTTGAGCTTGGAACAACCTTTCACCGCACATAATACATATCTCCTCCATGAACGTCTTCTCAAAGAACTTAAAATCTTTTCTTGTTTTCACGAGCATTCTAACTGTTGTGTTTTTGTTTTATGTTTTTATTCTCCTGTTCGTTGCCCTTGTTATTTTTTCGTCTTATTTACGGCGCCTTAACCTGTTCTTAATTGATTGATTGATATCTTAGCGAGCGATTTCGACGAAATTTGGCACAATGACGCAGTTAAAAATCCAAGATGGCGGCAGCTGCCATCTTGAAAAATTTAAAAATTGTGATATCACGGCAATGGTTTGATTGATCTGACTGTTCTAACTATTAAAAATTTGACATTTCGAAAATTCAATATGGCGGCGGCCGCCGTCTTGAAAAATCGAAAAATAAACATATCTCGGCCACAGTTTGAGCGATTTCGACTAAATTTTGCACAGAGACGCAGTTCGACTTTCTTGACCGTAGCGACTGTAAAAATATAAAATTTTAAAAATCCAAGATGGCGGCTGTTGGCAGTCCGTGATGAATCTGTAATATGTGTCCAGGAGAGTCGTCTGGTTCTCTGACCAGTTCTCCACGCAGGTCGGTGAGAATTCTCGCAATGCAGTTGTGTCAGCAGGAATCGGCAGAAGGTACATCAGAGACAGTTACCGAGGAACATTTACCAAAGACGCTGCAGCGCAGCGAATTTAAGTCGGAGCTGAAGCACACAGCAAGTCCAGGTTCACAGATGTCAATGCATAGTCATTTCATTGACAGCCGACAGCTGGACACAGCAGACTCAGCAACTGATATTGACAACTCTCCAGCCAGGAAGAGTCCATCACGTCAAGATGTGATAGAAACTGTGAGACGTTCCCCACGTTTGATGGCTAAACAAGATAATCTTCTGCTGATGTCACCAGCAGCTTCTACATCAAGTGTATGTCCAGTCTATACATCTTATCTGTTTAGCATTTGATAGTGGATTACTTCTTGGGACGGAGTGTTATGTATACCAAGATTCATACTGTTGTGCATAACTGCTTCCAGTACTAACTTAAGCTAATAATTATTGAAAGATGTCTTTATAGTAGATTGTACTTTGTACTAAACGTGTGTCTGTGGGTGGCTGTTACTTCCTGTGCAAATCTGTGCAGAGTATTTGCATTATTTCATGATGTTTTCATCTGAGTATTTCACTTATTGATGTCAGTGATACTGGAATATTAATTAAAGGTAAAGCCTTCCCATACTCGTTAACCAAGCATTGGGCTCAGAGCAGATTTTGGTGTACAGGCAGTCAGCCCGCAGGTGACTACTATAAGTTATCCACCTGGTGGTAGGCTGCCGTTACTTTCCGCCAGGCCTGCAGTTACCTTGTCAGCCACAGAGCATCACCGCCCCTTGGCCGGTACCAAGTTATCCTAGGCACATAGGGGTGAATAACATGCCCAAGGTTTTTATGCAGCTTTTGCCCCGAGTAGTATTTGAACCCACGACCTGTTGATCGCAAGTCCAATGCTCTACCCATTTTGCCACCACGCCACCTCCAGAATATTAATTATTGCAAAAATAGTATATTTATGATATGTAGTGAGTATTAATGTGGTGATGTTGACTAATAGTAGATTAATGACAGCAAAAGTTATGTTTATTCACACTTGTTTCTGTTTGCAGTTTTCCTTAGTGATGATAATGCGTAAATTTATAATTTTCTGGTAACTTGTTATCTTTACGTGTTTAATTTGCAGCTGCAACACTCAGAAGTGAAGTCTGATAGAAAGCGAAACTCTGCACGGAAATCCCCAGGCACAAAGCCCAGCGTGTCAGCAGAGAATGCTGATTTGCTGAGAGTACGGCGGCCACTGATGCAGGATGATGACAGTGATGACGTTGCGTTACCAGCTAGTGAGGTGGCAACCTCGCAGCAGCAACAAGCAGCCAGTGATCAACAAGTATTGACGTCTGATATTCCAACGTCTCAGCCAGCGTCAGCCACTGATGCACCTGGTAAAGTTTACTGATAAAACGTATTCAGATGTGATTTGGATTAGCAGATGTTATCAGTCACTTCAGTTCAGGCTGGCTGTAAGCTGCATTTATTAGTTCATTGGCTTGTTCCTGTACTTGATGGCAGTTGACCGGCAGGCATCATGATTGCACAGTGTACGTTATTGTGCACTACTTAACTTAGACCTTAGTTCTTCCTGTGAGCCCCGTGTGGGTCCCAGGGCTGTAGGTAAGTGGCTGAGTGTGTAAGTAAGTAAGTGACAAATTTATGAAGCGCCTAAACCAGAATAGGCCTTCTCCATTTCCAGGCTGGATGTCGTAGGAGGCGACTAAACCTGGCTTTAGTTTTTTGGGTTAATTTTATGTTGTAGTATAAGTTTGTTATGGATTCATGTTTGCTTTAGTTGTGTTTGTTTCAGTTTTTCAGTACTAAGTCAAGAGATTGGCTGGGAATAATGTCTCCGAAATGATCTATTTTGTGTCGAGTGGAACATAAAGCCACAACTCGGTCAATCAATCCTTCCTGTAGCTTGCACATCAGAGAGCCAGTTTTCTACTCTTGTCTGTCCATTGCCTGCAAAACAGACAGCCAACATGCCATGTACACTACTGTCCACACGTTACACACACTCATACAGACATACTCATTTTTAGGCCTGATTACATGCATACCACAGATGCGATCTCTTGTGACAGATGTCACATGTAGCATGGTCTGTGTGTCTGTGTGAGCTGTGCAAAAACGGGTGAACCGATCGAGATGCCGTTTGGGGGACTGGCTCATATGAGTCTAAAGAACCATATATTAGATGGAGATGATCGAGCAAATCCGTTTACAAGTTGCAGCCAGTGGGGGTGACAAGTTGGCGATGCGGCCTTTTGCTTTAAAAGTGTGTAAAGTAATTTAGAACTTACTTTGGGCACTTTTTTAAACTGGATTTCTTTTCTGGCATTCCAGTTTAGAATATGATCTTCAAAAAAACTGTAGGGAGTCGCCAAAAGCGAAATTTGGAAATAACTTGAGCAGTTTTTATAGTTTGGATGTGAATTTTGTCTGAACAAGTCCTCGGTGTTAAAGCACTGTCGATAGGCTTGAAAAATCTCACCACATTTATCCTTCCAGATGATGTGCAGTCCCTGCTATAAGATGACTGTTGGTTATTAGTATTTTATGTAGTGTTGTGATATTGTGCTGTGCAGCGGATGATGATATGGATGATGTAAGCTCATCTTCTGTTCCAGCAACAAGGCTGACAACAAGTCGTAAACGTCAGAAGTTGCAGTCACAATCAAGACCTCTGTCACCAATTCCTGATGAAACTGATGCAAGTTCACAGGATGAATCAAAGCCTCGCCGGTCAAAGCGGTAATATTTACATCCCATTTGATTTGCTACTTGTCAGTCAGATAAAAATTTAAAATGCTTCAGTAATCACCTCCCCTGTGGCCAAGGGTATGACTGACGAAGTTTGGTGACAATCGGGCTTGAATTGGCGCCAGGAAGTTGTTCACAGACTTATATATCTACCTACATACCGACGCCGGCGAAAACAACCATCACCTTCGTTAGGGGAGGTAATAATACAAGTAACGTTTGGCAAAAATGTGCAAGTAAACGATGCCAAATAGTTTTAGGGCACGAAAATTACAGTGCTATACAGTGTTCAAATGAGTGAAAAGTGAAGAACGGTATATTATTTGTGCATGTTTCTTTCCTTCTGCACTTTGACACTGTTGGTCTGGTGACACGATGGGTATTCAACATGTTAAGAACCTACTGCAATTGTCTGAATAGGTTCTTTCTGTGGTCTGTGGCCATCCAGCCCAGCTGCAAACAAAGCACATAAAGCATATGTGAAATGTGATTAAAAAAATTTTTGTAACTAGCTGAACTCAAAGATATGTGCTAGACACAATTTCTTTGTGCATGATACTGTAC
>Ga0209780_1001486_pt1 | contig 15511 bp, 9 predicted proteins | sample WorMetexBAHAMAS2_FD_187384 | JGI IMG/M metagenome (GOLD analysis project Ga0209780, IMG submission 187384) | Marine gutless worms symbiont microbial communities from Max Planck institute for Marine Microbiology, Germany - Inanidrilus exumae... | ecosystem: Host-associated > Annelida > Digestive... | reverse complement strand
CGAACAGTAAAACATGCATACTAGACGATATTAGTGTCGGACAGTTCTAATTGAACGACTTAAAATGACAAAACACGCTAACTGGCGAGACTGTACAACCACACGCCCAGAGGCGCAAACAACAACTAGGGGTGTAGGGGTGTATGGACCCTAGAGATGTGCGGATGTGGACACGTCTGCCGCGACAACGCATCCGCAAGCTTTTCGTATTTCGCACATCCTCGAACAGACGAGGACGCAACCTTACATGTAAATGCGGATGCAGACGGCCGGACACGATGCGTCCTTCATTAAAGTTAAAGTAGCATTCTCACTGCAGCCGTAATGCGCGAGCCATAATGTGCGTGTCACAGTCACGTAAGTAACTCGCACGTTGCAGCTATCAATGGTGGTCGACCGCGATCGAATGTGCGAAAGCTGGGATGGTCTCAAAAATCTAGCTGTGCGTGCTGTCGACAGCCGTAACACGCCTTCATTCCTAGATTTTTTAGACTGTCCCACAGTGTTCGCACATGTTCGATTGCAGTAGAAGGCCGACGGCCATAACTTGCCGTGACATGCCATAGAGATCATATTATGGCAGCAGTGAGAGACTGAGAAATGAGAATGCTAGTTAAGGTCGTCAATTTTGCAAAATTTACAGTAATGCTTGTTAATTAAAGGAGAAAAAGTGGGATTATCTTGAGGTTTGTGTTGAATCTTGCTACTATAATAATAATAAAAAGCTTTATTTATTACTGGTGTGACTAGTTTGCATTAAAAATTTGGTGGTGTCAATTTTTTTAATCACAATTAATTCCTAAATGCATTAACGTGTTAATTAGCGTGTTAATTCAGCAGCCCTAGAACAGTTCTTATGATGTGATAATTTTTGATATTTAATGTGTTGCTGCATTTACGTAATGGCACATGTTGACTGTACAGAGCTGTTTGGCAGATAAATGCATTTCAGTAGATTAACTTTGGACTTAATGTGGTTATAGGAGTTGATGGCATCATTTTACTCCAACAGTTCCTTGATGTCATCAGACTTGCAGTCGTTGAGCAAAAAGAATGCCTTTAATGATATGCTGACTGTTGGTTTGCTATGGAGTGACATTGACATCTACGTCGTCCATCGGTATGTTGTTCAACTAAGTACATTCAGTGAAATAACTTTTGTCTGCTCCACTTGAGTCTGTCTGCATAATGACTATTTATTTCTGCTTTTACATCTGTACAGTTTGAGTACAGTACACTGTAGCCATAGCTGTACATTGCTACAGGCTACACTAGCACTTTTATTAGTCGTATCTTTATTGAAATCGGTATGCTGTGACTTTTCCATATTTTCTGCCATGATGCCTCAATCGCCTGCTCCCTGTTTAACCTGGTATGGAATTCCGTCATACACTCACCATCTTCTGTAATCTGGGACCCAAGGTATGCTCCAGTTGCTCATTCTGAATGAGTATGTGGCATGCTATGCCATTGCTCGCTATTACCTTGGTCTTGTCAACGTTGATCAGTAGGCTGTATTTACGGCTTACTCCGTCTACGCGACCCACCAACTCCTGTAGTTCTGCCTCAGAAGTGGCCAACAGGATGATGTCATCAATGTAGCGAAAGCTCGTGAGTATTCACCCTCCAATTTGTAGTCCACCTTGAAATCCATAGAAGGTCTTGCTGTGAAAGATGTGTGATGTGTCATGTGACCTCCTTAAATTTTGGGAAACGTGATAATTTCTCGTTAACGGTACAATATAGAGACATAGTTGCAGTGGAACACTAATAGGAAATTGTTTGTGGCCTATCATATGCCCTTGAATGACCTTGAAGTTCACTTTTGCTTTTTGAAACCTTTCTATCTCCCATACCTCGTGAAACGTAGCAGGGATTTTTTTAACTTAGGGCGTTGTGCGGTCCCTTTGCAGTAGCAGAGTTTCTTGACAGTTTGGAAGTAAACCTTATTGGCATTGTACACTATTCAATTCGGCGTCAGATGTGTTGGTATACCTGGTAAAATGGATTATTCCATTGTCAATAATGGCATGCAAAAGGGACATTCATTCCTCAATAATGGCACAACACGCGATGCGACCTATCATCAAAATTCTTTGGGCACTTTTTTGTTGTTATTTTTACTATAAGCTCGAAGAGCCTATAATGTAAATACTCTGCGGAATGACAAAATGGTCTTCGTGGATTCGGCAAAAACTCCGCCAAAAGTGAACTGATTTCGATGAAATCTGGAACAGTGTGAGCCAAATATTGGGCATTGGCCCTGGCAGATTTTGGGCGCGATCCGCGCAGTAGCGACAGTTTGAGAGGGATCGTTTTTCCAAAAAAAACGCAATAATTGCTCACAAAATTTTCAAGTCTTGCAACTTCAGGCTGTCGTAACTCTGCAATGATTACAGATCGCCGGAAATTCGCTTCCAAGTGGTCCCTCTACGGGATGTCTAGTTTTCATTTTTACTATTAGAAACAATTCAAAGTCTTTCCCTTGGACTTTACGTTCCATACAAGAAAGGTACCTACGCAAATTTTCGGCAACGTCTGATATCCGATATTACGTATTAAAACCAATAGTACGCTGCAGTGCTGGTGTGGCCCAGCGAGCGATATATTGAACAAAAGCAGACTGAATTAGAAACTGAAAATAAGTAACATGGCAGATAATGTTGGCATCACTCAGTTGCAGGCACGTGACACCAGGTATCGTCGAATGCAGGAACTAAACAGCTTGTGCATCAGTAAATAAGTAAACAGTTGTATCGCTTGTCAAGTACGCCGATGGGAAACGCTGTCTTCGAGCCTATATTGCAGTTTGTCTCCAGATACACTGCTACCCGTCTAGTTATTGGTCTGTGTATTGTTTAGGCTTGTTTGTGAAGCTGAGATGGAAGTTACACGTGTGAAATTAGCTAGCCTTATAACGGAAATTGTTCGTATTACACCATTAACTCCGGATGGAAACAGAACTCAGAGCTGGCCTATCGGTATGTTGCGATCCATTAACATTTTCTTTATCCTTGTATTAACTTTTAACAGATGGAATAAGGCAGCAGTGATTTAAGTGAAGGGATGTAATGGACGCAGTTTGGGTTTAGTATCTGTGGAGACTTATGTGAGTCATTTGTAGCACTAATATCAAGAAAGGAACCTGCTCTTATGCTGTGGAATAAGTCCCATTTTAGAGGTTGACATGTTCCAGTTTAAGTTGGCTTCCCTTACCTACAAAGTTTTACACACCGGTATTCCATCATATCTGTCTGAACACCTCCATCCCTACGTTGTTTCTTCTCGCGCCTTGCGATCATTTTCCTCCACTAACTTGTACGTCCCTCACACTAATCTTCATTTTGGTTCACGTTCGTTTTATATTGCAGCTCCAGCAGTCTGTAATTTTCTCCCTTCTGCTCTTTGATCGTCTTAAACCTTAAATACTTTCGGAAAACATCTTAAAACCCATCTTTTCCAGTCTGCTTTTAATAGCCCCTAGCGACTTGTCCAGCACCTCTGATTTATTCTAGTGAATGATTATGGTGCTTAATCAAATTTTATTACTTACTTACTTACTTCAATAGTGGATCTTCATGATCATGTGGATGACCCCGCAGTCTGACAACCAGGATTTGACGTGTATCATTGGCATCAGTCACTAATAAACTGTCTTTGGACTAACCAAAGTCACTGCATTCTGCTACAAGAAGTTGGGCCTTGCAACGAGTGACAAATGTCTGTGTGGCAAATGATAAACAGTGCGCTACATCATTAGAAGCTGCCCACAGAACAAGCTGCAGTGATTTCATTTGGCTGATGATGTTGCTGTTAATGGCACGTAGCTCATGAATGCACACTTAACAAAAGCAAGCTTATGTTAATGTTGGTTAGCATGTGACTGGCAGCCAGTAAAGGTTGATAAGTTCAGAAACATTGTTTCATTTTATTGTACATGAAACCGACGTATAAAAACGTTACAAAATAAATCAATGCATCACCGTCGGTTCATTGGCAGTTGCAGGGCTGGTTAAGCCTCTAACGCAACGCCATGTCTCGTTTCTAGATCCCTTGTAGTGTTGGCATTCACGTATGTAATTTCTGTGATAACTTGAGTATGCAGTGTGAACATAGCATTAGTGTGTGTTGTAATAGCTCTGCCAGACTTTAACATTGGTAACAGTGATGGATTCTGTGAACCTTGTCAAGCCTCAGTGTCACCTGTGGGAGTGCCAGTAATGGCATCCATCCAAGATTCCTTATTTGTGCCAGAAAACTAACCCTTTATCGAGTGAACATGCTGACGGCAGAGTGCACGTAGAACTACAGTTGTTGATTTGATGTGGATGTTTGGCTGCTTTAAAGTTGATGTGATTTTTGTTCTGAGTAGATCTGGATGCTCCGGTTCACCCGCGTTCTCGGCACGACATTATTCAGTGGACCTATTTCACCGATACACATATTTACGCAGCCGATGACCCGGATAATTACCGTGAACTAAAAGGTTTGTATACAGCTGTGGTTTCGTTATCAGCTTACATATGAGACCTACCATGACTTAGAATAGTAATTAAATGCAGTGTTTAATCTTTTATTTGTATTTTTAGTCATTACGTTGTATATCCATGCTCTGATGCTGTTGTCTGGGCGTCAGGATATGCATTGAGCCTGTAAAACATCCTGCTTCCAAGGTTTTCCTATGGTGTTTGTTTGGGACCCAGCTGAAACTGCAGTGGTTTGGAAAATTGACCAGTTTTATTTTAACTTTATCTACTTTATTATCACTCTTTGGCCAGTAAACAGAAGCTCCAGTTAGTGACTGTGCTGAATACCATGACAAACAATAGGCGTGTACAGCGCCGACCATCAGTTCTGTGTTCAGTCCTCACACTGCTGCAACACTGTTGCATAAAACTCATTGGATGCAGTAGTTGCAGCCTGTCCATTTTTACCCATGCAATGCTTTACTAGTTCAGTATATGCTGTGTCTGTCTGTCTGTCTTCATTGTACCAAAATAGCTAAAATGCAAACAATGCCACACAATAGCTATGGGACTAGTTTTCTGATGCCAGATATCTTGGCGAAATTCGAATTGGGTCACCCCAGTGGGAGTGCCAAATGTCGGTGGGATAGGTAAAAATTGCGTTTTTTGACAGGTTTGTAAGTCTGCAGTCTCTTTGTGATAATGGGTCGGCATAGTGATGTGAGGTGTCATCAGCAACATTGCATGGTGGAAGTTGGGTTTATAACACTGATGACTTTTGCCTTTAAGACCTGTTCTCATCGTTATGACTAAACTGAACTGTCAGTTCGTAATTCTCAACATGTTTAGAACTAGTTCAGTTCTGTTCAGTCACAGTGATGTGAATGGGCCTTAAGGCTGTAACACATGTAGGCCCATGTGACATGGAACATCACATGCTCGCTGGCAGTAGAGCTTCTTGCCATGATATGAGTACAAAACTATGCAGGTAGCTGAATAAAAAAGTGACAGTTGCAGAAAGTTCTTCTCAGGCTGATGTGTGATCTTTTTTATTCATACAGTAGTCGGCAAGATTTCAACTGACATGGCGTCACTTGGGTCTCTTGGCAATAGCTGAGCCTCGTTTTCACAGCCTGCATACTGCTGTTATACCACTAACTCTTATGTTAGTAATGTACGTTAGAAACAAATATATTTCTTTGTTCTCCTTCTAGTTCAAACGTATATATTAATGACTTATGTTGTTTGTATAGGAATTGACAGAGAAGATGTAATGGACATTATTAACATTTCTCTGAGTCATTTAAACAGAAACGGTAGTGTGTACGAGTTCCGGCGTGTAGTCAATGGATACCGGCGTTTTGATGCAACCCGAGGCATGGATTACGTTCTCGACATGGCTCTGACAGAGCACATAGATGGTCACTCGTCGGCTGTTGTAAAACGACTCGGTGTTCTGCGTCCTCTTGGTGACGTCGAGATTGTTCCGGTGCCATTTGTTACGGAGAACACTCGAGTCCATCTCATTCTCCCTGTCGCTGTTGGTGACCGCGACGTTGTTCTTGCATTTCTCGACTCTTACGTTCGTGTTTGCGTCAACGCTGGAGATAATGCTGACCTGCTTGTTGTCCTGCTGTACCCCGATGTCCAATTTGATGATGCCACTGGTGACGACGACGATATTTATGCAGTTGTAAAGTCAACCATTGCATTTTATGAGTCACGCTTTGCACACAGTGATGCTCGCATCAGCTGGGTGTCTGTCATACATGACAGTGCAGTTACTGGATCTCATGCTGCTGTAACTGCACCATTCATTGTCATTGACAGCGTAATGCGGCGCTTCCCGGCCGAGGCTCTGGTATTCTTCTGCAGTGTCGGCATGGAACTCTCTGTTGAACTGTTGAACCGAGTGAGGATGAATACCATCATTGGCTTTCAGGTGATGTAGCTTTTTGCAATATTTCTAACTGCTAAATGTAATAACCAGCTAACAGTATGAACACTGTAGGCATTTGCTAGCCACAGCTTTTTAGGTCAACTCTTCGACAGAGTCGACCTAATAAAGCCGGTCTCGAATGTTCGTCCGTCCGTCCGTGCATACGTACGTACGTCCGTCTGTCCACTAAAAGTTTCTTCGATTTCAATGAAATTTGGCATGTAGGTAGAGGTCGATGAGTGATGCAGATGCATGACGGTATGCAGTATGACCCGATCCAAGGTCAAGGTCACGAGCCCTTTAAAGTTGGAAATCCTGCCATTTTCAACAGCTCTTTCCTCTGCCATTTACAATGGGAGCTGGCAACTGACCACTGATTCGTAAACTATGGCAAAATATGTAAATTTGATCAGGCCGGATTTTTGATATTTGGCCTAGTTTCTGACCGTCAGTCCCTGTAAGGGGCTAATTTTTATGAAGTCCCTTTCATCCTAACCTCCATATGTAATTATTTACTTGTGTTTTACCTACTTTAGCTTTCCGGTCAGTTAGATTATTATGATGCACCATGTTCTTGTAGCTAGTCTGCAGTAGGCGAACTATAAATGTTTTATGGTGATGATGATGATGATACAGAGTCGTCTTCTAATATTTAGTACTTGGATATAAAACTGTTTGTTAATTTACAAGCTATATACTTAACTAGAAACTGATAACAGACTGTGGTTGTGGCATACTGGCATGTACAGGTGTTTTTTCCAATTGGCTTTTGGTCGTACAAGCCGAGCCTGATATATGATCACCCACCGTACCCAGCAAATATAGAGATTAATGCCAAGTCGGGATACTTTGATCGAGAGCGTGTTGATCACGTGAGTTTCTACTGTGCTGACTACGTTGCTGCCCAGCGTGAGGCGGCCTACACCGTTACAGCTCCAGCAGATCTGTTCGAGTTGTTTGTTGTGTATCACCATGGAATCCATGTGCTGCATGCAGTAGAGCCAGTACTTCGACTGTCGTATCGTGATGACGTGGACTGCAAGTCGTCCACAGATATTTGTCCCGTGCCCAGAACACCAGCCAGCCGCGAGCAACTTGCAATGCTGGTGTTTGAGCATCAACAAAGACTTGATCAGCAACAGGTCGACGTCATGCACAAACAGCGTGATAAAAATGTTGCTCAGATGAAACCAGACATGCTCTGATGACGGCCGTCCCATTATTACATTGGCCGTGTCTAGTGGTAAGCGCAATATAATGGTCTGGCGTCCATCCGTACTCTGTTCGTCTGTTCCGTTTTTTCTAACTTTAATAGAGCATGCGGCACATACTCAATGTGACTCACCAGGGGGCAGCATCCGACTCAGCCAGCATACATTTCGGCCCAACAATAAGGAGGACCGACATAGATATTTGTTTGTTATTTGTGATGGAATGCCGTCGTTGTGTCGTATGCATTTGTTGGTCGGCCAGTATTTGTCCAAAATGTAATCTTGCAATTGTTGTTTTGTTTTCAGGCATTGCTTAGATAAAGCAGTGTTTTAAAGTCTACTTTTTAAAGTCTAGTCTGTTTTAAAATTATAGCGAATTTAGTCTTCAGTGTAATCATCATTTGCCCTGTGAATGCTTGAGGGTTGTAATAATAGGTCTATTCCATTTCCAGGCTGGATGTCGTCAAGGCGACAAAACGTAGGTTTAGTTTTTGTTGTGATTTTGTTTTGTATTGTCCTTAGATTATTGGTGCTTGTCTGTTTTTGTCGTGTTACGTTTAGTTTCTTCAGTATTATATTGTTGCACTGGCCGCGTCTAGTGGAAAGCGTAATGTTTCAGTCTGGCGTCCGCCCTCTTTTATCTAACGTTAATAGGGAGCGCGTCGTCTTTCTTCTAATCTTAATAGGGCACGCGGCACATAGTCAACGTGACTCACCAGGGACGGGAGCAGCATGCGACGTGGCCACTGTATATTTCCGTCTGAGTATTAGGAGGACGGACGTACTTGCGTTGCCTTATGCACCTTTCTAATTGGTGATCGCACAGACTTCAAATTTGATGTACAGGTTGAATGTGCAAGTCACAGCCTACGGATGGCAAACGTTTCTGAGATATAGCAAGATACTGGTCGAAAATCGCCGTTTGAACCTACCCCACCTCTGTTTGGTGCCCCCGTTGGGGGTGATCCCGTTGGAATTTCGCCGAGAATTTTGGCGTCAGAGAACTAGATTCCCTGGTCTATCATATGGCATTGCTTGCGTGATCCTGCGTTTAGCCGTTTTGGTACAGTGCCAGCTTGTGACAGACAGACGGACGGACAGTCACACGACGACAGCATATACTGTGCTAGCATAGCGTCGCGCAGTGAAAACTGTGTGGTATGGAGACGTAATAACACAACTGAGGAGAACTGTTGTGTCTTCTCCCTAATCCAAATGTGCCAGTTGCCATCAGCAAGGCATGTGAGCAGTAAAACTCCAACTAACTAACTAACTCCAACATAGTATAATACATAATACTCCAGTTGTCATGCATAATGGCCATAACAGTTGCTGTGATTAAAGACCAGCAGACATTGAAATTGGCAAGATCTTCACCTTGCATTAGCAGTGCAAAGATCCGTGGACTTCCCCAGTGAAATGTCACGTGGGAGTTGTTGAAGCAGCCACTATACCAGCCATATACTGGAATGGCATTTACCGTGTAGAAATTATGACAATAGCTCGTGCTAGATAATTGTGGTGCTAGTTGACTAAATGTGTTAAGATGTTATATTTTCATACATGAAATAAGCCTGTAGTACCAATTATGCATTTGCAGTTTTTCTGGTGCACACAGATCTGGTATTTTTGTCATTTGTCATTGAATTGCATTTGTGTTAGACAAGATATGTTTCTTACAGTGGTGAAATTGTGAATTGCCTGCATTATTCAGTGAACAGTTATGTGCCAATTGATTTTACAAACAGATCAGTATTATGTAAATTTTGTCATAGTCTTAACAGACATTTTAACTGCATCATTTTATGGTGTTCACTGTTCAGTCATTTTTTACATTTGTAGTCTGTACATTGTTCACTGCAGCAATACTGCTATTGTGCTTGTCACAACATACAGTTATTACAGTACAAATCAGTGTGTTATTTAACTACCAACTGAGTCAGTATTCCATGTGTGTAGTATTTATGCTGTATGACATGAGGACCTGAGCGTAATGTTTTACATTACATGCATATTATGAAACTTCTTTGATCATATATTTTTCTAGTATTTTGCCAGTTTTTGGAGATTTGCTTAATGTCAAATTAATGTTGTGTCTGCTTGCATTTTGCTGTGAATATTGTCAAGGCCTTGACTCAATTACTGTGTGCCTTTAAGTACAGTGTGCCTCTAGTTGGAAATTTCATGGATACTATGTTGTTTGCAGTATTATTTATGATACAGATGTTATTGTTGTTGTTTGTAATGCATTATAACTATTATAAAGTGCATAATACAGCTGAACTGTGTTGCTTGCCTTTTCCTATTTTGGGCATATGCTTTCTACTTGTTGCTATGCTAATTCTAAATTGCAATTTCTTCGTAGCTCTTACTGAGTTCACAATGTTGCACTATTAGCTGAACAATGTACATGTCTTTTATTACACATTTGTCGTGCATTTTACTCAGTGTTGCATGGCAGCAGGATTGGAATTTACAAGCACAAAAAACTTTGCAATCTATCCCACAGTTCTTCCCTAATGCATTCTCCCTCACACCAATGTGAAGGTCAAATCTTGTCCAAATAAATTCGATACGAACAAAAATCTCACACTGCCAATGACATCTACATTAGTAAATACCGAGAAATGCAAAGTCTTTACCTGCAACACATTCCGATATTTACAGATGGCTCAAAACAGAACAATCACACCACAACTGCTCTTGTTCTGAACTCTCAAACTATTACTAAAGACTTTCTAATTCAGCCCCTGTCTACACTGCCGAACTACGTCACCCTTCTGTCTCTTACTGAAATCAGTTAACAACAAAATAAACATTACATATTTTTCCGATTATCTACCTAGCCTCTGCTGCATTGCCAACAAAAAAAAAACTTGAACACCATCACCCCACTATCTTAATGATTCTATTAATATCTTTCCACTCAGTCTTTTAATGTTGTATTCTGCTGGTTATCAAGTCATGTAGGTATCACTGGCAATGAAAAAGCAGACAGAGCTGCCAAATCTGCATTAAATTAACCAATTCTTTGAATACCTATACCATACACAGAACTAAAACATTTTAACCTATTAACTTGGCATTGAATTGTCTGGCTAGTCTACACAGCACAGACTGCTATTAATTTTTAAAACATTCGAGAGTAACAATGCATAAATAAATGTGATCATTGTATTATCGACGTATATATTAACATAAGAAGAATGCTGTGATTTTTTCACCACAAAAGTTTACTCAAAGTACAAGAATTTAAACAGGAAGACACATTACACACGAAAATAGCGAATGTCAGAAAATGCAGCATAACACAATAGTTTATCAGTTCTAATCATGCGACAAATATGAAGATAAACAAATGTCTCTGCACTGATGTATGCACATGGTCGTTCAACATGCGATATCTCTAGCTGACTGAAGGTCCACACCAGTAACGACTTGCATGAAAAGTGACTTCTGACAGATAGCTAATTACCTACGAATAGTAAACCGTTGAAATTGCTCCCGATGAATAGTACAGTCGTTAAATAGTCTGGTCGGTTATTTGTTGCCTGGTGATTAGTACCTGGTGAATAGGCCTCCGGTGAATAGTCCGTACATTGTCCTAGCTCAGTCTGGGGAACAGCCACGGCCAAAAATGAACGAAAAGGCCTATGTTAGATAGTAACAACAGCTAGTTGGGTCTAGTTCTTCTGGATGAGTTGCACCCACTAAGCCCAGCTGCACACACTGCACTACCGTGCCAGTGCTACCAGTGATGATTTTTTAAATCACTCAATAACAAAGGGCGTCGCCATGACGGGATATAACACTACTGGCCCGCCGCCGCGTGCTGCCCCTGGTGAGTTACGTTGCGCCGTGGAGTGTTACAGACGCCGACGGACGACAGACGCACGGCGAGCAATACTGCCCCCCCTACATTGTGTAGGTGGGCCAGTAAAACAGAGGACACTGTCAAATGAAACTAGTCACAGTGTTTGCTGAGGTTGGAAGTCTGTGTCCATTATCACGACCGTCTTGCCGCAGGAATATCTGTCCAAGCTGTTGAGAACGCCGACGGCCATGTTGAATGGAATCGTCTGTGTGATGTGTGGTTTCAGAGAACCATCTTCTAAGCGTCCGATGACGTCACGCATCATGTCTGCTTGTCGATGTAAGAGAAGCAAACACCAATAACAACGTTTAAACGACCGTTTTCAACGTGAACCGGGATTAACCAGTTCGCCCTCACTTTTCTTCCTTCATCTCTTCTGGAACAGAGTTCTCCAGAATAAGTGGCACGGGTTTTTACGGGCCAGACACCGTTCCCGTCACAAAAATCAACAGTGTCAGGGTACTCAAGAAAATTAAAAGCACTGATCACAACCAGGTAGGTGCAGATGGGACTTGTGAGAGAAGTTTTCACTGGATGCCATACCAGACGGCTGATGCCATCGGACTCGTACTGTCTCATGGATGGCGCCAGGGTCTTACCAACAGACTTCTGACTTCCCAGAATGGGTGGCGTTTTATTCACATTCAAATAATGAATTAAGTTGCACCCTCCAAATATATAAGAATAGATGACTCGAATTTCAATGTTTTAATGAAATTCCAATTCAAAGTTCTGCTGCCAACATTAATAATCACAGTTACCGTAGAATGATAACAATGTTTAACGTTTAATAAACACAGCAACAAAGCCATATGATTGGATTTCAATGAACTTGTCCTTCAGTCACCCCTTGTTTGCAAAACAAATGTACTGAATGAGTGTATAAATATGAAATGTAGCCTTTTAAGGCATGACATGTGCAAAGAAAAGTCACCAAGTAAGCTAATGGCAGACAATGAACCGTAGAGAAAGAAGCGATAAATTTTCAACTCTCGCTCTTTGCATTATGCACAGCGTCTGATATGCTCATAATAGGTATTTTATACTATGGTACAAATTTTCTTATCTGAACAATCTCCGACAAAGAAATATCTGCTATTCTCCTACGAGATATCAACCGCCACCCCCGGCCATTCCTTGTATTGTCTCAGTGTGAAAAGAACCTGCGCTGTCATCACTAAATCACGACTGGTCACAGTGTCCTGTTAAGACACGTTCCTAAAACACTGGTTGGGCAGAAAACACATCAGATGCCGTGATCGAAGGAAACAATTGTGTCGTGTGCATCGCCGTCTTGTCACCGGATGCATTTGTCTGCCGTGTGCACTGGGCAGGCACACTTGCCCTTGGTGGCAGGTGAACAATGTGGATTGCACTCATGCGCAGGTACGTTACACTGGGCTAGTACATGTCCCCTCAAAAGTGCCCTTTCTTTCCCGTGGGTGGATCTATATCCCCATAACATCCTACTACGTCGGCTGAACGTCGAGTTCGGAATAACGGGCACTGCTCTTTCTCGGCTCCAGAGCAACCAAACGCAGTTCATTAAGCTCAGTCGGCATGCTTCAGCCCCAGTATCATGTATGTCTGGCGTACCACAAGGCTCCATACTCGGTCCTATTCTGTTTGCTGTTTACATTTCACCAATCAGCGACTTCATCGATGCTTTCTCTATACACACCAGTTTGCTGACAACACTCAGATCCACCAATTCCTCTGTATGATAAAAGCTCATGAAGGATACGCAGCCATTTTCCTTGCCGTACTGCAGACAGATTCCACGACTGTTCAAACAGGAAACAAACTGACGCACCTCGCAGAAACAGCTGCATCGAATTTGGAGGATCAAGCTGTAATCACAACCCAGAAGTCAAAGCAGCACCTCACTAAAAGTTTCTGTTATTTGTGCCCCCGTCCCTTGCACAAAACATGGGCTGTAGAAAGTAAAATAGTTTTGTTTTGTTTATAGTTATTCTTGTAACTGTACAAATTTTAGCTATTATCAGTATCATTACTGTTGGTAAATTAAATTGCATTGCTTAAGTTACCATACAATACGTACTGTTACCTAATCACCTAATTTCTTATTCGCACAGTCAAAAAGTTCACATTTACCTTGTCCACTAACAATAAGCAGGATAAGGATAAGACAAGACATTCATTTGATTGATTGAGTTAAGGTTTACATCCACCTGACACAAAATAGGTCCTTTTGGAGATGTTCTTCCCAGCCAATCTCTTGGCTAAGTACTGAAAAAGATAAAACAAACACAACAAAGCAAACATGCATTCATAACAAAATATACTACGACATAAAATGAACCCAAAAAACTAAAGCCAGGTTTGGTCGCCTCCTACGACCTCCAACTTGAAAACAGAGAGGGCCTATTCTTGTTTCTGTGCTTCATAAATTTGTCAATTATTTACTTAGACACTTTCCCACTTACTTACAACCCCGGGACCCACGAAGTACAAGACATTCATTTAAATCTCATAATAATTTAAGTTATCATACTTGCAAAAGCACAGGATTGTTAATATGTCAGCCGTGATACTGCTGGCAAATGTTGCCACAAGTATTGGTGTAAATTTTGAACCACTATATCATGTAGTAATTACTGATTATACTTTTTGTTTAAACCATATTTTGGCAACATCTTGTCAAACTCACCACCACACCATTCAAAGCATTCTCATTTCTTATTCAGCATAGTATTGGTATTACCAACACTTTTCAAAAGGATCATTAACAACCCCGACAAAGCAGCAGATTCACTAGCAAACATTTCAGTGCCTTGGGCTATGTCCAAAACAGAACTTCAAACGCACTGGCATAGCAGCTAACATCTTACAAAGGCAAAAGTTATGCAAGTATTCCTGTCAAAGTGAAATACCTGTAGTAAAGGATTCGAGGTGATCCATCGTGCGCCGACTGCAAGACAGGATATGATGTCGTGCTTCAGAGGCAGAGCGTGAAGGTCTACGGAGTTACAAGGCTCATCTTCGCCAGCATACTGTCTCACTGATACACACCACTATCATCAATACACCGTGGTCCGTAAAAATGTGCCACTCTATTTCGGATTATAACTCTTGTGTTCCTTGCTAGATTTGCACACTTTGTACCGATGGATGCAGTAATGAATATTCTACAGATGAGTCATAAAATTTACAACTTTTATCTTAACTGTGACTTTAGCTGCGGCAATGTTCGAGATGACCATGGCCTACCACTTTGTGCAATGCAATCGATCAAATGGGTTGTGTACAACTTTTGCAGAAGTTTTCCAACCATCATCTTTTCCAACTTTATTACAGAATTCTTTTATCAGTTTTGTGGCAGAAAATCATAAAATCCCACAGATTTTTAAATCAAAATTTTATATTCAAAACTCAGTATTTCATCTCTCTGTATTACTATTATTATTACACATGAAGTAACTCGATAAACAATGTTGCATTTTGACGCAGTTACGACGTCATCAAGCAAGCAAGTACATCATGTCCCAAAAAAGGAATGTACCAAACTCATAACAATATCTCCGTCAAATCTTAACCGATTTTCAAAATTCTTTCACTGCTGGAAAGAGAAGGAAATTTCAAACAAAGATCATAGTAAAAAATCCTATCACACCTTACGAATGTTGACACACTACTTTGGGAAAGTTAAAAATTTACCCCAATTTACGGAGGTAAACTTTGGGAATAATATCATATTTAACAAAATACAAAACATTTTATGTCTCGGATAGGCCTACTGATAATGTCACAACAGTTGCTCAAAGTGTCCACCCTTTGCCCACACACATGCACAAAGAAGGCCACTTCATTCGTCAACTGCTTTGTCAATGACGCTCTGGTCCATGTCATACCAAACGTGTAGCAAACGCTGCTACAGTTCATCGATGCTGTATACCCGTGACTGATCATCTGCTATTTACAAAGAATATTTAATATAAACTGGAAATGAAGCAATGAGTAAGTAAACAAAACAAATTAAAATTGTTTGTGCATCTTAACT
>Ga0209780_1001485_pt1 | contig 15514 bp, 7 predicted proteins | sample WorMetexBAHAMAS2_FD_187384 | JGI IMG/M metagenome (GOLD analysis project Ga0209780, IMG submission 187384) | Marine gutless worms symbiont microbial communities from Max Planck institute for Marine Microbiology, Germany - Inanidrilus exumae... | ecosystem: Host-associated > Annelida > Digestive... | reverse complement strand
TTGGTGGTACTCCGCCTAGAACGTTAAGCACGCCCTTACCAGCAAAGTCATGCCAAAATTCATACTTGCTTTGAATGTGACTGTATCACGTAATAAATGGCCATTCTAGCAATACCGGTAGGGAGAACCATCAACTGCCACATGACTTCGCTGGTAAGGGCGTGCTTAACGTTCTAGGCGGAGTCCCACCAAAGTGATTTTTGCCGTTTTAGAGCTATGACTTTGTTGCCCTTACACTTGCTTGTAAACTGGCCAGTTTTTACCATTTTATAAAAATATGGACTGCAGATTTCTTATTACAGTTATAAGGACTAAGTACAGACCCATTAGTTGTCAGAGATAAAACAAATAGAATTACTCTATGTGTCCAATTTACATCTGACTGCAATAGAATTAAAGTAACTGAGCAAGGAGTATTTTCAAATGCTAATTACAACACTATACAGCATTACATTTGCAACTGTTTATGCATTGCAGAAATATAAATCAAGCTCATCCGATAACAAACATCACAAATTCTTAACATCAAAGCTTACAACAGATGTTGTTAAATGAAGCAAATGAACCTTGGTCCACGGAATGTTAATATTGAAGCCAGCTCCTTGCCCTATGCCCACTTTGTGAACACAGCCCAAGTCTCCTGATGGAAATATATCATCTCGATGGATTGATATGTACAGAACACTACCCATCACAGTACAGCAGTTAATCATAACTTGTACAACTAACAAGCATCTGTTTAAAGGAAAAATACCAAAATAATCTACAGAAAATGTTTCAATGATTGTCCAAAATGCAATAATGTTAAACGTGTACCATCAATAATATGTATTTTAATTAACAGACAGTAAAAAATGAACAAACAAAGGCAAACATATCAGCACACACTCCGTTCTCATTCAACTGGCTTTCTCGCATAGTTTAACTTGTACTGGCACCGAATAGCCTACCTTGTGCTGATGGTGCCGTTAAGAATCTACTTGCTCACTCACTCATTTCTTGCATAGTGGGATCTCAAAGTAGACAAATGTGACCCAACCAATACTGTCAAACTACCAATGGCACAAACTGGCAAACATTACATTCACTTAACAAAATAAAACAGAAACAAAGCAGTCATAGACATCAGACTTCACCCTGGTGCCGCCACCTGGTGAACTCGACCAAACATAATGTCATCATCTCACCTGCTGGCGACTGGTGGCACCATCTGGTAAACTCGATTCCGCCCCACTGGCCCCATTACGTTGTGAAAACGTGACGTCGTCGTCAAAACCGGAAGTACATAACGTATTGCACTGTCGTCAGAGGAACATTGAAACACGGCCACAGGTAACAAGTATAGAAAATTTCGTGAAGTTTAGACATATGGTTTTTGATACATGTGAGAGAGACACAGAGAGAGACAAACAGATATGCTGATCGCAATACTCTGCACCCCAACCAGAGGCAAAGTAATAACAACCTTATAATGGCGACAGTCATGCCTCGAAGAACAACAACAAACAGAGGCATCCACTCAGCTGCTGTAAAACAACAATCTGATGTTATGACGTGTGACTATTTCAGCATACTCCACATAACTTGAACTTCATTTGTAATGATAATTGTGTAATGCAACAAAACTAAGGCAAAGACGAGAATGTAGGCAGACAACTTACGACGGATCAGCATAGAAGCAGTTCTGAACTCCATTGCCGTGATGAACATCCCAGTCCAGTATCAGAATCCTGACACAGCAACAGACAGTATGTCGTGGTCAGAGCCGATGGCTAGTTATTGGTTTGTTTCACAACACCACAGTAGCAACACGACAAGTAACCACTTTTTATGCCTATCTGCGTGTGCCTGAGTACAAAATGCAATGGCACAGGTTGTTTATCTGGCTTGCTGTGCCAGTGATGACATGGCCAGCTGATGCTTACTTCATCCACATTACAGTACTCACTACCCAGTCATTTATCTGTCATCGATAACTGCAGGCTGTCTTTAAACAAATACGATGTGTAAACACAAAAACAACACAGTGTCGCCCTAACGGGACGTAACCGTACTGGCCCGCCATGCAGTGTCAGCCGCCCGACCGCCCGGCCGCCAGCGTGCTGACCATCCACACGCCCGGCGCCCGGCCGGCCCGCACGCCGGCAGCGTTACAGACGACGACGACAGACGACGCCGACAGCATGCAAAACAATACTGGCCCATCAGGTTGGCCAGTGACAAAACACATTAATTTGGTTCCTTTGCTCAAGTGCATTTCTTTCATCATAAGAGTTTAAGTATACGGTTTAACGATGATGCACTTAATTTTAACAACAAACAAACTGAGTAAACTTCCAAAAAACATTATCATAAACGGGAACAACTACAGCCTACTCACCTATTAACTTGGTATTTTGTCTGTGCATATTTTGCCAGAATGCAAACGTTGTTGAATATGCAGAAACCCATTGGGAAATTCTGCTCTGCATGATGTCCCGGTGGCCTGAAACGGCACATTCATAACAGACAGCAACTGTTTCATCTTGGGTCACGGCTTGGTCGATCACATCAAATGTGAACAATACATATCAATAATCACACAGTTGTGTCAATTCTGCAAACTTCTGCAATTAATAGCATGTAATATGCACAACAACGACAGTTTGCAGTCTGTGTTCACAATGTTATAGGCCTCATCTGCACATCAACAGTATGCAATATTGTCATCACACAGTAGGACTATCAAAAGTATGCTTCTGATGTGACGTATTATGTCAATATACACAGTGACTAAGACTAGCAACAGCAACAACAAGAAATCTATAAATGGTGAAGTCATTGAAGCTCTTGCTGGCTAATCTGATCATCAAATACTCAGACTTCACCAATGCATTCAACTGATCACCTCAGCATTATCGGCTTTCAAATCATCAATAATTTTATCAAATAGCAAGTCTACAGCCATCCGTCCAATCCCACCTCATGTAGCAACAGTTATCTGACACTGCATCTTGTCCTGTCATATCAGTCAGCCTAGAAACAGCTCGGTAAAGATTTCTAGCAACAGTAAATGTCACGTTAGTGCGTCACTGCAGCTATAGCTGCAGATAATGTTCTTTAGACTAAAAAAATGAACATTGGCTAGTTACTGCCACTTACCGGACAACAGCAAATCCATTTCGGCTCTACAAACACGTGAACACAAAACGAACGTAACAGAATCGCGGTACACGACATACCACAACAGGTATAACATATACACATGAACGCATGCCATTTTAATAACCATTTTATTAGGTGACCCTCACTCACCTGACTGCCTCGATTTTTTCCTGCAATTAATCTAAAAGAAAACCTACAGGACAACTGACATGTGACTGGGTATGCTAGAATCTTGGTTCGTTGTACAAAACAAGTTATAACAAAAAACGTCAGTTTGCAAGATAGACAACATCAATATAATTTATCAGTAAGTCACATATATACAGGAAATACATACAACCTACACAAATTTGATATTTGCACTGGCATTTGTCAAAGACCCCAAATGGAAGACGTCTGCAGGCATCCAATCAACAGTATTAAAGCAGAAAAGCAGATTTTGCTTTACACAATCTACAACATTTGCAAGCTTTTAATTGCTGTTCAAGTTTCAAAACAGATTAATAGCAACAGAATACCAGATAAGGAAAACTGTTCTACAAAGGTTTACTGGAATAGTGGAAATCACGCGGTAACAGATTCAGCATTGGCTCTAAGCTTTGCAACAACCGTCTGCATCTTTCAGTGTTAAAAGGATGAAACAAAAACTGGTTTCCTACCTGGCCGCACAGAATCTCATCAGCGACGTTCAAGGCACAGCCAGCAGACAGCAAAGCAGCGCGGTATGATGCCTGTTCCATTACAACATGTAAAGAAAACCTCATAAGAAAGCATTGGCTTTATCAAAAGACATTTTTACACTCCCTTTATTTGACGGTTCTGGGATTAGGAGACTTCATACAGCAATTATGGCCAAATGCAGTTCATAATATTCTAATACTTGGCAAAGTTATTGGAAAGTATGCAGTGGCACCTGCTTTCACCGACAGCAACCAGTGAAGTGCTTTTCAGTCTTTCACTCCGGAGTCTCAACTTTGGAAAACAGTTTACCAACTGTACCACACCAACCTTTAACTCAAGAAATTGGTCCATCAAGTTCTGCCACAATCTGACGAAATGGCAGCTCACTGATGTGAAGACAGCAGTAAGACCTAAAAAGTCTTTGACTGAGGAGTTCTTCAACATAGTGGAGCATGCCACCTTGTCAGCCAGATATCTCATTAGTGGTATCACTGCCAATTAGTTCAAGGCTGAGGTTGCTAATGAGATTGCAGATTACATAATGAGATTGAGATTACCTTTTCCTTCCTTTATCCAGTCGAATAATCCAATTGCACACTGTTTGGCTGGTTTTGTTCTTCTTGTTTTGGGCTCTGTTGTTACATAGCGACCTATAGGCTCTTCTGTCACGGTCACAAGACTTTCCTGTAACTTTCTGGTTTTTCTAATACTGAGTCATCTTCACTATCACTTTGCTTTCATAGCTTCCTCTCGCTGTCGCTCGAGCCGTGCTTGGTTAATTGGCTGACGCAAATTATTCTTTTTCAGTGGCTGTCTCTTCAGCATCCAGCCCGAACTCTTTCACTGAGGAAACACTGCCTTTTTTCCGTTGGGCTTTGATCCCAAATGAGCTCCTTTTTAGGAAGCCTTAATTTTGAGTCACATTTGCAAAGGCAGCTTGCCTGGTTTCCTTGCAAGGGGTATCATGCTCACCACAAAGGACAATTCTACATGTGCAAAAAATATGTCTACAAGTTTATCAAGTCTCTGATCCCACTGTTCCTTGGTTTCTTTCTGAGCAATGCCTTGTGCTATCTCGGAGCATGTGACTCAACCACGACTGAGCCTGTGTTCTATAGCTTTTGGACCACAAACCACAGGTCCATTCAACTCGCTGTTAGAACCTGACCATCGCACTGCAATCTCATTTGCAACCTCATAAAGACCTTCTTGCACATTGAAACACTGCGCGGGTCTTTTTTATGTGTAAGAATTTGGTCCTGCTGCAGATCGAGACATCATTGCAAGCTGTCACATAAGGTTGGCAGCCCACTTGGCAGGAACTTTATGGGACCTCCAAGATACACACTCAGCTTAGTGTTAAAAGACTGTCTGCTTTTTTGGCTACAGAACCTGTCATTTCACCACGAATAATCAGAAATATATTCCCAGAAGCTTGCTTCTACTCTTGCTTATCTGAAAATTAAAAATAGAAAATGTGATCATTACCAAAATGGGAAATTGGGCATTTCATTATTTCTTTTCATTCAAAATTAAATGAACTAACATTAATAACATACAAGCAACTTAGTACATGGATATAAACAATTATATAAACAGTTATACAGTGTAGTTATGATGAAAATAGTCGATTTTTAGGGAAAAACACAACTTGAAACAAAATGGATTTTCCCAGTAGCAAGAATTAGTTTGCCATAATTTGTTTTGACACCAATCAACTCAGAATATGTCAATACACACTGGATCGAAAATAAAACATGCATATACACGACATTCCCAAGTGGATAGACTGTTCCAGGCTTAGGAAACAGTGACAGAAAATGCTCTGTCACTGTACCGAAGGTTGGTGCGAGGGACAACGTAGTTCCGGTTTGCTGCCGCGCACAACGTTGTCAATGACGGGTCGTCAGCAACAGGCTTCAACATGTTGCTGATATACTCCGGCACCTGAATACACAGTGACTTGTAGACAAACAAGCACAGCTTGTAGTCGATTTGCTGTGTGACTGGGAGGCCAATGCAGCTCCCTCAAAGCCGCCGAGATATGATCACGTGGCCGGAGATTCAGCACCAAATGAGCTGCAGCATGCAGCACTCTCTGGATCGGCGCCAACGTTGAAGCCGGAAGGCCTGCAAGGACGGCATTGCAGTAATCCAGCCTCGACAAGACAAAGGCTGGCACAAGCCGTGCCGAGAGACGTCACGACCAAGCGGATGACAAAACCGCAGGCGATGCAGACAGTAGAATGTCTGCACTGTTTGTGACACATAAACGTGCATCGAAAGCTCAGCGTCAATCACCACTTTAAGGTCGCGAACGACAGTCACTGGTTGGACACTGACGGAGCACAGCACAACAGATACATAGTAAGGCAGACATGAAGGCCCAAACCTGGCAGAGACAAACTGAATTGAAGTCACACTGGGCAACGGCAAGTTCGTCATCTGACTGCGACTCATATGCTTCAACTTTGTTCACATATTCACGGCTACAGTAACATCAACTTCAAAATCATCATCACCATAACTATAATTAATTAATCATCATCACTCAAACTACAAGCTTAATTGCCTTTTCATCAGTACTAACTTTCACTCCCAGCTTAAAACCTACCTTTTTCACAAATCCTACCCCCATAGTTTCACTTCTTCCGACTGGACTGCTTCACGGACTTTTGTCCGGACCGTTTCTTCTGAGCTACTCAGTTTTTGTTTTTAGTGCCTTATGTTTTCATTTCTGTGCCATGCGTAAGATTTAGCTGGCCATATCGTCAGCTTTTGAGTACACGTAAATATATCGTATAGTATCGACGTCCTGTTCCCAAGGAGCCCAGTGATGGATAAAGAAAGAATAAGGTTATCAGTGTCTGCGGTCAGTGCACTGAGTTACTTCCAGCGCTATGACACTACTGTATGCAGACGGTGTATACAATATCGTTGGTAACTATATCGTCTTCTCCCGAATTTGAATGTGCTAGCTGTATCAGCAAAGGCAGTAAAACTTTGTGCCAACAAAAACCTCCAGCTCTTAACTGGGCTGACATGTATAATGGTCGTAAAATGATTTGTCTGTTCATTTGTTCAGTGCTTCGACACTGCTGGTTGGGTGAAAGAAGGGCTGCAAAAACCTTCTATGCCATTTACCCCAAGGGTTCCTTTGAAACAAATGGAAGATACATGTACAACTAGATGGAAAGTACTCTGAGAGAGTACAACTCCCCGCGAACGTTTGCCCAATGGTGCTGCTTACATGGGGCCATTTTGTCATTTAGGTACATCGCATTCGCCGATTGTGGGTACGATTAATCATCACCATGCTTGTGATGCACAAAATGTAAACAATCGCCGGTTTACGGAGTTTTTTAACCGTTACTTCCACATCCCTCTACCGATCGTAACAAAACACGAACTTGGTCTTCCCTTTCCCCTAGGAACCTTCCCATAAAATTTGCTACAAATCCGTCCACAATCTTTTTACTTATTGTGGTCTCAGACAGACACACACACAAACCAACGCCGGTAAAAACATTCCCTCGCTTTCACGGGGATAATCAAGGGTACAACTGGAGATTTACCTAAAACAGTCATTAAACAGGCGTGTGTGTGTGTGTGTGTGTTCATGAGTGTGAGATTACACTGGTCAGTGCTATCAACTGCATCAGTGCATTATGCAGATTATTTTAACTAGAAATGTCTGGCAAAGCCAAGCATGTGTGCCATCTGGCACAAACATGCCTGAAAAAACTCAGGAGTTACTGGACCGAAGTCCACAAAATTTTTATCAGATGTAGACACGTCATCGGCGGTGTCAACGCATGCAAACCACCTTGTGATCTTCCCATCTGTTGTGGAATGCCAGCACACAGATTTGATCATGCCTCCCCCCATATGTGTACCTATCCTGGAAATTTGGTGAGATCGTACCAGTATATTATGAGACAAAGATAAAAAGTAACATCAGCAGAACAAAGATAAAAAGTAACATCAGCAGAACAAAAGCCCTTCAGCATGCAATGGTGGGTGGTCTAATAAGCACCCGCACTGGCATCATCACTATAAGCACCAGAGCTGCACTATAGAGGCATGTAGACTGATTATCAACAACAGCAGTTCTGCATACCTGTGAACCAAGCATAACTCGTCCTTTGTAGCCAATCTCGACTACAAAAACCAACTGTTCACTGATTATCATTAATTATTATTAAGTTTATCAATTTAACCATTTATTTATGGTCAAATATAGTTAAAATTTGATAAATTCTGCAATCTAGCTTATCTCATACTATTTTGACGGAATAATATCTTCAGTGAGTTTTATTTCTGGTAAGTCATCAGTAAGAATTAAATTAAACCAAATTATAAAACAAATTATTTACACAAAATGCACACATAACAGCAGAAATTTTTAACCAGAAACACATCAGAAACTTTTTCAATTGTAAGAGCAACAGAAATGCTGCACATCAGCTGCAGCATATTCATAACACTGTCATCAAAATATAGATTACCGGCAGAAGTTTGCAGCGATCAAGCAAGCCTGACTCCGTAAAATTTGCGAAAATACGTTCGATTCGCTGCGGACTTTCCACGTGACTGTACATATAAATTTGCATGTTTATAGACGCTGTAAATTATATGCAGTGCAAAAACACGAACAACATTAACAACAAACTTCTTTCCTGGTCTCATCATTTCAGAAGAAAGCCAGTGAGTTGGTACTAATTTGTCCAAAAAATCTGTCATCAGTCACCACCATCAGTTTGGTTACCATTGATCAATCTTTTCCACTTATCACAAAACAGTTAGTCCTCCTTATTAAAGTTCAAACTTCTCAAATCTCTAACAACAATCAGTTTCTATGTTATCTCCAGATTTAACACATTCACCTTCTTATCCACGCATCTTTTCATCGTTCTTGTTCATTCTTACAAACCGATCATATGCAATGCAAACCACACACAAAACTACCAGCTACATAATTAACACATCTACAAGTAACACGTTGCAAATATACATCAGCAAATTATTTTCTGTCGGGTAAACTACCGACAGAATTGCTGCCAGCTGAGATGAGCGAGAACAAAAAACGTACGCAAATTTAGCAGTGTGCTTCATCATCCCATCATCATATGCCACACATGATCTTTAACAAACAATCAATACAAACACACATGCACAGCCTTTAGCCATCACGTACTGACTGAGTTAAGGTTCAATGTTCTAGTGACATAAAAATAGCTATGCTAATTTCCGAAACATTCTTTCGAGCAATCACTTACTCTGGTACTGAAAAAATTAAACCTAACGCAACAAAACCAGACATACAAAAGTAAACACAAAGATACTATAAGGCAACATAAATAAAAAGAGCCCAGGTTTGGTCGCTGTGTGTGACATCTGGACTGGTCCTATTCTCACAACCCTCAGCCTGCACATACATCAGGAACAGTGCTCCACGTGTGTAAACTAGAAAACATAGGCAGTCGTATCGACATGCAGACCCACGCCGGCAATGGCCGCAGGTAGCACAGGTGTACAGAATATCACTAGCAACCGTGCGACCGTGCGGTTTTCGTAACCGTATGACCTTAACCTGTGACATTTTGACCTCTGGGTCAATACATGCCAAGAGACTGTTATATAGTATACGTGTACCAGGTTTGGTGTTGATAGCTCAAGCCGTTTTCCTTTTAGAGCGTGGACAAACTCATACAGACAGACAGACGCAACTGAATGTCCTACGCAGGCAAGCGGATATGCCAGCGTGGGTAAATACTACTTTAGCTTTCTCCAAACGTTCTGTTATAGACCTCTGGCAAACAACTAGCTAACCCAGTTACAGCCAACGAAATTTTTGTGTGAAGTTGTAAACTACTACTTCCATTTAATGGCAATTTTTGTTGGTGAACCTTGGTCAGCTGATTCCCATTTGGTTCCTCCTCCTCCATCTGTTCTGGACATAAACCACTAGGATCAGTGCAACAGTTTTTACCCAGACCAGATGTCCATCCTGTCACCAAATCATCAACGTCTAAGCATCGAAGGTAACACAAAGCAATGACCAGTGACCTGGTCTTGTCCTTTTTTCATCCACTACCAGACTCCTTACAGAAGGGATGCTTCTCCTTTAATACCTCTTCAGTGCCAAGCCAAGACACTGGCTGGGAAGAACGTCTCCGAATTGACCTACTCTGTGTCGAGTGGGACGTAAAACTCCTAACTCATTCAATCAATCAATCAGCTCTTATTATGCCAGCTCTCCCATGCCAGTACCAGCTCTGAAGTTCTAAACCTAGTGATAAAATGTCTTAACGACTACTTCCATTTAATAACCATTTTTCCATGTGAGTCTGGGTCAGACGGTTTGACCTCGGGTCCTCTTCCTCCATGTGTTCTGGAAAAGAACTGCTGGGGATTAGTATAATGGTTTTTTTCTTGGATCGGATGTCCTTCCTGACTTACTTATTTACAGAATACACGCGACCTGACACACCGGCCTTCAGCCTACCTGTAATGTGGCACAAACTTCACCTGTTCGGCGGAGAAAACAGCTTAGTCTCCGCAATCAGTGCATCAATTTGCTGGTTCCACAGTCGAGCTTCATCTTCAGTGCACACCTCAAAGTCTTCCAGTGGAAACTTTGCAGGACAATTCTCTGCCGTCGCAAACTCTGCACCACTGACCACAATGCATCACTGTAGTGTACAGAACACCGTAAGAACCCTCACATTCAACTAATACTAATACACTGTACTAAAACCAGCATTTGAACAGTACAGTACAGTAATCATATAGTAACAATAACTGGGTCATATTATCTATTTTTCAGAAGAGTAGCTGAAGCTGTGACAGTACCTTAAACACTTTCCGAAAACATCTTAAAGTTAAAACCCATCTTTTCTAGTCTGCATTTAATAGCCCCTAGCAACTTGTCCAGCGTCTATGACTCATTCTACTGAATGATTATGGCACGTAATCAAATTTCATTATTTATTAACTTACCACTTGAAACTATGCCAAATTTGGCAACTTAGACCCACTAATTTCATTAGCTCACAATATATACTATGCCCTTTCAGTTTAAAAATTCTTTTAACTGAGGCTGTTATAACTGTTACGAATTATAAGCTACAGTAATGGCGTCATCAGAGAGCTTGCAGAAAGGAAGCATTACCACTTCTTTCACGAGTCTGGAGTGGATGGATAAAGGAAGGATGAGGCTTGTGAGTGGTTCTCTCGGCTTGGGCTCAGTGCTTTGGCACTGTTAGTTGGGTAACAGACAGGTATCTGGCCCACAAAACACCCTTTACCACATATCACGAAAGGGTCTCTTCTGAAACAAGCGGCGGAAGAAAACCGAGGGGGACCTGGTAACACAGATCCACTTAAGAAATGGCAGTGAAAATGGAAGCAAGATGAATGGTAGCAATAAATTGATGTAATTGCTATGTGTTAGAATAACGGCCTGTATTAAAACATATCACAACTGTGGTGTTCAGTCATATGGTCCAGAAAGCACCAATGGAGTTCAAACCTCTGCAGAGATGGCACCTGGTAAATGTCAATGCTGCATGCCATTGCTAACATGCATATGTGAAAAAATCACAGACCTCAATCCAGTTCAGATCACCCTATGATATACAAACAGTTCCCTGTACTATGGCCAATAAATACTACTATATCAACGGATCTTTTCCAGGCGAATTGGTGGGCTAGCTGGCTTCCACTCAGTTTTGCATTTCCACTTGGGGATAAGTGACACAGTTTTTATGGGCCAGATGTCCTTGTTGTCGCTCAACCAACACTATCAAAACAAAAAAGAAAGCATTGAGCCTAGCCTCATCCTTTGTTCACGGGATTCGTGATGAAAGGGACGCTGTGCCATTTACAATACCAGTACAGTAATATGGTATATATCCATCTGCAATGTTCTGAGTCATCCTGGGTGACTGCAAAGTCACGAACTCCCACAGTTACCATACTTCCTTGTTTTGCGGAGGTAAAATTGAGATGCTGAATGGTTAACCGACTGACCTTTTAGGTATTTCAATGTTTTTGAAGAATGCTGGCAGCTGTGTGTCATTTGCCGCCGTTTCTTGGTATGCAAAGCAGTGCCAGAATGGTCGCAGCACTCGGATCACTTGCAGTATGGACTCCACAGTTCTAACAGCCATAAACCAAACTTTGTAGTAGATTTATATGAATTAAGTGCAACTAGAAGACGCACCACTGTCGACGTGGATGCCTTCGGTACCACACGCCGGCTGTGAACTTGACCTCTGACCTCCAAAATCTAATCAGGCTAATCAGTACGGGCGGGAATATTCCCTGTCAGTTTTATCAAAATTGTTCAAGCCGTTCATGAGATATTGTGGTAAAAATTTCTGACCGGACAAATGGACCAACGAACGAATGAAACAGACAAAAACATAACGCCTTTGCCGACACTGTCGGGTAGCAAAAGCATAAAAATGTATACAAGTATACTGCTGCTTGCCCAACAACAATTTAAATAAATGAAATAAATAATAGTAGTAGTAAATTATTAGCAATTAACTAATTATCAAACTCTTACTGATAATCACTCGCGTCTGTGATATGTAGCACTGTAAGTGGGCAAGCCATACACATTACATTAAGTAAATTACACACCCTACAATGAGCATGTAATAAAGCAATGCATGTACTTGTAAAATAGTATTACACAACAGGTAACAGTAACATTAGTAACAAGAAGCTCAGCTATTGCCAACGGACCGTGCAACACGCTATGTTAGAAAATTCGTGCTATCTTTCATGAGCTATGAGAGTTATAAAAGTTTCAAACAGCAGAAGTGATCTTCAAGAGCACTGGCAATGGTGCCACATTCGATTTCCTATTAGTCTTCCATTGCAACTATGTCTCTATCTTGCACCGTTTCCGATATATTATCACTTATTTCCCAAAATTTAAAGAGGTCACGTGACTCTGAACACATCCCTTTTGGGAGTAATATATCGTGCATGCACTAGTACTCCTCTGTATCAATCAGTACACGAAATTTGAAGTGCCTAGCTTCATCAATAATTACAAAGATATTATTGGGGCAAAGTTTAAAAACGGGTCATGTGACTCTTACCACGCCCCTTTTCGGGTGGTTTGTCACCATAGGCTAGGATTTGATACAGTCTACCTGCACGCATAATTTGACGATTTTAGCTCCTGCCATTCCAAGGACATCATTGCGGGCATAAAAACTGAAAGTAGGTCACGTGACCATGACCATGCCCCTTGTCATCATTATTCTGGGACTTGACACAGACTACATGCGTGCAAAATTTGACCACTCTAGCTTCAGCCTTTTCGGAAATATGGTTGGTGCCCATCAAAATTTAAATGGTTCGCATGACCTGACCACGCCTCTTTCAGGGGTAGTTTGCCATCCATGGGCGAGCACTTGCTACGATCAACCTATCTACCAAATTAGAAGTCTCTATCACTACTCACTACAAAGATACAAAACGTGATACAAAATAGCAAAAACGAGGTTGTCTGGGGTAGTTAGGGGTCGATCAAAGTCATTGGAAATAGCGCCATTCGACAGAGTGCATACGAGTTCCTATTAGTGTTCCATAGTGACTATGTCCCTATCTTGTGATATCTTCTGCGATACAGTGAGACATTGGTCAAAATCGCCAATTTGAACCTACCACACCTCTATTGGCGCCCCCATAGGGGGTGACACTGTTGCAATTTCGCCGAGATTTTTGGCAATAAAAAAACTAGAATCCTTGGTGTTGTTTTCCTACGTTTAGCCGTTTTGGTACAATACTGGCTTGTGACGGACGGACAGACAGACGGACACACGACGACAGCATATATCGCGCTAGCATAGAGTCGAGCAGTAAAAATTACAATAGCAAACAAGCATACTCGTCAACTGGAGCATACAACGGCCCAATATCAGGACATGGTTCACCAAGTAAACACCTCAGTGTTAGAGCGACACCCTCAGCAAATGACTTCAAACAGTAGCCGCCCTGCAAAGAACACATGCAATCAACGATTAATAGCGGACGCAGATCAACACTCGAGGTTTACCAAACTACCACTGATGCAGAGAAAATGCAATCACGTCAGAAAACATTTATTACCACCCATAACACCACATCTGACCAGCTACAGACTGCATGCACCTCCACCTCAGTGCCACTGATTCAGTTTTACCTACTTTCTCACATTTATTAATATTTTTACCACTGGTATCAATAATCTATATCATCAGCATCACCACCCTCATCATGTCCTGACCAAACAGTTAAAGTTAAATGGAAAAATAAATAAAACCGACTTTACTGTTTGTAAAATAAACCAGTTCCAATTATTCCCAAAGGTACATCTTTTGGCAGCACATCTAAACCTGAAGTAAAAGGTAAAGGCTTTCCACACTCATTACTAAGCATTGGTCAGAGTTGATCCTGGTGTACAGGCAGTCAGCCTGCAGGTGACCGTAAATCATCCACCCTGCGGTAGGTTACCATTTACTTTCCACCAGGCCTACCGTTACCTTCCCAGCTGCAGAGCATCACCGCCCCTTGGCCAGTACCAAGTCATACTGCCTGGTCACAGAAACACATAGGTGTAAACAACTTGCCCAAGGTTGTTATGCAGCTTTTGCATCGAATAAGATTTAAAGCCACGACCTGTTGATCGCAAGTCCCACGCTCTACCCGTTGCGCCAACCAGGAGTAACTCTAGAAAACAAGGTAGCTAAATGACTAGAAGAGGAATTTCGACACCCAGCATCGACATGGATGCCTTTTGTCAACTCGCCAACCTGCTGTGACCTTCACCTCTCACTTCCAAGATCTAATCAGGTCATCAATCGAGGAGGCTATTGGTTATTGCCTGCAAGTTTCATCGAGACTGCTCAAGTAGTTCATGAGATATTGTGTTCACAAAATTTGACGTTGATGGCCTGCTGTAACCTTAAACTTTGACTTCCAGAATCTAATAAAGACATCAGTAGGGGCTAGTGAATACTACCTGTCAGTTTTATCAAAACTGTTCAAGATGTTCATGAGATCTCACAGTAACAATATATGTCTGAATGAATGAACGAATTAACAGACAAACTAATAAACAAACAGCTGAATAATGGGACAAAAGAGCCCGAAAACATAACGCCTTCGTCGACACTGTCAGATGATAGCGAAAGCATAAAAACAGAAAAGAGTAGCATAACTAGACACAAGCAAACAGTTTCGGCAATTGACCTCAATCAGAACCACGAGTTTTCCATCTCCTAGTTGCTTCATCATATGAGTGAAGTGGGCATACGCAGCTGGCGTAACTTCATTACGACCCTATGAATACAGACACAAATTACACACGTTATCACTGTTGTTGCCAATAATATTTCCATTGTCACATCATGATCATTATCGTCCTCATAACTGGATTGTTTTCACGCTTGAAAGTTGAGCAGATAGCTTCCTATATGCCTGCATCAATGACGAAAAACACGAAAAAAGCAAACTGTAAGGCTAGGAGATTTAAAATTAGAATGTGCATTAAAATCTCAATTTTTTTGACAGAGGCCGACAATGGCAGGCAATCCAAATTCAAAGGACTAACCCTGATGAGCAAAATCACAAAATGACTTTATTCTTTCTTCATCAACCACAGATCTCCAGAGGAAAACAAATG
>Ga0209780_1001484_pt1 | contig 15523 bp, 4 predicted proteins | sample WorMetexBAHAMAS2_FD_187384 | JGI IMG/M metagenome (GOLD analysis project Ga0209780, IMG submission 187384) | Marine gutless worms symbiont microbial communities from Max Planck institute for Marine Microbiology, Germany - Inanidrilus exumae... | ecosystem: Host-associated > Annelida > Digestive... | reverse complement strand
ACTCAGAATCTGTGTATAATCTATGATTGAAATTTTGGCTGTGATGTTGTTTAATTATTAATATTTACTGCTCCAAAAATAACTTTTTTCTGACAACTTTAACTGGGTGTGGTCATTAACGGGTTAAGGCCCACTCTTCTGCTAATTTTTTTGAAAATTCGCCCACAAAATTTTCAGTCGACTTGCTCGTGGATAAACCAATAAAATGAAACAATAACAGCTCCTTGGCGGACGTAATAAATGTTCTTTAGTTTGGTAATACTCTTAAGAAAAAATGACAGCTTCTGGAGCCTGCACGCAAGGTGTACAACATACATACACACATAAATCTGCTCTTGCCACTTACACTTAACAGTGCACAGTACTGCTGTTTGTAGGCCTATAACAGAAAAGAAAACAGAGAAACCAGACACACATTATAAGACGGTACAACGTGACTGCATCGATAAAAATGCACAACATCATGAGCCTACCAAATTACCCATTCGAATTCTGTTAAGTGCATGAAATCCTCCCCTGAAAATAATACATGATTGCCATCAGACACCATTATTTCACTGTGTAAAAAGAGATAAACCAAACGAACTTGTATAACAGAAAGAAAACTGCCATAACTTTGGCTAATAAAATAAGTTTCACAGATTTATGTAGTTTGTCACAATAATAACAACGGTATTATAAAATGCCAAATGTGCCTATGCGGCAACCAAGTCACAATATAAATGTCCTTAAAGTAATACACTTAAATGCGCTATCACCTTGCTAGTAAAAATACTTCAGACAAAAACTCACACACTAAAGATGCATCGCATTCGTACCCAAAAATCACGTGTGCTGATTACGATGCAACAGTCTGTAATGATTGAATGCAAGAGCTTCAACATCAGCTGACAGTTGATATGTGTAAAGTCTACGCTGAGAATCAGACATTGCTGTCAGGCCTAGAAGCTCCTGTATATAAAAATGCAAAAAAACATGAAATTACTCAACTAAAACACTAACTATAAATTTTGTTATAAAAAACATTTCATGAAATAAACTGATGGACAGCAATGTTCTGTTAAATATTAACACGTAAGTTTTATTTTTGAAATTTCTCAACACACTTCTAAAAGCATAGTGACAACTGCTAAAAAATAAGCACAAAAACTATGCACTTACAAAAATCCAATCAATAAACCTAAGTAAAGTTAGTATAGCTTTGCCTTGGACTAAGCAAGACCATGAAAAAAGCCAGCTTTTGACATCACTGGAGTAGAAACCATGTTTTATATATGAACTAGCGTTCCACCCTTGCGCCCTCGCGCCTATGGTGCTAGCTTACGCCTCTTTGTGACAGTGTTCAGAGTACAAGTCCGTGGGCTCGAGCGGCACTCGCTAACCAGCCTATGACCATCTGGACAGTAAAAGGATGCCACACGTCAAATTTTGTCCAGATATGCTCAGAACTGTGGCCGTGCATAAGAAACAAAAAGACACAGACAGATTTGGTTTTATATACAACAACAACATTGCTTTGGCTTACTATAGCTTCAATGCACATCAACCAATTTTGAGAATTTCTAACAGGAATGTAAGGGAGAGAGCAGGCAGTCAAATTATGATTTACCTTTTCACTTCACTTAAGTAATGCTTCTGTATTACTTAGCAAAACAAAAACATATAAATCGAATATTTTCACTCAAATGTTGTATTATTGCTTTTCCACAGATCAATCAGTCGCTGCTTGATTTCTTCAGGCTCAACAAAGAACAACTCCCACTTTTGACACAGTGACCGACATAGACTTAGTAAACAATGAATGTGTGGTAACAGACGGTAGCATTCTATACACCCTTCCTTAGTTTTGTTTGGTGCATAGAGTTAATTCTTGTGCAAGTGAAGTCACTTCACTTAAGTAATGCTTCTGTTAATGCTAATGTTCAGCTGTGATCAATTGATAACATAAATGTGTTTTGTGTCTCTTGGCAAAACATTCAGCATTTAAGTGAAAAGAAACAATTTTCAGATTTCTGTTTCTCCAGGTAGGGCAGAAGCACTAGTTAGATGAGACGGGAAATAAAGTACACTTTCACTGCTTACTTTCTTAGCAACATTTCTGCCAAAAATTATCAAAATCGTTAAATGTTCGTTAAAGTTATAGCAAGCCAAAGCAGTGTCGTTTGTAAGACACAGTGTGTATAAGATACAGATACATGCATGCATAAACTACAACAATTAATGGACTAACGTATCAAATTCTTATGACTTGATGAAATGATAAAATAACTTGAGAATGTAGAATAATGATACCTGAATTAAAACGTAATTGGGCTGAACCTGAGAGGAAGCTGTTGCCAGTGACTCATCACTGGCTGCAGCTGCTGCTGGTGAACTAGTCACCGGCTGATAGCAAGTGAGTGAATTCTTTGGCGTCGGCAGCGTCAACTTGCTGGTGCCAACTGATGGAACAGACGACGATTGTTTTGATTCAGCCTCTGCATCTGACACGACGGCAGCATTAGCTGATATGCATACAGGTACATCAGACATGCCAGAGACTGGTGTTACAACTCCACTGGATTGCTGATTACGGCATGTACTTGATGTATTCGACTTAAAACTGGCAATTAAGTCGCTGGTTGAACGTCTTTCTGACTGTATTAACTGACAGTTGCGACCTCCTGACCCATCATCATCAGTTGTCGTTGAAGTCCGACAATAACCAAGACTTTCTTCTGCAATCCGACAGCGTTCTCTGCACTGCAAACTGCATGAATGGCTGGCTAGAAATGGCGTCCCAACAGCTGATATGCGACATACAGATGCAGTAATATCTGGAAGGAAGTAAGATCCACCTGACTGTTTCTGACCACAAAGCAAACTCTGAGAACTGCCTTCATTTGTAATCTCTGACGTAATACATAACCCTTCGACTGAGCTTGTTTTCTCTTCACAATGCACTTCCGAAGTCAGCTCGTGACGATCACTCGTATCATGACAGACATCAACAACATTCTTATTATGGCCAGTACTGCTTATTCTCGCTGCAGAAGTCATAGTTGTCCTCCGCTGAACCTTCTTCCAATCAAAGTCATCAAAGTCACGATCTCTAATGGTTCCAGATTCATTCAGAGCACTGTTGCATGGCTCAAAATCAACTGCTCTGGCAGACGAAACAGATTTCAAATCAGTAATGCCACTACAGCCCGGGAAATCGACTTCTTTTTGTGACGTGCTTCGGCCTAGTGAATGGTATGCTACATTACTGTTGCTATCGGCTGGATCTGTCCCAGGATGGTGCGTGTTTGATACAGACGACACACTAATCAGTTCTTTACTTGCTTCTAAATTATGTTTCTGAGTGTTGCTAGCTATGGCATCGTTACTAGAGTACTGAGGACAACCAGGTATCCATGTATCGTTATCATGTCTCACCAACGGACTACAATCAGATTCAGCTGTAACTGATGATAACATCTCCAAAGAAGTCTCAATACTGACTGTACGTGTATGCTTCGTAGCAGCAACATCTGTTCTATTTCTACTCGTCTCACATGAAACAGAATGAGTATCAGTAACCACTGCTGGTGCATCATCAACAGCAGCACCATCTGCCCTGTGTTCAACGGTGTCCGACAACTCAACATTCACACAGCTAGTTAATCTTCCATCAACAGTTAACATCTGAATATTACGTGCATCATTTAAAGACACCGGACATCCGACAATATTTGGACTTGGTACAGCAGCAACAGATCCAGTGACTATGCATAGCCCACTGTTAGATACAGCCGGTGACAGAACTGATGTGGAAAAAACTGCTGTGACGTCACATTCAGTACTATTCATGAGATCAGTTCCAGCGACAACTGTTGTGCTACGCTGTATTTCTTGTATCTGTTCACCTGATGAAATGCGTGAGCATTCATCAACTACAACTGCTGGACTGGATTTGCGGAGTGACTTAACGTGCTGACTTTTCAAACCAGTTTTGTTATTTATAGCTAATTGTTTTGTAAATGACTCAATTCTGGTTACCTCCACCAAGTTCTGGCACGATTCACTTACACCATCCACAGATGCAATTGCAAGGTTGCTACTGATCTGTGATGTAGATACTGAAACAGCAGCAGGCACCGATGTAGATGCAGATGATGTAACTTCAACACTGGATAGCTCACTTTCACAATTAGACAAAATATCATCTCGCACTGGTTGTTCAGACTTCTTTTCTCCATGCAAATGTCCATCAACGTCACCATTGTACATGTCAACATGAAAGTTAGCGTCCAAGTTCTGTGACTGCCCTGCCACTATGCCCTCTTCCATAAGCATATTCTGTTTGTATAGTCTTCGCTTTTTACTGCCACATTTAGCTTTTTCTGTCTTTTTAAACAGCACATCAGATTTATTCAAAATCTCTTTGTGTAATGACAACCGTTTCCGTTTTGAACCTGACAATGGATTTAAGTGGACAGAACTGCCTGCAGGAGACCTTAGTTTTCTCTTTGTAACGGTCTGACCATCTAGCTGTGGATTCTTGGCACTGATACATGACAAAGTGCTGTTAGCATACGTCTCTTGACAACACAACTGAATAGACTGCGTCATCTCAGATGAAGCTGTCACGTCCACGTCATTCTGAAGCGAGAAAACACCTGCTATGCGCAATTCACCTACGTTGTTTACGACGTTTTCTATGCACGCAGTCACAACTGGCACGTCAGCCGCATTCATAACTGAAGCTGTAGACAAACTGTTAACATCAGACCCCAGGTAAGCTATTCGCCCAGCATCAACATAAGATGAATCCAACGGAGACGGATCACTGATGCAGGACAAAGCAATGGTGCAAATTATTTCACCTGCTGCAGGTACCAACTCGTCATCACATCTGTTCTGCTGCATACCGCCAGAAGATGTATTGTTCGACGACGTGTCTAACAATCTGTTGTGGTGCACTTCGGTGTCAGACTTACAGAAGAGATCTCGAACTCGGTTGTACACGGCAGATGGCAAATTCACTTCAGACGAAGATGAGGATGTTACATGTAGTCCATCATGTGCTTCAATGCAGTCAACAATACTAGTGGTAGGTCTGGAGTGAGCTGCAGTGACGGTAATCATTTCTGCCTCAGAGCTCAACCTGCCGGCACTGTGAATCACTGGGCTTGCAAACACACGGCCACAGTCACCGCTGACATGAACAGCTGGAGCAACACAATGCAGTGGAGACACTGGAAAGTCCGGCTGAATGACGACTACATCATCTGGAACATCAGCACGACTCACCTGCGTGGACTGATAACAATATACATCACTCCATCTCCGCAGCTGGGCAGTTTTCCTTAGCATATTAGTGGTAAAAAGACCATCAAGAACATCTTGGTCAAAAACCGACATCAAAGCACCATTGTGCTCAGCATCATCCTGCAGAACAGCACATAATGCACACTGTAAACCACCTTTAAAAGGCAAAGGCTTCCCATACTCGTTACCGAGCGTTGGGCCCGGAGTCAATCCCAGTGTACCGGCAGTTAACCAGCAGGTGACTGTGAGTCATCCACCCGTCGATTGGCTGCCATTACTTTCCGCCAGGCCTGCGGTTACCTTCCCAGCCGCAGAGCATCACGTCCCCTTGGCTGGTACCACGTTATACAGCTTGACGACAGAGGCACATAGGTATAAACAACTAGCCCAAGGTTTATCGGCAGCTTTTGCCCCGAGTAGGATTTGAACCCATGACCTGTTGATCGCAAGTCCAATGCTCTAATCATTACGCCACCGCACTACCTAAACAACATTTAGCTCATAAAAAACATTTGAGTACAAATTCTGTGACCTACTGGCACAACACGAATTCCAAGGATTTGGCACCTCAGCTGCCATGATACACCATATTTATGTATTCTTGGTACCCATAATTAGTTCTGAAAAGAATAAATTCTAACAAACATAAAAACAATAAAAACTTATTATAAAGTTCTAAGTGCCACAGTAAATACAATTTTAAGACTAGAATGTTGGCAATTAACGTGTCAATTCCCAACTTGCTGTGTGTATTTTCAACCTTGGCAACGCCACTTAAAGGGTTTAGGCCTACATGTAGCAACCAACTTTTTGACTTGCAACACTAGCTGCTACCTGGTCTTTGACAAGGTGCACTCTAGCTGTGACATTAATGTAAATCTGCAGTATTTTGTGAAACATGTAGGCCCTAATGCTTTCTGCATTTTATGACGTCCCATAAATATAATTCGGAATATTGTGCCTTAGCTGCTTCCTAAAGTCAGCTGGATCTACCACTGCACGCAGTGTGTTCCAGGAACTTGTCTGCATGCTACTCAATGATGCTATTTCCAGTGACCCTGAGTGACCGTAACTACCCAAACAACTCCATTTTCTACATTTTGTATCGACTTTTATATCTTCATAATGGTGCAGTTAGAGATTTCAAATTTCATAGGGTCACCGCTGTGACAGGACTGTGTACCACTGACCTAGCATACAGCTGATGACACCGAAGTGTTGCCAAGCGATCAGCCAAGCTTGGTGATGCTGCTACTGCTGTCGGACGTCACATCAAAAATCACAAAATTTTCCCACACCACGTGTAATCTAGGGCATTGATCTCGGTTACTGTTTATCCAACCCCTATCAAATTTGGTGAACATATAGGCTAATAATCATTGATGAACACTGCTGTTTTCGATTTGCTATTTTCCTCCCACATTACGACTAATGGCGCTTAATATGTTGCAGTTAGAAATTTTGTTATGGGGCACTTTCAGCACATTTGCATAGCAGCACTTCCTTCGAGGCTAAAGCCAAGTCATGTGGAAAAGTTTCAAGAATGTCAGTTGACGGACGTCGAAGAACATGAGTTAAGAAAAAAAATAATAATAAAATACATGCATAGATTAGAATGGTCTTATGCTTTTCGCTAAAGCGAGAGCGGGTGATCATAATGAAAGTGACAACTGTTCCTACTATCATTTTGTGCACAAAAAGTTGAGTAGCATATCATATCAGCATTACTTCTACAACTTCAGTATGCAATACACAGTGCACACACTATATTACATATACAACTAACAGGTTACTGCGTAACATACCACTCGTTCAGCAGGTAAACAAATTTCGGGCTGTGCTAAATTGTCCAGAGGTCCAGTCAATTCGACACTGTTCTCAAAGGAACTACGTTCATCACATGAGAGATGATATCCAGGCGATGTACTTTCATCCGGGACGATAACTATGGCTGGTGCTGACTCAGAAATGTGACAACTAGCGCCAGTGTCATGGTCAGGCCTCTGCTCTAGAATCATGTTGCTGTCTGGCTGCTGACGACACAACATATTGCGAGAGGTAACTGCTACATCTGCCAGTGGTTCACGAACAGCATCTTGTTGCATAGCAGCAGCAGCAGCAGCAATGCACACTGGGCTGCTCTGTACTGACTTAGCAGTAACTGAAGATACAGCTATCAGAGATAATGTTTGAGCAATCTCGCCATTGTGCCTCTTACTATCCAAAGCCAACAGAGATTCACCGACTTCCACTGCTGCATCAGTCACAGACACTGCATGACACATCATCCGATCCACTTCACCATCATCAGCCTGCACTTGTCGATTCTGCAGATGGACTGCAGTGCTTATCGTCATGTGCGGTGAAGAACATGTTTCATTACAAGTCACAACTGAAGATGAGACTGACTGCATCATTTGAGGCTGTGGTGCCGGCGAAATACTGCACGGAACATTACTATAGGTTCTTGGTCTCCATTCTACATTCAACAGACCAGAGTTTACGTAAAGTGTTAGTAAATACCCGGTTAGTGCATTCTGTGTAAAAAGTACATTACAAGTGTCAAAATATACACGGCTGAGTTATATAAAATGCAGAAGTAAACAAAAACATTTTTAACAGCCGTGATCTGATAGCACAAGCCAGTGAAGTTGAATAAAACACAGTATGACATGTTCATATGGTGTTTAAAGATCAAATGTGCAGTAGCATTCTGTAGAAATCGAAGTGGCTCTGTTGCCTATTCATCTCGGTGTGCCAATAACAGCATTTCTAATGTCATAAAATGTGTAATATCACATTTTAAATATTAGCAGCATGTAAAACAGTCTAATGACAGTTTACTGATACAAACTATTATAAATTAGCCCCGTACGGGACTGACGGTCGACTCCTACTTACTGCCAACTTCAAAGTCACGTGACACAAAAAACTAGGACAAAAATAAAAAATCCGGCCCCAATAAGCTTTAGGTACTGCACACTAATTTAAGAATCCGTGGTCATTTGCCAGCCCCCATTATAAGTTGGGGAGGAGATAGCCTTTGAAAATGGTCGAATTTCCGACTTTCAAGGGATCGTGAACTTGACCTTGGATCGGGTCACACTGCATACTGCATACTTATCGACTGCAGCTACATCCAAATGCCATTGAAATCGAAGAAACTTTTTGTGGACGGACGGACATACGGATGTATGTACGGACGCATGGATGGACATTTAAGACACACTTTATTAGGTCGACTCGGAGGAGTCGACCTAAAAATAAGCCGCTTTGAAGCTGAATATTTTGCATGGTCTGTGTCAATCAAACAAACAGACTTGATATATTACTATAACACAGCTGAAAATCAGAAGCAAAGAACAGACCGGCAATGTTGCTAAGAGTTCTTTCATCATCTAAGCTGATCACAAAGTGTTCAGGGCAAATGCTGGCTGCTTGATGCTTGTCGGTGATACAGCGGCACTGAAACTGGCATGACGGATGTGGCTCAGTATAAGGATGAGTGTCTAAACTCTCAGCATTCATCTCTGTCAGCAGCTGTGACCATTGAACTGAATTGTACTCGCTATCATCAGCAGCAACAGCTGTGTCAGAACTGTCACATAACCAAACGGACTTTCACCACCAACTTCTACAACTATGATGTGCTTTAATAACACTTTACTGGCAAAGCATCTTAAGCCATAAGAACACAAGAAGCTCAGCTATCACCAAGAGACCCGCATGATAATCTGTATTAGTTGAAATGTTGTTCTACTGTCATACAAATTACGCAAACATAGCACCTGTTAGTTTGAGCAGCACTTTCAACAACTGCCACATATTATTCCATTACCTGCATAGACTGTGTCTCAAAAAAGTTCTATCTTTAAACTCTCTGTAGCTTTGTCAAATCTTATCCAATTTTCAACACTTTTGCACTGCTGGGAAGCATACGACATTGCTACAAAACACATATGACACTACCAACCTCACCTTAGGTATGCTGCTACACTGCCTTGAGAAATTAAAAATTCAAACTTTCTGCAGATGTGGAAGAAAATGCAAACAAATTGCATTTTTAATGGCTTCTAACTTTGTTATTTATTCACTATTTCGGAGTTTAAAATAGCAAGTCTTTCCCCATACTGATTGCAAGTAAATTTTCCATGTCACTGTTCTTTTACTTATTTACTTTTGCGATCAACTTGTGGCACCGGAAATTCATCACAGCGGCAGCAGCAGCAGCAGCAGTAATAAAAAATTAGCCCCGTACAAGACTGGCGGTGGACTCCTACTTACTGCCAACTTCAAAGTCACGTTACAAAAAAAACTAGGACAAAAATTACAAAAATCCGGCCACAACAAGCTTTAGGTATTGCCCCTAATTTAAGAATCCGTAATCGTTTACCAGCCCCTAATATAAATGGGGGAGGAGATAGCCTTTGAAAATGGCCAAATTTCCGACTTTCAAGGGCTCGTGACCTTGATCTTGACCTTGGATCGGGTCATACTGAATACCATCATGCATCACTCGTCGACCTCTACCTACATAACAAATTTCATTGAAATTGAACAAACATATTGTGGGGACGGACATACGGACGGACATTTAAGACCCACTTTATTAGGTCGACCCGTAGGAGTCGACCTAATAGTAATAATAATAATAATAATAAAGTGGATGATAGAGTATTGGACACAAGGATTCAGGTTGTCACGGGCACAGATGCAATCCTCACCACAACATATCAAAGTCTGACAGTGAAACTAATGTTGCTATAACCAGTCAATGATTTCACTGTCAAATAATGCGTCTTCAAACGTGCTCGTCTGTTTACTTACATGACTGACAAATTAATAATAATGCATAATTTACCCAGCTATATTAGAATGAACTTGATTCAGCAGCGGTTCAAAGCATGTCCTATAACAGATAAAACAAGCTGTACATACGTACACAATATCAAGAACAAGCCTTAAAAATTCAAATAAAAGGACTGAAAGCAATAGAACAATAATTAAACAAAATGAAACGTCCACAGTTCAAAAGCCAGGATGTGGTAAGCTGTAAGGTAGGAGTTTTCTGAAGCATAAACACCTATACACCATGTCTCAATTGAAGTGAGGCCAAAATTCAAATCCATCTAAGTACAACATAACTCAACAGAAACATACATAATTTTAAGCACAGTGATTACTATTTACTTAACAGAAACTACAAGAGTTTTTTAAAATATGTAGCCGAGTTACTGCAACATAACAGTTTAAACTTTCTACACTGAAAACTTTAAACTGAGAGTAAACTTTTATATTCCAGAAACTAATTAGTATATTTTATCGAAAATTGTAAAAGTTACGTTAAATAAATAGTAATTAGTGCAAGGAAAGTGACATTTTCTGTTGCATTGTTGTATTTAAACAGATTTGTTTTTGTCATCACGTCAACTAATACAACATATACATTTGTGTAACACAGGCATTCAGAGACATTTTCGCCTGGTGAGCATTTGCTATATTTTTGGGTAGATATTTTATCGTTACGAGTTACAGCATCGTGTGATATAAAAATTTTATTTATATCGTTTGCTTGTGTTGTTTTGATCTATGGTTCATTTAATTTCTTTACTATTTTTATTACCATGCAGGGATCAAACTTTAATGCAAGAGTATGTTCCGACACAGGAGATGCATGTCTAAATGGGACAGATACCTACTCATAATACAGATAAATGGTGGCTGCAGAGTTTTGTTAAGGCAGGAAAGGTCTTCAAGATGTCATCTTACCACAGGTCACGATGGCCAAATAAAGCTGCTGATGACAAAATCTGCCCAGCTGTATAAAATGTTGCTATGAAAATCATAAATCATCAAATCGATGTGCTTCAAATGGCTGCACATTGTATTGATGGCTGCAGGAGTAGGCATACAGATGGTTTGGCATAAGCATCTGGCCACAGCAAAGGTCTGTGCATGACAGGCACCTTGAATACTTGAACAGAAAATAGCTGATGCAAAGTATCAGTTAAAAATTTGCAACTTAATGTAGTCAAACTAGAATTTGTTTGTGCAGTGTACAGTAACCACTAACCAGAGATGATGGTTGGTTGGTTGGAAGATTAACGTCCCCTTTCAGCATAAAATTAGCTATATCAGGGATAAATCAGAGATGAGAGCTGGATGCACCACTATGACCATAATGTAAAACAAGAAAGTATATGATGTCTTCTCTCTGCTTCGCTTTCCCTTTCCTCTTCTGTTCCCCCGTTTACTTTTCGTTATGTATTGTACTAGTTGTTCGTTTTGCTTTATTTCTGTTGTGGTAGGTCCACTGGACAGAATTTATTAGTCAACCAGCCCTGCTGCCACTCAGAACACTTCGCGCCACTGTATTGCATTGTAATTGTATTTGTACTCCTGTTAATTTTGTTTGCTATTCTGAATGTTATGATTTTTAGCCTTCAGGCTACAACTCTAATAAAGTAGAGGTGCTGCATGTCCGATTAACTGAGTTGCATGCAGCACACCAAAACCTGTCCCCAGCTATTCGCACCCTCCGTGCAAAGGAAACCATACAAAATATACACCGAAAACAAACCAAATCTGACAATTGCGGATCGTACATATAATGTACATACAATGTGACCTCAGACCAAATTTCATAAAAATCGCTTGAAATGCAGCCGAGATATGGTGATTTTTATATTTTTCAAGACGGCGGCCGCCGCCATCTTGGATTTTCGAAATTTGAAATTTTTAACGGTCAGAACGGTCAAGAGGGTCGAACTGCATCGTTTTGCTAAATTTCGTCGAAATCGCTCGAACCAAGGCCGAGATATTGAGATTTTTCGACTTTCAAGATGGCGGCCGCCGCCATGTTGGATTTTAAAAATTTCAAATTTTAACGGTTGAAAAGGTCAAGAAGGTCGAAGTGCATCAGTGTGCCAAATTTCGTTGAAATCGCTTTGTCGGTTCAGTGGTTTGGGAGGAGTAGCCACACACACACACACGGAATTTGGTCAATGCGGCTCTTAGTATATGGGTGACGCTCAATACCAAACCTGCTATGCAGGTTTTGATAAAATCTGAATGTGAATCAGAAGCATGCCACTGTTCCGAGTCCCTGGAAGTTCAAGGTCAAAGCAGTAGCTGGTAAGATAATGTGTACGGTTTCTTGGGATTTTGAAATGAGAAATGATTGATTAGCTGCCACACAAAATGATAATTAGAGGAATCTACTTCACTGACTTGCTGCACTAATTATGCAGTGCAGTTAAAGAGAAGTATTAAGTTAACCCAGGTGCCCCTGTTTTTGAATGACAACTGATCATGCATGGGATAAGCTGTGAATTTCAAGAAATGCCTCATTCATCACGGGTAATGGCATCAGATAGTCAGTGTGGACAGTACAGGAGCCAGGGGATAATAAAAACATAAGGTCAGTGGGTCCCCAATACTCATTAGTAAACATGGCAATCTCCAGTCTTTTTAGGAGACCAGCCCAACTTTATGTATTTGCAGACTGCGGGAAGTCAGATTATGATCTGGCAACGATTTGTTTAAAATATTCGCTCTACTTAGTCAATCTTAACTGACTGCAAACAGTGCAGAAAATAAACAGAAAAACAAAAATTAAAGAAAGACAATTAAGAGATATCAGACATCACAAAACAAATCTTCCCAAATACAACTGCTTAGTATTTCATTACGTGAACACAAACACCGACAGAGCCATGCTTATCAAACGTACAAACCTTAAAACTTAAAAGGATTGTCAAAGAAAATCAGGCAGTCCAGACACTTTTAAACATCGAAATGTCTAAAATAATAAAAAAATTGTAAGTATATAGATCATTGCAAGCCATTTGCTTCTTTAATACTGCTGCATAATGCAATCAAAAAATATTAAAAATTGAAAATATCATATCGAAAACGCCTACACAATAATACAATTTAATTGCCCAAATGCACTCACTCACCAGTACTTATCGCTGTCCTTGAAATCGAATCCTTGTTGCAGGTTAAACAGAGTGCAATCTGTTATTACTAGCAGAAGTTCAAGATGCTCATCCTACATAGCACCAAAAGATGTAAAACAGCTGTGAACACAGTGCCCCTCTGTAACAGCTACAATAAAAATAGACTAAAACTGCCACTAAAAGACCTGCGCGATGCAGTGACTCATGCCCAGTGTTGTACACAGATGTCGACTGTCAGTGTGATAAACTGGTGATCAAGACCGTCAACAGTTTACCACACTGACCGTCCTCAACGCATTAGAGACTTTGTGACAATGTGCTATAAAAATCTACTTTTACCATTACCATTACCATCTAAGTTGACAGCATCTGAGATATGGTTGGTGCCCACCAAAATTTAAATGGTTCACATCACCTGACCTGACCACGCCTTTTCGTGACAATTTGCCATTTGTGAGCTAACACTTGCTATGATCAACCTATCCACCAAATTTGAAGTCTCTAGCTCCACCAACTATGAAGATATACAAAAAGGTCAGCTACCACAGAGGGACCACGTGACACACTATGTTAGCAAATTTGAGCTATGTTTCACGAGGTATGAGAGATAGAAAGGTTTCAGACAGCAAATGTGACCTTAAAGCTCATTTAATGGCATTTGCAATGGTGCCATTCTATAGGCCACACACAATTTCCTATCTGTGTTCCATTGCAACTATGCCTCTATCTTGAAATGAGATATTATCACCTATTTGCCAAAATTCAAAGAGGTCACACGACTGTACATATCCCTTTCGGGGTATTATACTGTGCATGCAAGATATTCCTCAGTATGTATCAACACACAAAATTTGAAGTGCCTAGCTTCAGTGCGAACTTGAGATGGACAGACACATGATGACAGCATATAATGTGCTAGCATAGCGTCGTGCGGTAATCACAGTAAAAGACTGACATTAAGTTTTGTAATTACTTCGGCAAGCAAATAACAATATTGCACATATAAAATGTATAATTTTCAATTTTCGATATTTGCAAATGAAGATTTTTGAGTCAACGACATGAACAGTACAAACAAAAACTAAACCAAATCAATAGAAACAATACAACAATTACGTCCACGATAAACAAAAACTAAGTGCGTGGCAAAGCCCAGCTTGAGCCTGCCCGGCATTCTGTTGTTCTAGGGTGTAAGCGTGTGCCATTACATAACATGCGCCAAAGTTTGCCTGCTCTCTGTTATATAGCCTCCATGCGGTAAGGCTGGCAGTGTCTCCCAATGCAAAAATTTAGGAGGGCAAAAACTGGCAAACCGTTCTCAGTAGTTTGTGGACCAAAGTTCACCAAATTTGGGGGCACGTAGGGCAGTCCTGTAGATTGACAAGTTTGTTTCGATTGTTGATATCACGTTCCATTGCTAAGATATTTCCAGTCAAAGTTCGAAGCCGGTCGCAAAAAAAACGTTTTTTTTGTCTGCCAGCCCGTGGGGGTAAATGCCCGGGGGAGTTGGGACCAAATTTTTCAAATAGCAATTATAAGTGAATATGCGTCCAAGTTTGATTGGGATCAGGGACTTCTGAGATTAGGCATCAAAAAAAAAGAAAGAAGAAAAACTACAGTGGTAAAATATAAGCTCTTCGGCATAGTGATGCTGTGCGGGCTAATAATTCAGCAATTCAATGACAACTGTGCAGTGAATTGTGGAAACGCTTCAGCTACAGTATCAGTGTTGTGGTGCTGAAACAACAGTGTTGGTCTCTAGACAAAAATGTGACTTTGATCTTCGACTTAAGTTGGGTCTTGATCTTGAATTGCTTAGTCTGAACATCTTGGCCATGTTTATTACACCAAATAGTTTGCCAATCACTTCAAACACATAATTATTCATACCGTGGTCTGAGGAGGTACGATCTCAACATGGTACTTTCTCAGTATCACGACTGAATGCAGCCAATCCATCTGAGAGTCTTCTGATCTACAACCAACCAAACACTTAATCCACACGAATAATCTTGTCCAGCAGCACTAAGCAGTAGGCATATGCCAAATGCCAGCCCTGAATTATCCCACGAATGAATGAATGAATGAATGAATGAATGAATGAATGAATGAAATGAATGAATGAATGAATGAATGAATGAATAAAAATGCGAGGATTTTAAGTGCGTTTGAAAACCGACTGAGAGCCGGCTTTGTCTAACACACTATGTAAACAAATCAAGCCGTTGAGCGAAGTAAAGCCGGAAATGGTCAGGTAGTCCGTGGAGTCA
>Ga0209780_1001483_pt1 | contig 15527 bp, 12 predicted proteins | sample WorMetexBAHAMAS2_FD_187384 | JGI IMG/M metagenome (GOLD analysis project Ga0209780, IMG submission 187384) | Marine gutless worms symbiont microbial communities from Max Planck institute for Marine Microbiology, Germany - Inanidrilus exumae... | ecosystem: Host-associated > Annelida > Digestive... | reverse complement strand
CTAGTTCTGTTTAGCCCTAGGCCTCCCAGACGCATTGCCCTGGAAGGCCATCCGAGGTGAGATACCGAGGTGAGATACCATTCTTGCACCGCTAAAATGTATTCGCATCCGCCACTAGGGGGCTCTGAAAATTTGTGGAAATGCACTCCCTAAATGAAAACCCTCATAACTCCGTAACCCTGTTGCGAATCCCTCAGATTTTAATACCTAACCCGGCACGAAGCCGCCCACAAAATCTGAAAATTTCGTAAAAATCGCCCAAGGGATACGGGCCTAGGGGGCGTTTTTATTCCGAAATTGCGTATTTTTAGTTTATGGAGCCCTTACCCCTGCACCGATGGGGACGAAATTTGGCGCGTAGTAGTCGACAAAAGTATCTTAATCATGACCGTAGGCCTATATGGCAGTGACGGATTTGGCTAATTATAGAGCCTAGGTTGCGTCTGATGAAAAGTACTGAAGAATGGAGCACAAATACATATAATCTTGAAATGCGTGGCAACGCCCAGCGTGTACGTAATCCGCCCGGCGCAAACGCAAAACTCACGGTTTACTACCAAAGTTCATTTAATTTTTACAAGACGTAGATGTATTTACGACGGTGTTAACGCGCGCATCGATGTTAAGATCCATCTACTGTGGACTTGTGGATAGCCTAATGTGGAATGCCAGCGCCCAGAATGAAGATGAGGTATGCCAATTTTCGCCAATTCGCGCTGAAAATCAGTTATCATGGCAACGTCCTTTAAGCGATAGCGAAAAGAAGGTCAGGTTGATCATGCTTAAGCATTGTTTATCTATCCTGAAAATTTGGTGAAGATTGGTCCTACCTACCGTCTAGCACATTCTGTGCTGCTCTGCTCTCGAGGGAACACTTAAAAAGAAGATAAAATAAAGTGGCATCGGCAGATTATATAGCCTTACGGCATGCTAGAGACAGACTGGGCGGGATAAATTACCCGAAAACTATGGTTACGATCACAGAAGTTACAAGATACTCTAACTTTCCAAGGTAAAATGTTTCATGGTGACTTACTTTAAATTCAAGAATCGAATATTTGGTCTCGATTTATTTACTTCCGGGTTATTCTGTCTTCCTAGCTTCCGGTTGACCATGTTTACTTCTAGAGGTGTACGATATGTTGCAAAGTACTTGTTAAGGAGTCAGTTGGTTACGACAGCCACATTCAGTGCATTAAGTGGTATGCAGCGACAATTGTGTTTCATTTAAACGGAATTTGATTGCCGCTAATTTCCATCCAATGTGATGTTACAGCGCAGGAAATCCTGTAGCTCTGCCTGCATCTCAAATAACGATTTGCAGCATATTGTTGCTAGTCAATCTTTTACTCTGTGTCGACGTATTCAGAATTGATCACATTGTCTGAATGCATTGTTGCCGTCTATAAAAGACGTTCAGTATTCACTTAGAAGTACTGGCACTGCTAACCATCTTCTCCCACTCCCACATTGTAAATATAATCTGTTCAAAGGATCTTTTATTAACTGGTGTTTATTTCGTGATCTCATGCCATAAGCCATGCTTAATAGTTATATTAGTTGTTTTTAGACATCTCCTTGATGTTCTGTGTTACTGTCTGTGCATTTACTCGGGTAGTGCTAAATACCGAAAATCACTGAAAACTGCCGAAAACAACCGAAAACTGCCAAACTGAAAAAATGCCTATTGCTGCTAACAAGTCAAACTAAACTGACCCTAACCGACACACTAACGCTAACCAGTCAAACTAAACTGACCAAATACTTCGGTGTTTAGCAGTGCCACATTTACTCTATGTGACATTCTGTTTCGTAGTATAATCTCGCACGTTTGTTGCTTGATTTTTACTGTGCGACGATATGCTAGCAAGGTATATGCTGTCATTTTGAGTCATAAACCAGCACTAAACTAAATCAGCAGAGCTAAACCTAATTCCAATGGGGTCACCCCAACGGGGTTGCCACATAGAGGTGGGTAGGTTACAATCGGCAATTTTCGACCAGTATTTTGCTGTATCTCAGAAACAGTGCAAGATAGAGACATAGTTACTATGGAATGCTAATAGGAACCGTTATGTGCTGTATTGAATGGTGCTATTTCCAGTGACCTTGAGTGACCCTAACTATCCTAAACCACCCCATTTTCGACATTTTGTATCTCCTTTCATATCTTCATAGTGAGTGGAGATAAACTTCAAATTTGGTACGTAGGTTGACAATAGCAAGTACTAGCTCACGAATGGCAAACTATGTCTGAAAGAGGCGTGGTTAGGTCACGTGAACCATTTAAATTTTGGTGGCCACCACCAACCATATCTCTGGAACAGCTGATCATCTCATGTGCTGTCAACTGAGGTGGTAGGTCAGTGTGGTAAACTAGTGACCATCATCAGTCACCAGTTTATTACACTGACCGTCCACATCTGTGTATTGCACAGTGGGCACAAGGCACTGCATCGCCCGAGTCTGTCAGTGGCAGCAGAGACTTCTAATAAAGTATCAGTATGTAAACTAATGGCAGTGTTGTGACAGCACTGGACATAATGCGGGGTGGGAGCTAGGGTTAAGATTAAAGATAAGATTAGGGATAGGTTACCGGGTATAGTTAGTAGGATTAGGGATAAGTTTAGGGTTACAGTTATGTGCAGTGAAGAGCAATACTCACCAATTTTGTAGCTAACCCTAATCCTAGGCTGGTAGCAGCCAGTGCATTAAGACCCTAACTTAAATTACTAACTGTCACCTAGACCGTTTCTCCTGAGCTACCTGGTTTTCGTTTTTAGTTTTTTATATTTTTTATTTTTTGGTGCCGTGTGCTATATTAAGCTGGCCCTTCTATCAGCTTTTGAGTGCACATAAATATACCATCTCATATTGTATTGTATTGTATCATAGGCACATTGGTTTTTAGATACTGCATCGTCTGGTAATCTGGTAAGTGGTTTCCAATATTTAACTAGAAATGTTGGCAGTTAACGTGTGAATTCCCACCATGATGATCACCTGGTCTTGTGCAGACCCTAACGTAAATTGTTAACTATGGACTTGTGATTGAACTAAGAATGCTGTCTTGAATTTTGAATTGAGTGTCAGTCAGCAATCAGTGCCAATCACCGGTGTATTGGCCAGAAATAGTAATAATAAAGAATAAAAATAATGACAAAATAATATTTCTAACACAGTGTAAGGTCATAACTTTAGAGGCATTGGAATTTAATACCCATAGGAACGTGGTAGAAATAAGTGAGTGTAATAGAGTAGTGTGATATGGATTGCTAAATGCTTGCTGTAATTTACTTGTTGTTAAGTTCTTAGCAAGTTAAGTTCTTTAATATTTCGTTACTTTTCGCAGCTTTTCTAGGAAATTATATTTAGACAAAATTAATAATGCATCTTTTGCAGTTATATTAATGTAGCAGGTTGTTTTCCAATTAATTCAGTAGTTATTGAACTGGCAAAATTGTGTATCTGGTCAGCTATGTAACAATATAAGTAAGGCACACTCAGAAAAAAATTGCTATGCACACTCAGAAAAATATGCTGTCTGCCTCCTTTCACCCACAAAGAATTCAAAGCAGATTCATGTCCGTGGTTTCTGAGCCAAAATCCTTTTTGAGGTGCACATAGAAGCAGTTAAGAGGTGCCTCCCAGTTGATGTGAATCTTTGATGCAGCCTGCCACAGCTAAACAGTTGGATGTTCTTGTGCGTATCTGTGTTGTGTGTTATATTATACTATGTATCTTGTTGTTGTTTGCTGTTGTTTCAGCTAGTAGCGAAAGTAGTTTGGTGGAAACTGAGAGCATTGGACAAGTGTTCCTCATTGGCATTAATCGCCCAGAGAAGCACAACTGTGTTAATCAGGCTACAGCTCAACAGCTGTGGGATGCTGTCAAACATTTTGAGACAGACGAAGAGCTTCGAGTAGCGGTACTGTATGGAAAAGGTTTGACATGCAGTGATATCTACAATTAACAAGTGTCCAAATTCTTTTGCAAGAGGCCACATTGCCGTTTTGTCACCCCTTGCGACAGCAAATGTAGTTGTCTGCCGTGTGCAGTGGCAGGCAAACAATGTGCAATACACTCGTGCATTTGATACATTAAAAAGGGCTGGCACATGTCCCCCCTCAAAAGTGCCCCTTCCCTTCGGTATCTGGACCCTCACCTAATTCTTGGTTCCTTGGACCATTGCATCTAATCTTGATCAGTTCCGCCGTTTTTATCTGGTATTATAACAGTATCATATCAAACATTTGTTTTGGTTAGAGCATTTGACCCTCATTGTGGTGGATGAGGTTGAGAATCTCACAGGCTATCATCTTTGTCTGTCATAGAATTAACTTAGTAGAGTTTTTGTAGGACACAGTATGCTTCACTTTACCTCTGCAACAGCTGGACTTATCCTGTAAGCATTTCAATCTTAGTCATATTTACTGTTAGACAGAGGTTTGTAGCAGGGGTGTCAATGCATCAGTGACTGGGGACATTCCTCATACGCTATACTAGGGTATCTGGGCAGAGCTGCGCCACTAAATATTTTTGATGTACTATTAAGCCTTAAAATGATGTGGTACATATGATGTCTTTTTATGTATGAGAAAACAAAGTCATGTTTATGAATCACCATCATTGAGGAAGCAATCTGGTCAAAGTGAAATACTCAGAGATTTCCATATTTGTATATTCCTAGATAATATACATCCCCAGAGTTTGTACCTGTGGCTTGTGGCAAAATCATTGAACATTTGTACCTATGGCTACATTTTTTTGAGAACCTTCAGCATCTACTGCATCCAGGAATTCTGTGCCATCTGTCATTTTGACATCTTGTTTGATTGTAAATTGAGTGTGTACTTTAAATCGTAATGTGATGCCTTGCATTGTGTCCATACAGTGAGACCTGAATATTGTGCATGTTTAGAAGTTGTAAATATGTAGTAAATTATCATTATGTTACACTATTGTATTCTGAAAGATGCATTATTTGCACTGTTACAGGAGGAAATTTTTGTGCTGGTTATGATCTCAATGAATTAGCTGGGTTTGATTCAACAAATGCTTTGCCAAATGAAGAACAGCTTGACGCTGGTCGTGGCCCAATGGTAATGTATTAATAGCATTGCATACACAGTGTGTGGCCTGTGTGGCTTAACAGTAGAGCGTTCGCTGGTGATCCAAAAGGTCGCGGGTTCGAATCTCAGCCAGTCTGCTTCCATGTAACAGCCTTGGGCAAGCTGCTCACATGCATGTGCCTCTGTCACCAAGCAGTATAACTTGGTACTGGCCGATGGGCAGTGACGCTCTTCGGCTGGGAAGGTAACCGCAGGCCGGGCAGAAAGCAATGGCAGCCTACCGCTGGGTGGATGGCTTCAAGTCACCTGCGGGCTGACTGCCTGTACACCGGGATCAGCTCCAGGCCCAACGCTTAGTAACGAGTATGGGAGAACTCTACCTTTACCTTTATACACAGTGTGTGTGTGTGTGTGTTTTAAGTTAACATGATATTAACATAGTTTACAGAACGTGAATTAGAATCTTTTTATGACTTCTTGTTCGTTAGACACCACCTGATGTCGCGAAAGGTTTGACATTGTGGACATGTGTTGCTGGTGCTTGGTTCATTGCTTATTATGTTTGGCAACTTCCAGACTTTTTGTTAGAAATGTGTTCAATATTGTTGTGAAACATTAGGGTCCATCACGGATGATGTTTAACAAGCCAGTGATTGCAGCCGTGGCTGGTTATGCTGTCGGTGGTGGACTTGAACTCGCTTGCACATGTGATCTTCGCATTATCGAGGAGAATGCAGTATTTGGCATCTTTTCTCGGAAATTTGGTATGTAATTGTTTTTCAGTAGTAATTGAAGCAGTGAAATTAACCATAGCGAAAACTGTAAGCTGCAGTCATTTTACTCGTAAGTGTGCAGTAATTTTGTCTAATAGAGGCTGCTTAGTGCTTTCACAACGTTGGTTGGGCATCAGAAAAGACATCCAGCTTGTACGAAATTGCACTGCAATGATCTGCGGAGATTTTGGAGGTCATGGTCCAAGTCCAACTCACGCTTCTGTTCTGTTCTGTTCTTTAGCCGTCCTCAATCCGAGGGTTGGCCACACCATGGACCTATGTTCTCCATTTATCTTTGTCCTTTGTCATTCTGATTGACTCTTCCACAGGAAGTCTTGTCCACGTACGGATGTTGTCCATCCAGGCTGTGCGTGGTCTTCCTCACCTGCGTGCACCTGACATTGTTCCTTACATTATCTCTTTCTCCAGGCAGCTGCCCTGTTTCCTCATAGTGTGACCATAGTATGCCAGCTTCCTTACTTTGACAGTATCTAACAGTTCCCTCTTTACTCCAGCTTTGTTAAGAACCCACTCATTTGTTTTCTTTGCTGTCCACAAAACCCACATAATCTATCTCAGCCCTTTCATCTCAAAGGCTTCAAGACATGTTTCTTCATTCTTTCTGAGTGTCCAGCTTTCACAGCCGTACGTTGCTACAGGCCACACTAGCGCTTTCATTAGTCATGTCTTCGTTGAAATCGGAAATGCTGTGACTTTTCCATATTTTCTGCAATAATGCCCCGATCGCCTACCCCCAGTTTAACCTGGTACCAAATTTCGTTGTACACTTGTCATCTTCTGTAATCAAGGACCCAAGGTATGGGAACATATTCACCTGCTCCAGTTGTTTATTCTAAATGAGCTATCCCATCGATCGCCATTACCTTGGTCTTTCCACATTGATGAGTAGGCTGTATATATGGCTGACGTGGTCTATGCGATCCACCAGCTCCTGTAGTTCAGCCTCCGAAGTGGCCAACAGGATGATGTCATCAGCATAGCGAAGGTTCATGACTATTCGCCTCAATTTGTAGTTCACTGTGAAATCCATCGTGGGTCTCCCTCATCTCCTTCTCCGCGAGGATGTAAAAAGCAAGTTCGGAGAAAGGATACAACTTTGTTGGACTCCTTTCTTAACACGAAACCATTCTGATAGTGTTTCCATCAGTTTGACCTTTGCGGTAACTGAGGAAAATGGGCATATTAGTAGTTGTGGTGACTGTGGTAGTTGTCGTAGTGGTATATGCATGTCACAATGTGTGTATATGTCTATGTAGGTGTTCCATTGTTGGATGGTGGTACCGTGCGTTTGCCACAGTTAATAGGTTTATCTCGAGCTCTTGATCTTATCCTCACTGGTCGGGCTGTGAATGCCAGCGAGGCTCTGAGTATGGGACTTGCCAACCGAGTTGTTCAAACTGGTGCAGGTATGGCAAGTACACATTGGCTTTGTAGAGTTAGTCTATACAAACTTCACTGTTTGTTTAACGGACCTAATTTTCTTTTGAGTTAATCACGTTGGGATGGGTATCCAAAAAGGAAACATTTGGGACCTGTGATGCACCTTTTTTACAGACCAGATGCCATTTCTCTCACCACACTGTAGGGAAAGGCAACATTAACTCTGTTACACAATGTTATCATTTATAGCTTCACAGTGGACATAATTTTAACCAGGTGCCATATTGCAGAAGGAAATAGTCTGAGCCAATGCACATATCCATTCTCTTTTACCAGTAACTTAACATTACAATGAAATATGTGCATATCTAACTAAAATTACTTAGATCACATTTTAATAGCTCTATACTGGGAGATTTTATGTATTTAGGTAAGGCTGTATGAAAACGGTGTTGCAGATTATTGTGTTGTTAACTATTGAGTATTTGATTTGAATGATTGTGACATGTTCATGTCAGTTAATGGTTTTCAGTGAAACATGAACAAAGTGTAGTTTTATTAGTTGTGGAATATCAGATGTTTAGTTAACGGTAGTGCTGTGCTCGAATTAATTTTGTAGCCGTTGGTGAAGCAACGAAGATAGCACAGACATTGTGCTCTTTTCCTCAAGAGTGCTTGCAGCGAGATCGGCTATCTACTTACAATTCCTGCTTTAATGCATCATCACTTGCTGAAGCAGTAAAGTTTGAATGGAATAATGCAGTACATGTTGTCAGCAAAGAATCTGTGCAAGGTTTATCTTGTACAATATGTGACATTTATTTGATTGATGTCAACTGACCAGTTAATTTATTTGGATGAGAAAACAGTAATAGAAACAACATTGTCCAATGTCACCTATGATACAAAGGCGTGAAGTCAGTACGAACAGGTGCCCAAGAACACAAGTCACAAACAGTAGTTAATACAGTTAGAAATCACTTGAGTGTAGTAAATGTTTAGAATTGGTTACAGATAGTTGTAACTATCCTAAGCATCCAGGGGACCTCCCACCCACCTCCTAGTTTGCAGAGATTATTGCCTACAGAGCAGAAGTATTATAAGGCTTGTTTAGCATGAGAGTGTTCTCACTTGTATGGGAGTTGGTGCAGTATGTGAAAAACTTATATATGCCGGTGTCACTAAAAACCTGATTGTTTCTCATAACATATCAGTAGATCAGCATTCCATAAAATACCCAGACCCAGCTCAGACAGTAAATTTTATAATTCTGTGCCATAGATCAAGGTCATGTTATCACTATTGAGCTGCTGGACCTAAGTTCCACATTTGATACTGTAGATCACTCCACTCTGCTTTCCCTCCTCCGAACTAGGTTCTCAGTTTCTGATCAGATGGCGTGGTTTCACTTTTGTCTTACTAACCGCACCCAGACATTCATTACTGCATCTGGTCAGACATCCCCACTGTTGCTGTCGTCCGGTGTTCTGCAAGGATCCGGCCTTGGTCCAACTACTTTCCTCACCTACACAGAAGGCACCACTGACATTTTCTCTGCGCATTCAGTCAAGTATCACTGGTACTGTACGCTGATGACACACAGTCCTACGGTCATTGTTCCATCTCTGATACTCCGGTTCTTATTAGTCACTTAACCTTCTGCATAAACGACCTTGCTAAGTCTATGCCACTCTTCATCTCCGGCTTAACTCATCTGAAATGGAGTTCATCTGGTTTGGCACATGATGTAATCTCACTAAAATAACGCAAGATGACCTCTCACTTTGTGTCGGCTGATCCACCATGCCATGTTCCGCCGTTGTCCGTGACCATGGTGTCTTACTAGACAGCGAACTCTCCATGAAACAACAGGCCAGTACCTGCTAATACCACCTGACAAGGTTACACCAGATTCGCAGTTATGTCAGCCGTGAAATCATGATCCAGCTAGTGATGTCTCTTGTGATGTCCTGTAGTGACTACTACAATTCTGTGCTATTTGGACTTCCAGCGTCAACGCTTTCTCCTCTCAGATGGATCCAGAATTCAGCCGCTGGGCTTGTTCTCGTCTTTAGTCAGCAATCCCACATCACTCCTGCTCTACAACAAGTCCATTGGCTACCGGTCAAGTTTTGAATCATGTTCAAAATTGCTACAATTATGCACAACATTTTCCATCAATGTTTTCCGCCGTACTTTAAGGACCTTGTTACATTTCACATCAATGACTCCCAACATAGTCAACTGTGGTCGTCATCCACCGGATCTGCCGTTGTCTATCAGACAAGAATACAGTTTGGGAGACATGCTTTCTCGGTCTGCAGGCCGGATGTTTGGAAGTCTCCCTGCTACTATAAGGCTCATCAACAATCATGCTGCATTCCGACGAGCACTTAAGACATCTTTTAGCACTGCTTTTGCGTCTTAATCTCTCACTGACATTTGTAATGCACAGTTGATCTGTTTTTATGTATGACTGGGCACTAAAACTTTTACTGTATTGTATTGTAAGATAAATTGTGGAAATCATTAAGTGTTTTTCTATACTGACACTGTATGGCATCTTTCTTTCTGGCATCATAAGCAAATTTGGATCATATAAATGAAAGAATCAATGGTGAGGACGCTTTAGCTGCATTTCTATCAATATGTGTGAAACTGTATGATTATTGTGTCACCGTAACATGAGAAGTTTACAGATATCATTGTTTGTTAAAATACTAGAAATAATATAAGTCTTGAGTGACAGGAATTGCCAACCCTGACATACTGGTTGCTTTAAAACACACTGTTTTTTTAGCTTTTCATGATTTTATTAACAGAAGGTTGATTGCACTTTACAAGTATGCAAATTGCACTGTATATAGTAGAATGCAAAAGGTACTGAAATTGGCGGCGTAGTGCTATCCTACAACAGTACATGAGCTGTGGTACTGTGTCTCATTGTTGCCCCAGTGAGCAGCTGTTATTATCTAAATAAGTAAGCAATTGCCTGATGTAACTGGTCGCTCTGGTCGCTTTGTAGGTGCTGGTCAGTTTGTCAAGCGTGTAAAACACAAAGACATTTCTGATTCAGATTCAACGTCAAAATTGTGAGAATAAATGACAAGTCAGCATCTGCAGCAATATCTGGAGACTGTCATTCACCGCTAGCTTGAGTGGTCGACTTAGACGTACTAGTTTTAAATGCGTGTAAAACAGAAAACAAAACACGTCTCCTAATATTTAAAATGTCAGTAGATAATAGACTGGTGTAAGTTTCATAAAGACTTTGAGACATGCCTTGTATATCGTTCTGTCTCACAGCGTTATGAAGTTCTGTGCTGATAAGGCCTATAATATTCCACAGCCAACTATGTTAAATGAATAGGACTACCGGTATCTCCTTTGTCGACTATGGTTAATTTCATGGTCACTGGTAATAACTGTTGTAAACAACTGCAGTCGAAGTGCGGAACTGATTTTGTTAATGAGAACTTACTAAGTTCTCACTGGCGATTGCCAAGAGTTGTGATTATTGTCTGAAAACACGTAACTTTGTAATCTGTGTATATGCATGCATATTGATTGATATAGCACACTGCCAAGTTATCTGATGGTAAGTAAGTAAGTTTATTGTTTCAGTAGCAGGTTATGAAAACCGCTACATTTCAGTAGAAAAATAGAACAATAATAAAATGAAAATGTGCAATACATGGATATAACAAAGTAAAAAAACGTCCAAAATCGCAGATGACATCGGTTACTGATAATGTAATATAAAATAGTTGATGAAAGATGTGTATCGTTTCACGTGTGTAACCGGACGTGGATAGACAGATGCAGCTCGCAATCTGGAAGTAACGTCATGGTTCCTGGGGATAGGAAGTAAGGAGGAATTGCAAGAGGAAGATATAGATCTGAAAAATTGTCTATTTATGTTTGCGGCAATCGCGGAGAGAAGGCAATTTCGGAAGAGTGAGCGCAAAGGTATATGGCATGCCGATGGTTGGTGGGTTTAAGTGTACGAAGTGCCCGGCGTTGTATGGCCTCCAAAGTCAATGACTGAGCTTTTGTGAGACAGTGGTGCCACACCACCGAACAGTACTCAAGGACAGGTCTAATAACAGTTAAGTACAAATGTAAGAGATGGTGAGGTTTAAGACCAGACGTTTTCAGTATACTGAGGAAATGAAGTCTGTTTGTAGCTTTATGAGATATTGCATCAATGTGTGCTTGCCAATTCATGTCATGCGAGATGTTAATACTAAGCAATTTAAAGTGATAAACACGTTCTATAAAGACATACTCGCTGCCAGAACCATCAGAAAGAGGTTGAGGTGGCTGCCTTGCAAGAGGACCCAGGATCATTTCCTTGGTCTTTGTATAATTTATCTTCATTTTGCTATTGGTAGTCCAAGCTTGCGACAGTTGTAGAAATGTTTGCATCTCACTTACCCTAGCTTCCTCTACTCCAGCTATAAGAACCCACTTATTTTTTACTTTGCTGTCCAAGAAACCGGCAGAAGCTTTCTCAGCTCTTTCATCTCAAAGGCGTCAAGACGTGTTTCTTCATTCTTTCTGAGTGTCCATCTTTCACAGCCATACGTTGCTGCAGGCCACACTAACGCTTTCATTATTTGTATTTTTTCGTTGAAATTGGTATGCTGTGACTTTTCCATATTTTCTGCAATGATACGTACCGATCGCCTGCCGCGTTTAATTAACCTGGTATGGAATTCCGTCATACACTCACCATCTTCTGTAATCCGGGACCCAAGGTACGGGAACGTATCCACCTGCTCCAGTTGCTCATTGTGATTGAGTATGCAGCACGCTATGCCGTCGCTCACTATTACCTTGGTCTTGTTGACGTTGATAAGTAGGCCGTGTTTACTACGGCTGACTCGGTCTACGCGATCCACCAGCTTTTGTGGTTCTGCCTCTGAAGTGGCCAACAGGATGATGTCATCAGCGTAGCGAAGGTTCGTGACTGTTCACTCTCGTTTCCGAGATATTATCACTTATTTCCTAAAATATAAAGAGGTCACGTGACCCTGAGCATAACGTTGCACGGTAAAAACTAAAAGGATACATTTTCACTCCCAGTTTATATACACTGTGCTAGTCAGAAATCAACTGAAAGCCACTGTCATCAATCATCCATTTTGCATACGTAAACCTTTTATTTATTTAACGTGTTAATCAAACAGTCTAAAATATCTTTATACGATGCATTCTCAAAAAAATCCATTGTAATTTATATATAAGCATTTCAAAACCAAAACGTCTCTTCAGTTACAACACCACATTCATAACATGCATATGAAAAATAGCAGCTTTAACCGCAGAATTACAAAATAACGTAAAATTATTTTTAACAAACATAGCTTCAATGTAGAGATCACTGACTTGATATGCTGCAGTGTATTATTAATACAGTGCCGCATACCAGATTAATAACTCATCAATTATAAGTTACGTAACGGTAAAAAATCTACTTACAACAGCAATGAATGAGATGCTATACAAAACTGTCATAGTCAACAAACCATATAGACACAATAAGTTAAATAAACAACAACAACAATAATGTCATATCATCCACAAAAATAAATATAGCAGTTAGGCAAAAATGTAGATTTCTCGTCACTATCAAAATTCCAACGTTCCATCGACCAAGTCGATTTTTCTCAGTTTCTCAGACGCATGGTTTAGTTGTTTAGCTGGTTTGTATGTATTCATTTGCTTCTATTGACTATGCTTTTAATACTTTTTATTTTAGTATTTTATTAGGGCCACTGTAAGTGCTGTATGAGCCTTGTAGGTCCTGTCTACATGTTACAGACTTGTTCATAAACTTGTTTATTACAGACAAATAAAGTGATGATGATGATGATGATAATGAACAAAGTAGCACCATGAACACAACATATTAAAGCCCGTTTCATAGAATGCATTAATACGCTCACATAAACATCTACAACAAATATCTGTACAATTGTATGAACTATGTTAAATAAATAACAACAACAATAATGTCATATTATCCACAAGAATAAATATAGCACTAAGGCAACAAAGTAGCCGCATGAACACAACATACCGTACAGCCTGTTTCATGGAATGCATTACTACGCTCACATAAACATATAGGCCTACAACAACTGTCTCTACAATTGTGTGAACTATGAGTAATATTAATAAACGACCACGCTTTGCTACATAATATGGTCCACAAGGTCGTCCCATGAACTCATCTCGCTTTCGTCACATTCACTCGTCATGTCGTCAGCATCAGCAACCGTGACGTCATCATCCAGGTCGTCACGTGACGGGTGTTTCTGGACTTCGTGAGTGACGGGCAAAGCAACGTCGTCGCTGACGTCGATGAGAATTTGGTCTGTTTCATGGACCACGTGGTCACGGCTCCAGGGGGCTGGATAGATCACGTGACAGTCTGCTACAGCAAGTTGACGCTTTGTGTCCGTGGTTCGACTGACATAGTCGTCCAAGTAGGCTGTAGTCAGTTCTGTGTCATCCTGCACTCACACCATTCAATTAGGCGAACTCAGCCTCTCAGCAACCTAAACAAAGAGTCGCCCTAACGACACGTAAGACTACTGGCCCGCCGTGCAATGTTGCCATGGAGCTATAATTAAACTGGAGGCGGGATGACGTAATCGCCTGGCATGCGCGGGTGAAGCCGCCTGCAGGCCCGCCGTGGAGTGTTACAGACGACGACGACAGATGCCAGACAGCAGAGAGCAAAACAATACTGCCCCCACTCTATGTGTAGGCATTCAGGCCAGTAATAACATTAATAATTAGGACTGGGAGTGGGACAATAACTGGTACAACACAGCCCTAATATGTCCGTGTTGAAAGTAATACATTATAGCGGCCTGGTGCAATACAAGCTAGGTTTCTAGTGCCCAGTCATGCATAAAAACAGATCGACTGTGCATTACAAATGTCAGTGAGCGGATCATAAGTCAAAAGCAATGACAAAAAGATGTGCTTCGAGTGAGTCGATGAAAACGAATGAGTAAGACTGTTCCACTCAACTTGACCACAGACGGTCTGCCGAGCTGGGTTCTTGTCCGACAGACAACGGCGTATCTGGTTGCTGATGACCGTATAGTTGACGTGGTTGACAGTCGTAAGCGCAGAAGGCGACGAGGCTCTTGGGGAAGTGGGGCAGCTAGCCCCCTGCCCATCCACTAGGAGGTCTGGGGAGCGGTGTAAGCTAGTGGGGTTCCGGCCGAAATCGATTTTTGTGTGTTTTTAATCAATCAGAAAGCATCTAATACAACACTTTTGGCCATAACAGGGGTCTAACAGCATTTCACGGCAAAACATCTAGGAAGGCACGCTCCATAGTGTGCCTCCGGGCCCTAAACTCCGAGGAGGCACGAGCCTCCATGCCTCATAGGCTCCGCCGCCTATGCGGATATCTCTGCGACCGTGTTGCACGTGAACCTGCGTTCGCCTGTATATACTCTACAGCCACCTGTTCTGGGATAAGTGGCAATAAGTGGCACAGGTATTTTACAGGCCGAATGCTCTTTGTGCCACCCAACCAACAATGTCAAGGCACTGAAGGCATTCATCAGTTTATGCACACAGTGAAGTTAGGGTCACCGGTCCGCTAGTAGTTCAACCGTCTAATACAAATAAAAGATTTGTAAAAAAAAACCGGGCGCCACTCTACCGCTGTACGAGACGTCCAGGAGTGCCGCACAAACGTCACAAATACGCATGATCAAAAAGTACACTCTCGAGCCATTTTTAAATGTGTTAGTGTCAGTGAGATCATGCAGATCAGACGGAAGACTGTTCCAGACAGCCGGACTAGAGTAGCAGAAATCGCGTTCGCCAAATTTAGTTCTTGTCCTTGGCAGGATATAGTCTGTAGTATCAGTTGACCTCAGCCTATATCTGCCGTCGGTTGAGGAGACTGCAGACTCGGTCAAACAAATATTGCGGTGCCCGGCGGATATGAATAAGTAAATGAGCAGAGAGAGTTTGTACGTGATCATCTGCTCGACTGGTAACCAATGCAGCTCCTTCAGCGATGGTTTGAAAGTTGTTTGGATATTATTGACATTGCTTCACAGTGCCGTCAGTAAGTAAGTAAGTAAGTAAGTAAGTAAGTTTATTCAAACAGACTGGCAGCTTTACAGCTGAATAGATAAATACAATACAATGATAAAAGGAGCAATATACACAATTAGATCTAGACAACGATAAAAGAATAGAACTCTAATAAAGACTGTGATGAAATTAAAAATAAATGCAA